>ENA-ORXI01002688-ORXI01002688.1-sediment-metagenome-genome-assembly--contig:-NODE-2688-length-12596-cov-4.143222_pt1 | contig 12596 bp, 14 predicted proteins | sample MGYA00237861_ERZ511468 | MGnify/ENA primary metagenome ERZ511468 (study PRJEB26299, sample SAMN06266213) | sediment metagenome | isolation source: Hudson Canyon methane seep mesocosm | place... | reverse complement strand
TCGGTGAATGAAGGGATTTCAAATACTATTTTGGAAGCCATGGCAACGGGGTTGCCTGTCATTGCCACTAATGTAGGGGGTAATCCTGAATTAGTGATCGATAATGTAACAGGCAGTTTAGTAAAGAAACAGTCTGCAGATGAAATGGCAAAGACTTTAAAACACTATTTTGATAACCCGAATATTATCCAACAGTATGGTTCTGCTGGTCGCGCCTTAACGGTAGAAAAATTCAGTTTGCAGCGTATGGTAAAAGATTACCTTAGTGTTTACGATCAAGTATTAAATTCCTATGTCAAAAATTAGAGTAATTATGACGGGTCCTATGCCGCCTGCAATTGGTGGTATGGTAACTGTTTTGCACGATTTGAAAAAATCAAGTTTAGCTGAGAAGGTGCATTTAGAGTTTTTTAATACCTTTAAAACCACGCCTGAGGGCAGGAATTTGTTTTGTGCAGTAAAAAGCAAGCTAACTCTTTGGCTGAACTGGATTAGATTGTTACAAAGCAAACAGATGACCATTGTGCATATCCATACCTGCAGTGGATTCACTTTTTTTTTGGATAGTGTTCTGGTTTTAATCTCAAAATGTCTATCAAAACCTGTTATTTTGCATATACATGGCGGTCTATTTCTCGATTTTCTTGATAAATTAAACCCGGTTTTGTTCAAGACAGTGAAATGGATTTTTGGCAACTGTAATCGAATAATCGTGTTATCTGATTTTTGGCAGCTTACGCTGTTAGATAAATTGGGCAAGTTTCCTTTTTCTGTAGTGGAAAATGGTATACCATTAAATTGTTTAGGAACTAAGCAGCAGAAATCTAGCTCGACAATAGAAATTTTATTTCTTGGTAATTTAGCTAAATTAAAAGGTATTTTTGATTTGATTGAGGCAATGAAGCATATTGAGGGTGCGATCCTTAATGTTGTGGGAGGGGAGGATGATCCAGGTATCTTTCAAGAGATTGAATTGTTACTTGATACCCATGATTTACATGAAAAGGTGAAAATACATGGTGCTCAATATGGTGATGCTAAAAATGACTTTTTACGATCAGCTGATGTGTTTGTTTTGCCTTCTTATGCAGAAGGATTACCCATTTCTTTGCTTGAAGCAATGGCATATGAATTGCCTGTTGTTGTAACGCCTGTGGGAGGGATTCCTGCTGTTATTACTGATCAGCAAGAAGGATTGCTGGTTAAACAGGGGGGCGTGGAAGAGTTGGTTGTTGCATTAAGGATGCTGATTGGAGATAGTAGTTTAAGAAAGCGTATGGGCGTGGCGGCAAGAAAGCGTTGTGAAGAAAAGTTTGGGATTGAAATGACAGTGGATAAATTATTAGACATTTATTCGGGGGTTCATTAGATAATGAATTTTCATTTAAGACTGTTTGGTAGCTTTAATATTATGTGGATAGAACTTAGAGTGGAACTGAGTTTTATTAGAGCTTTACCGTTAATACGGAATAACCTTAACAACAAATTTTGATCATAAATGGATAATTTAAAGGTGTTGAAATGACATTAGTAGCAGGTTGGGTAGAAACAACTATAACTGGTAAAGATGCAGAACGACTATTACAACTAGATGTAGCTCAATCGCCTAACTATATAAAAAGAGATGTAGTCGTTGAAAGCTCAAATTTTTATACTATAGCTGCTAGCCAGAAAAAAATAAAGGTTGAGCATGATATTGTCCTTGTTAATGCAGGTAATACTTCATTAAACCTTTCGGCTGAAAAAATTATTGCTGATTATCGAAAGAAAGGTGATGAATTTTTAGAATCAAATCCAATAGAGCAAGCACTGATTATCATAGAGCCGCAACAGAAAAAACTGCTGCTTGCAACAGATCCGATTGGACTGACTAATTTATATTATGCTTTAACTAATAAAGGACTAGTTTTTGGAACAAGTGCTGATAACCTGATTGCTCACCCAGAAGTAAAATCAGATATATCCGCTCAGTCTGTCTATGATTATGTTTATTTTCATCATTGCCCCAGTCCACATACTATTTATCAACAAGTAAGGAAACTTGAAGGAGGGCAACTTCTTATTTATCAAGATGGAAAAATCGAGATAAAAAACTATTGGTTGCCTGAATTTAAAGAAACGATGCCTGCTACTTCAGAAGAAATGGGGGCGCGGTTAAAACAAAAGCTCGTTGATTCAGTCGCTCGATTATCAGTAGGTGAAGAAAATACTGGGGCATTTCTAAGTGGTGGTTTAGATAGTTCTAGTGTTGCAGGAGCACTAGCTCAAGTTTATCCAGATAAAGCTAAAACATTTTCTATGGGATTTCCAGTAGAAGGCTATGATGAAATTGAATATGCCAATATAGCAGTAAAACGTTTTAATACTAGGCAGCATGAATACTATTTGACACCAGAGGATACTGTCAAAGCAATTCCTGATATTGCGGCCTATTATGATGAGCCTTTTGGAAATTCATCTGCTTTAGCAGCCTATTATTGCGCTAAAGTAGCTAAAGAAAATGGCATTACTGTTATGTTAGGTGGAGATGGTGGAGATGAATTGTTTGCTGGAAATGAACGATATGCTCAACAACTAGTGTTCGACTATTATAAACAGGTGCCTAGTTTTATAAGTAAAAGTATGGAAGGTGTTTTAAATCATTTACCCAGTTTAATTGCTAAACAAAAGTTATTTTTTAAAGCACAACGTTATATCGACCAAGCAAAGACTCCTTTACCTGATAGGTTGCAAGATTATAATTTTTTACATAGACATTTGGGTGCAGAAATTTTTCAGGTGGAGTTTTTACAGCAAATAGATTCTGAAAAACCACTAGATTTATTAAGAGAAAGTTATCATCGGCCCCAACAAGCAAGTACCGTAAACCGCATGTTGTATATGGATTGGAAAACCACTTTACATGATAATGATTTAGTTAAAGTTAATAAAATGTGTGAAATGGCTGGTGTAACAGTAAGATACCCGCTATTGACACAGGAAATTGTGGAGTTGTCATGTGAAATTCCATCAGCTGCTAAATTGCAGACTAATGAATTACGCAAATTTTATAAACAAGCCATGGTTGGTTTTTTACCTGAGGAGATACTCAATAAGTCTAAGCATGGCTTTGGTTTGCCTTTTGGAGTGTGGTTAAAAGATTACCAGCCTTTAAAAGATTTGGCCTATGATAGTATTAATAGTTTAAAAAAACGCCCTTATTTTAAAACAGAATTTTTAGATCATGCAGTCAAAATGCATCAAAGTATTCATGCTGCTTATTATGGTGAATTGATCTGGGTACTAATGATGCTTGAATTATGGTTTCAAGGAAAGAAAAAATAGTTTTTTCCAAATTTAAAGTAAGTTTTTATTATTTCTTTCTCATAAGGATATAAACGGATGCATGCTATAGCTCATAAAATAATAATGTCTTTTGCGGTTCCTAAGCGCATAAAGATAATGCGAAAAGTTTTATCTAGAATTGATTGGGAAAAAGATGAAATCATGCGCTATCAAGAAGAAAAATTGAGAGAAACAATTCAATATTGTTGGAAATATATTCCTTTTTATAGACGAAAATGGGCTGGATTTATTTCAAACCCGAATGAAATACAAACGATAAAAGATCTAGAAAAGCTTCCAATAATTACTAAGAATGAATTCCGTGATAATGCCAGTCAATTTGTTTCAACGGAACCTGGTTTAAAAAGTACTGAAGGCCGGACAGGAGGTAGTACAGGTCGGCCCATGATTTTTCGAACAACTCATATAGATGATGAAACTTGCTGGGGGCAAATGTATGCTGGATGGAGCTGGGCTGGTTATATTGTCGGTGATCCTTTTCTTGTTATAGGTGGTGAATCAGTTGGTATAGGGAGTGGTGATAAACGAAGCTGGAAGGATTTCATCCTTAATAGGTGGGTAACAAGCGGATCAAATATCACAAGAGACAGAGTTGAATATCTGAGTCGTCAACCCTTGTTTAATAAAATTAAAGTAATTTATGGATATCCTAATTCCATAAGAGAATTTGGTGAGCATCTTAATAGTTTAGATATCAAGTTTCCAAACTTACAAGGGATTATATGTACAGCTGAAGTAATGCGGCCTGAAGTGCGTGATCGAATTTCTTTATTATTCGATACAAAGAGAGTCTTGGATCAATGGGGGTTGGCTGATGGTGGCTTACAGGCATGTGAAGGTCCTGAACAAGATGGTTTTAATGTGCAGTTTCACTGGGGGTTATTAGAAATTGTTGATGAAGCTGGTAAACAAGTTGATAAAACAGGTGAGGTAGGTCTAGGGCTTGCAACTTCCTTGACTAATAGAGCGACCCCATTTGTTCGTTACGAAACGGGGGATATGTTACATTGGTATAAGGGAGAGCCTTCACAATTAGGTATCAATTGGCCAAGGATAGGAGGGGTTGATGGTCGATCAGGGGATGTTATTTATTTACCTTCAGGACGAAGTATACCAATGCCTGGTCTGACGCTTGTTATGCGTTGGATTGAAGGGTTAAGTGATTATCAATTTATACAGGTATCAGAGAGTCAAGTGATTGTAAAACTTAATCCAGGAAAAGGATTTTCTATGACTACAGAGGAACTAGTTAAATATTTGAATGACAAAATTTCAACAGAAGTTGACTGGGAAATTGAGTTTGCCCCACCTCTTCTTACAAAAAATGGAAAACTACTTATAATACGTAATGATTGGTTAAGATCCCAAGGTTTATCGAGACCTCAGTAGATGGATTATCTATTTTTACCTTATTTAATTAATAATATAGTAAGGTAAATACATTCTAATTTCTAAACAGTGACTTAAAAATGTCTTTTACTAAAATTATCAATTTACCATGTCGTTATAAAATATGGAGACCTCTACATTTTCAATTGATTATGAGTGATATTTTAAAGCCAAATCAACCTATTTTTAATCATAATAAACACCTTACCTCAACGATTGATTGGTTGTGTCGTGCTCAAGATATTCGTAACGATTGTGAGGATGTTGGCGGTGTTTCTGCAGGTTGGAGTTTTGAAGATGGTTGGTTGCCAAGTTATCCAGAAACAAGTGGCTATATTATTGAAACATTTATTGATGCAGCCAATATTGTGCCTGACCGACAATTAATAGAGCGCGCAATGAAAATAGCAAATTGGGAGCTTTCAATTCAAAATGCTGACGGCTCTTTTCCTGGGCACTTTGGAGAAGAAAGTAGTCAGCCTGTTATTTTTAATACTGGGCAAATCATGCATGGAATGAATGTTAGTTATCAAAAATTTAAGGATGATAAGTTTCTTGAATCGGCTGTTAAAGCAGGGAAATGGTTGCTTACTCAGCAGGATGAGGATGGTTGTTGGCGTAGACGTACACATAATGGAATACCTCATGCATACAATACCAGAGCGGCATGGGCTTTATTACAAACTGGCTTACTGGCAAGCGATGAAATATTGATCAATGCTGCAAAAAAAAATATTGATTGGGCTCTTACTCAGCAATATGAAAATGGCTGGTTCGATTGTAATGCTTTTACACCAGGGGCAAAGCCTTATACTCATACGATTGCATATGCAATAAGAGGTATATTAGAGTGCGGTCTGTTATTAAGCAATGAACATTACATTAATTCTGCTTATAAAAGTGCTCAAGCATTGGCAGGTGCTCAGCAGGTAAATGGGGCTTTACCTGGTACGTTTGATGAAAATTGGCAAACTAGTGCTTATTATGTCTGTTTAACAGGTTTGGCTCAAACTAGTATTATATGGTCGAAATTAATTCATCAGTGTCATAAAAAAGAATTACAACCTAATGTAGATAAAGCTATCATTTATTTAAAGCAAAAGCACACTATAACAGATGATGGAAAAGTAAATGATGGAGGCATTGCAGGGTCATTTCCGATATGGGGGCGTTATTCTATGTTTGAATATCCTAATTGGGCCGCCAAATTTTTTGCCGAGGCTTTAATTTCGGATAGAGATCAATAGTCATCCTAAAATACAATTTGTTTATATCTATTAAATAAAATAATGTCAAATTTATCAGTCCTTATATTATGTGGAAGTTCTCCTCGCCATTTGTATGTTGCTAATGCACTTTGTAAGGTGGCAAATCCAATTGCAATTGTTCAAGAAACAGGAACAAAATGGACTTTGTCTAAAGTAATGAAATTATTAAAAAGATGAAATTCATGTTTGATGGTTTTTTCAACTTCAATAAAAGCCAAACGTAGGATTAGTTTTTATCAAGTTAAAATTATGTTGTGCCATGGAGATGGATGAAAAAATTCAGGCTCATGTTCTTTCAATTTGGAAAGAAAGTAGGGGATTTTTCAGTGGTAAAGGCAGTGAAGGTATGTTAATTCTGACAAACAAAAATTTGTGTTTTATTAAAAAAACTGAGGCGGCTATGAGATGGTGGGGTGCTATCAGAACCAGACAGATAGTTAGGCTGTTGCAGTCAAAGGATGTGATGATTGTAGAAGATGGATATGATGAAGAAAACTTGAGAGTGGATTTGGAAAACAAGAAAAATCAAAAAATTAGTTTTAATAATATTTTGTATATTGAATCGAAAGAAAAGGTGTGGGGTAGTGTGTTGTATTTGGATATAATTGAAGGTGAAAAGGAAAAGAAGTTTCAGTTTTCTGTTGTGCAGGACTGGGTAAAATATCCGCTTAGTGCTCCGACAAAGTTTTTGAAGGTTGATTGGTCAGGGCTTGTAAAATACATTAAAGACAGGCAAATTGTGACGAAATAAAATGGGCGGGGTTTTTGCTGTTGGGGTCGGTCCAGGATCTCCTGATTATGTTACAGAAACCGTGAGAAAAATCATTGTTGGTGCAGATGTTGTTGTTGGTTATGAATACACGCTTAAGACCATCTCTAATCTAGTTCAGGATAAAAAAGTCCACACGATCACAATGGAGGATCAAGAAAAAACATACCAACAAATCAAAAAAGATTTGGGTGGTGGGGTTTTGGTTGTGCCTTTTACAGGTGATGTTAATTTTTCCGAGTCTGAAGTTGTGGATAGATTAATTGAGATTTTTGGAGATGTTGAAATAGTTCCTGGAATCAGCTCCATTCAAGTTGCAGCTTCGAAAGCAAAAGTGCCAATAGACAAATCTAAAGTTATTACAATGCATGTAACCACATCGATTGAAGAGAAGAAGTTAGAACTTCAGAAAGCGCTCATCGATGGATATAGTGTAATACTAGTTCCGAGACCTTGGCCTAAAGATCCTAAAAAACACTTCATGCCATCTGAAATTGCAAAATATCTAAAACAAAGTGGGTTTGATACATCTAAGATGAAAGTACATGTTTTTGAAGCGTTGACAACCGAAGACGAGACTAGTTTTGAGGGTGTGGTTGAACAGTTGGAGGGAAAAGAGTTTTCAGATCTTTCTGTAATGGTTTTCAATCAGGTAACACTTGAATCATACATCAATTTTGAATAGTTATGCAAAAGCCGCTGTCTAATGCAACTCTGAAAAAGATTCTAGAGACCGCTAATGAGCGTGATTTGTTCATAGTTGGGCATATGTATATTGAGAATACGATTGACCGCATACTGGAGAAAAAATTCAGCATCCCTTCAAAGTCAATCGATAGTACGCTGTTTACATTAAATCTAAAAATGGACATATTGACAGAATCTGGTCTGATCAAGGGAAATGTGAAGAAAAATGTCGAGTTGCTAGCCAGAATCAGGAATAGATATGCGCATAAACTGGAACCCAATGAGCAAAGAATCACAAATTACGTTCGAGAGTTACATTACCTTGGATCCACGCCTAAACTTGGCGGTAAATATGCAAAATATCGAGTTTGTGTGATAAGGACGTTTTCGGTTTTAGAAAAAATGTTAAGAAAATAGAGTTAGTGGCTATGTCCACAACCACATGAGTGTTCATCTCCATGAGAGTCGTGTGACTCTGATGGTCTACATTTAGAGCACTTGTCTGAATCGTCAGGTGAAAAGAATCCTATTCCACATGATACACATTTCATATTTCGGTTCAGAATTAGGTATATTTTATGATATGGGTTTACAGAACGTCTACGAATATTTCGTCGGATTTGAGAGTGTTTTTTACCAAATCTGGCATGACTGTTAGATTGAATTTCTTCGTATTTCCATGAATTCCTTGGTGTATCATTTTACCGGTAATGAGTCCAGATAGTTCTATCTCATTAAGCATCTGAGTAATCCTCCTTTGTGTGAGTGTGTTTTGGTGAGTTGTTTTACAGAGTGATTTGTAACCAGAATATACATCTCCGGTTGAGATGTTGGGAGATTTCATTATGGTAATCACAAGTAGTTTTTCATGAAGTGAAAAAGCGTTAAGTTGTTGGGATTCTTTGTCTATCTCAACTCTTTGAGATGCCAAACGTATGTGTTCGTCTGTTATAGATTTGTCTTGTCTTAACTCGGCGGTTTTTGCTGCTACATCTAATAATTTTATTGCTCTCCTAGCGTCACCGTGTTCTCTACATGCCATAGATGCACATAGATTCAAAGCGCCGCTTGTAACAGAGTTTTCTTCAAATGCTAGTGGTATTCTGTCTTCTAAAATTTCTTTTATTTCGTTTGTTTCATAAGCAGGAAATACAAGTTCCTCTTCGCTTAACGTGCTAATGACTCTTGGGTCTAGTCCCTCCTTGAATCTAATATCATTAGAAATTCCAATTAGAGATAATGAACCATTTTTTAGTTTGAGGTTTGCCCTTGTAATTGAATAGAGTATGTCCTTTCCAGACTTATCAATAAGTTTGGCGAGATGATCTATTTCGTCAATTACAAAAACTGTGTTTATTTTATTTTTTTCAATAACGTAAAGAATGCGATTAAAAACTTCGCTAATTGATAGGCCTGTGCTTGGTAACCAAAGTTTGTCGTCCGGCGTCTTTTTTGATTTAAGTCCTAACTGCCTACCCAAATCAACCAACACGTTGTAAAGGTTTGATTGGTCCTTTGCGTTTGTGGTAGCAATTTTAATTCGGTATGAGTTTTTGTCAACTCTGTTTTGAATTTGGTTCAACACTTTTTTTACAACAAGTGTTTTGCCTGTACCGGGTTTGCCGTACACTAACAAGTTTGGTGGTATTGATTTTTTGTATAATGGAATTAATGATTGTGTTACCAACTCTTGTTGTTTGTCTCTGTGTAAAATTCGCTCTGGAATGTAATCGTGGCGCAACACGTTTGGGTTTTTGATTATCGAGTTGCCTTGTTCTGCATTGTCAAGCAAACGTTCCACTGGATCTAGAGTTGTTGTGCTCATTTTGAGATCATTTTTTATTGTGATTTGGCACTTGAATGGATCCAGTAGTTCGTTTTTACAACCTTGATCGTTCTGGTTGACATGTGTTGATCGGCCTGATCGGTGACACACACACCATTGTTTCTTATCTGTTTTTAGAATAGTATGTTAATTTGTTTTAGTTTTTGTTAGTTTGTTACTATCATAAAAAAATTTTTTTAAAATAAAAAGAGTAGAAACCAAGGTGTGTGGGTTCATAACAAAGGGTTTTGTTAATTATATGTTATATTTTTGTAAAAGGAGAACAAAATGGGCTTGTTTGGCTGTTATTGATGTTAAGAAGAGCCTTAACAACTGTTAACAGACCAAAAATACCCCATAATTTCCACTCTAGGCATAAAACTAAACCTTACCCCCCCATTTCCAGTCCAGGCTCTGTTAACATCCAAAAACACACCAGCGTGGGCCAGGCAGTCAATCTTAACACATTTGTTTGTTAACAAAACTTGTAGGATCCATTGAAGTGTTAACACAAGATCCTCATAGATCTCGATATGAAACAGAGAAGGATACGAATAAACCTAGAGGACAACGAAGGCGCCAAATTCAAGTTTGACATTGAGGGTAACGTAACAAAGGACAAAGTCCTAAAACTATTCGAATTAATGGATTTAATGAACATAGAGGAAGAACAAACACCAGACTTGGACTCTGTAGGAGGCAAGATATGGAATGTTATAGAGAAGCACTTCCCTGCAGGCAAGTTCACCTCTTCAGGCGTGCTTGAAAAGTATGAGGATGAGTACAACGAGCCTATCAAACTAAGCGTAGTTTCAACATATTTGGCTAGATTTGCTTCACGAAACAGGGTTGAGCGTGCGCGTATAGGAAGGGAATGGTCATACCAAATCATTCGTATAGCGCAAAAACATCCTTAGAGACTTACTGACAAAGGCTCAACAACACTACCTTCACTAGAACCAATTCGTTCTCTACCACTATCGGTTATTGTGTACCTGTAGGGCCTCGCAGATTTATCTCTAGCAACCAAACCATCCTCAAATAATTTTTTCATCAACCGTGAAACATGTTCACGTGATTTTCCAAATGTCACTTCAATGTCACGTGATGTCATCGGACCTTGTGTGATTTTTTCCAACACAAACGTAACCGAATCCTCAAAACTCATGTTCGGAACTCGTGGTGCCACTTTTAGTTTTGGAGTAACAAACTCTGGTTCTTCCACTTCTGGTACATCGAACGACTTGACTTTTTTCGTAGGCAAATCAGGTTTGGTGAACGTTTCACCATCCAACTCCATAGCGTCTAGGCGTATTTTCATATCAATCAACTCCTTTTCGTAGTAATCAATACGTTCAACGTTTGTTGGAGCAATCTTTTCCGACACTCCAACCGAACGTGTCTTGCCATACAAGTACAAAGTTACAAGACCACTAAGAAATGCTAGCACTGCAACCAATATGATGCCAGCATCTGGAAGATCAATTATCATCACAACAAACTAACCACGAAATGATTTATCATAACGGGACAACTATAATTTACAATTTTACGAATAAAAAATCATAACATCACAAATTTTGTTAACTAAACTCACAAACAAAATCACATGTTAACTAACTGCTTCACTGCTTTCTGTATGACATCAATGATCTGACTCTCGTTTTCAGGCGCAAAGTCACTATCTTTCATCACATTAACTTGTTCTGCGAGCCTAAACATCACATCACTCTCAGGAAGTATCACATCGTACGCCTGTAGGAGGAGTATTGTATAGTATAGGCTCTCAATCTTACTTCGTGCCTGACCCAGCTGCCTGTAGTAGGCGCCCTTAGACACACCAAACTCTACATCCAACACTTTCTTCTGTTTTAGAATAATTTCAATTTGTCGCTCTGTAAACAGTGATTTTTTGATAATTTCCCTAATAATTGTGTTAAAATTGGATTTATCGGGGTCGCTCATAGCTATACAAAACAGTATAGCTTCTTTCAATTAAGTTTTAATGCCACGTCTCGATCGTACCGTAGGTATGCGAAATAAGGTCGAAACTAGGCTAAAAAAGTGTAAAAAGGGGGGTAAAACGGTCATATTTTTGCTGGTTGATTCTGAGAACTTTAGCTCCACATCCAGCGTCGAAAAGATGGCAAAGGAACTCTTCAATGCAACTAAAAACATGAAGGATTTTTACCCCGTAATTCTGGTTGGAGGCTCTTCCGCCACTGATCAAATGGGGATGGATAAGGCGGTCAGAATCTTGAGAAGAAGGACCAAACTTGACATTGTTCTATTTCCTGGAAACATTACAGGAGTCGTCCCAAAAGCACATGCAATTCTGTTCAGCTGTTTGATGAACTCGGAGAACCCATATTACATCACCCAGGCCCAAGCGCTCGGAGCGCCCCTGGTAAGGAAGATGAAACTGGAGGCACTCCCAACAGCATATCTGATAATCGGCGAAGGCACATCAGCTTGGTTCTTTGGCAACGCCAGAGGCATACCTTTTGACAAGCCAAAAATCGCCGCAGCTTACGCAATGGCCGCCCAATACATGGGTATGAGATTCGTATATTTAGAAGCGGGATCCGGAGCTAAGCAAAACGTCACCCCAGAGATGGTTCAGACCGTCAGAGCAGTCTTTGACGGATTTATCATGGTTGGTGGAGGTATTAGATCGGCAAAAACAGCCAGCTCCCTGATCAAGGCCGGAGCCGACGGATTAGTTGTCGGAACGTTGTTGGAGCAAACCGGTGGTCTAAAAAAATTCACAGAAATGGTCAAATCCATCGGAAAATAAACTTCCTTGGGGAGTATTATGATTTGCAAAAAATGTGGCGTAGATGGTAATTTCACATGGGATCAACAACATAATGAAAATACTGGAAAATGGAGACTTTTTGATCTTAGCATGGAAAGACCACACGACTGTTCTCATGAAAAAACACAAGAAGCTTCGTTGGAGACAACAACACAAATCCCACGTGTAAAATGCCCAAAATGTGATCCTCTAAAGGACAGCGCTTGGATGGAACGCGAAAAGCTTCAGGACCACATCAAGACCGCACATTTCGGTTTTTGGTAGCTTTTACGCCTAGATTTGGTACAAAAAACAGCTTGTTTTGGTAGTTTTTGACATGTTTTTTGGTCATTAATGACATGTTTTTACATATTTTTAAAATTACATACTCTACTAGGCATGTTTTTGCGTGGTATAGGCACAAAAACCCTCTTGTATGGTATTTTAAAAACACCTTAATCGGGTAAAAAACCCGATTGGCGTGCCTGAGAACCTCTCAATAAACATTCTGGAATG
>ENA-ORXI01002686-ORXI01002686.1-sediment-metagenome-genome-assembly--contig:-NODE-2686-length-12601-cov-4.710875_pt1 | contig 12601 bp, 10 predicted proteins | sample MGYA00237861_ERZ511468 | MGnify/ENA primary metagenome ERZ511468 (study PRJEB26299, sample SAMN06266213) | sediment metagenome | isolation source: Hudson Canyon methane seep mesocosm | place... | reverse complement strand
TCTAATAGCCATTGAATGCAATCGCGTAGGCTCTCTTCTGCATTTCTTGGCTTAATATCTAGTGTGTCAATGGTATCTTGATAGTCATAGTAAGCGTAACGTTCAGCCACTTCATATAGCAAGTCATAGGTGAATGGTGGGGTAATACCCAACAGCTTACAGCTTTTCTCAACGATCTTTGCCGTGAGTAATGTAAGCTTTCTTCCCATTCCAAGGTGCATGGGTTTGATGCCGGTTAACTTCTTAATTAACAGCCCAATATCTTTTACTGAAATATTTTCTCCGCCTACTATGTAACGGTGATAATTCTCACCTTTGGTTAATGCGGCTACATGGGCGTCGGCAATATCTCTAATATCAACAAGGTTCAAGCCTCCGTTATACGTTTGGCTTTTACCATTAACCCAGTCCATTACCATTTGGTTAGAGGGTGTAATTCTATAATCATGCAGCCCTAATACAATGGCAGGGCAAATAACGACAACATGAATACCATATTCTTTGGCAAGTGCTTGTGCTGCTTGCTCACTCTTTGTTTTTGCAATGTAATAAGGATTGTGAGGGTCGTCGTTCCAATCGTTACCTGTTCTTTTTTCGTTGGGGTCATAAGAAAAACCAACTGAAGCCACAGAGCTGGTGTAGACGATACGTTTAATGCCCGCCTTATTAGCGGCAGAGAACACATTTTTAGCCCCGTCGATAGCGGGTTTAACAATTTCTTCCGCTGTTTTGGCGATGGTTTTATACACAGCGGCTAAATGGATAATGGCATCACAACCAATCACTGCTTCTTCAAGGCTGGCGGCATCCATTACATCCCCATAGCAAAGCTCAATATCAAGCCCGTCAATACCTTGGGTGTTCGATGCTTTTCTAATAAACCCTTTAACGGTATGGCCTTGCTTGAGTAAGGCGCGAACTACATTAGCGCCAATGTGCCCGTTAGCACCTGTTACCAGAACTTTCATGAGTAATTCCTTGTTCATATCTTTATTATTAGTGTTTCATAATGACCGACGGTCATACGACTTATTGTATTTTAACCACATTAGATCAAAGTGTGCATCTATCGGTAGCCGTTTTTTTGAAATTTCTGCTAGAATTTAAGGCATACTAAAAAGAATAAAATGTGTTGGAACAGATATATGAGTGATTCAATATTTAAACGGGGTGGATCTCAACAGCTTAAGCTAGAGCAGGGCGAGTTTCTGTTGAATGGATTTAAGCGCCTGTTTGATACGCAAGCTGAATTAGCCGAAATTAACCAAAAATTTGGAAATGATCAAAAACTCCGCATACTTTGTTATCAAATATCTGAATACCCCACACTCATTGAAACATTTAAAACCTTTGCGAATAAGTCTCAGTCTTTTCTTGAGCGCTCGCTGTTTTGTAGTTGGTTTTCATTTTTAATTGCAGATCAATTGAAATTATCGGTTATTACAACAAAAGAGCTGTTTGTTGCCGGCCTATCTCAAGACTTAAGTCAGACTCAAGATTTATCAGAAAATCTGGGGAACAATGCATATTCGGGGGCCTCTGCTAGTTTTCTTGATGTAATTCCTCGTTTATCTGACCAAGTAAAAATAATAGCATCCGAGCACCTTGAGCGCTTTGACGGAACGGGTGTACCGGCAGGTAAAACAGAGAGCCAGTTATCACAGGCTTCACAGGTACTGATTGTTGCTAATGAAATTGCTGACTTGTTGCAACAGAATAAACGCTCTGTTGATAAGGCTTTGTATTTTTATAAAATTCATCCCATTCTAAGGTTAAATGCGTCTGTCTATTTTAGGGATGTTTATAGAGTGGCTGCAAAAATAATTATCGGGCTTTCTGGTGGTCCGGTAAATAAGCATCATCTTAATATATCCTCAATTCTTGATACCCAAAACAGTTTGTCACTTCGCTGGCCGCATGTTGTTAAAGCAACAGCGGAGTTATCTACTTTACAGAAAATTCCCGCCGCAACATCCTTAAGGTCCATAGCAAGAAGGGCCTGGATGATGGTTACGACAGCAGGGGTATTATCCGATGATTTATCACAGTGGCTTTCGCAATTGGACGAGGATGCATATGAAAGAGGGCAAGAGAACATGACTGAAGTGGTGGAATTAGAAATACTGCTCGAAGAACTTGAAAGTATTTTAACTAATTTTCATCAGTTGCTTGAAAAATTACTACAAAATAAACAGCTGGAAATAAGCCCGCTAAAGCGCTCTAAATTGTCGGATTTGTGTGATTCAATCAATAGAGTTGAAGAAACGTTTGACCTGGAGGAATTTACAATCTTAAATATGTGCGATTAAAGGCCTCGAATCTTGCTATAAATGACTAAATCACGCTTAGAAAATAAATCTTTACCTGCCTTCACCGTTATTCTTCTTTCATCACTCTATTTTGCTCAGGGCTTACCCTCGGGTTTTTTGGCTCATGCTCTGCCAGCATTACTGCGTGAATATGGTGTTTCTTTGGAGTATATCGGTTTACTCAAACTTTTGGCGCTTCCCTGGTTTCTTAAATTCTTATGGGCACCCTTTGTTGACCGAGCTGAAATAGCGCGTTTAGGTGATCATAGAGGCTGGATATTATTAATGCAGTCATTGTTGGCTACGTTAATATTACTCATCTCATTTTTTCCTCCCGATACATTGTTTGGCTCGTTAATTATCGGATTTTTTGTTGTGGTTTTATTCATTAACACCACCGCCGCAACACAAGATATTGCCACCGATGGTTTAGCTGTAAAGCTGTTACCACCTAGATGGCGCGGCTTAGGAAATAGTATTCAGGTATCTGGATTCAAACTAGGAATGATCATTAGCGGGAGCTTATTGCTATTGAGTGTCGATAAGCTTGGTTGGGCGTTATCGTTTCAATTATTAGCCCTGAGTATTGTACTTTTGTTAATCCCAGCTTTGTTCTTTAAGGAACAAAATGAGGAGAATGCTACAGCCCTACAGAAAAACAAAGCAGTGAACAAAACGGGTTGGTTTGATGCCTATAAAGGCTTTTTCTCCCAGCAGGGCATTGCTTATTGGTTGGCTATCCTATTCACCTACAAAATCGCTGATTCTTTAGGTTCAGCCATGATTAAACCACTATTAATTGATAGTGGTTTTAGCTTAACTGATGTAGCTGAGTTTACATTCTGGGCGTCTCTAGCGGGTCTGGTATCGGCTTTAATCGCAGGGTTGGTTTATTACCGTATTGGTGCCAAGTGGTCATTACTGATCTTTGGAATGTTTCAGGCTATTGGTATTGCCGCGTATGCTTTACTAGCGATAGGGGAACTTAGCACCACAACCGTATTAGTTATCGCATTATTCGAACAAGCGGCAGATGGTATGTCTACTGTAGCACTGTTTGCTTTGATGATGGGGCAGTGCAGAGTGGGGCATGAAGGTTCAGATTATACCGTTCAAGCTTGCATTCAAGTGCTTATGTCTGGCGTGGTTGGGGCGCTTAGTGGTTTTGTCGCCAAGCTATTGGGTTACGAATCACTCTTTTTAATGGCGGGTTTATTCGGTATATTCGCGCTTATACCTGTTTACATCTACTTTTCAAAACAGCCTTCTGACAAATGAAATTGATGACAAATGAAATTGAATGCCCTTGTGGTTCTAAGAAGCTCTTTTCAGAATGCTGCAAACCCTTCATTCAAGGTGATACTAAGCCTGACTATTGTGAACAACTTATGCGGTCAAGATATACCGCCTATACAATGGGCGAAGCAGATTACCTAATTAAAACATGGCACCCTTCAAAGCAAGGTCAATTGAACAGGGATGACCTTTTACAATCAGCCAAAGAAACGAAATGGTTACGCCTGGAAATCGTAAAAAGTGACCAGAAGGGCGTGCTCGGAACTGTTGAATTTAATGCCTTCTATCGAGAAGGGGAAGGAATCAATTGTTTACATGAAGTCTCTCGTTTCGAGAAAATAGCCGACCAGTGGTTTTATCTAGATGGCAATGTTGATTCTCATGGTCAGGTTAAGATCGGGCGCAATGATCCATGCCCTTGTGGTAGTGGTAAGAAATATAAGAAGTGTTGTGATAGGTAGAGTCCTTTGAACTTGAGAATAACGTGACATAATGGCAAAAATTAGGCTTAAGAAAATCATTCTAAACAAAATGGTAATAGTGGTTATTACGGTTTTTTCTCTTACTTTGGGGCTCAATGCGTATACTTCTGCCCCAACTTATCAAGGTACTGTGAGCAATCATTTTGATGGCAGCAAATTTTCAAACCTTCTTAAAAGTGATAAATCCCCTTGGGATATTATTAAACTGTTTTCCGGGTTTATGTTCTATAAGCAGTCATGGCCGGGTTGGGTTGAGAATGACTCTAATGTTGTGAGTGATGTTGTCGAGCGTAGTGAGGCCTTACGAGTGACCTTTATTAATCATTCCAGCTTTTTGGTTCAGGTAGATAATCTTAATATTCTCACAGACCCCGTTTATGCAGATCGAACAAGTCCTTTTCGATGGGTGGGCCCTAACCGAGTACGTGCACCGGGGATAGCACTTGAAGCATTGCCGCCTATTGACGTTGTGCTAATTAGTCACAATCATTATGACCATTTAGATATTGAAGCCTTGAAAAAACTGTATCAACGTCAGCAGGGTAGTGAACCTTTGATTCTTGCGGGGCTTGGAAATGGAGAGCTATTTTCACAAGAGGGTTTGACCCGCTTTAAAGATCTTGATTGGGGACAAAGTGTTGAGCTGGGAGCTGTTCGTTTTAATTTTGTAGAAAGCAGACACCGTTCTGGGCGTGGCATTTCTGATCAAATGAAAACTCTTTGGGGATCATTTGTGATGGAAACGTCTAAGGGGCCCATTTATTTTGCAGGTGATACAGGTTACGGGCCTCATTTTAGCAATGCTTATGAGCAGTTTGGGGAATTCTACTTATCGCTGTTGCCTATTGGTGCATACGAGCCGCGCTGGTTTATGAAAGATATTCATTTGAACCCTGAAGAGGCAGTAAAGGCACATATTGATTTACATTCATCCAATAGTATATCAATGCATTTTGGTACCTTTCAGTTAACGCATGAAGGCATTAATCAGCCAGTGAAAGACTTGGCTGTTGCGTTAAATAAGTATGAAATGAGCGCTGATATATTTCGCGTGTTGGCGTTTGGTGAGACTAGGGCTTATGAGTGACAGTTGAGATTTTTCTTTAACGATTTGGTTTAATCTATATCAGGCGGCAATAAGTCGTCATGGTAAGAGTTGACGTTATTCTCGGACATGTCATCAATCAATATGCTTGCCGTCAGGTAGTGGTCGCGCTGCCGTGTTTTTCTGTCTTGGTAATAAAATATCACTTTATCTTTGCTGTACTGTATTACAGCGGTGATATGGTGGGTGTGGCTGTCGGTATTTAAAATACGTTCAAGCTTGTGAACATCTTCTTCAAATACTCTTCGACTCCACATGGGGCTCTCCTGATTTGATGGACTCACGTTTACTATTACAGAATTTTGCATTTTAGGAAAGCTGTTTATAAGAATGGTTTGATCTTAGAATTGTACTGGTTTATTTCCTTCTGAGGGGTTAAATTTTCGGTTTAGCTGGCTTATCCAAAGAGAGCAAAGACACATTCCCCCCTGTTGCCGTTAAATTGGTAGTAATCGTTTTCTCTATAACAAACCGTTGAAGGTAGTTGGGGCCACCTGCTTTAGGGCCAGTACCCGATAAACCTATTCCTCCAAACGGCTGAACCCCGACCACTGCACCTACCTGATCTCTGTTGATGTAAATATTGCCCACATTAAACTTTGCCGCCATTTCTTTAGCTTTGTGTTCTAGGCGGGAGTGAATGGATAGTGTTAGTCCGTAGCCGTACTCATTTACTTCATCAATAATGTCATCAAGCTTCTCAGCATCATATTCAATGATATGTAGAATAGGGCCAAAGTGTTCTTTTTTAAGCTGGTTCAGGTCTGATATTTTAAATGCGACAGGCGAAACAAAATAACCGTTTTCCAGCTCCTTAGGCATAGGTGCTTCAGCAATAAATTCTGCGTGCTTATGCATATCTAAAATGTGAAGACGCAATGAATCGTGGGCATTTTCATCGATAATGGGGCCGATGTCTGTTGAGATAAGGGAAGGGTCACCGACAATTAATGTTTGCATGGCACCTTTTAGCAATGTGATCACTTTTTCAGCGATATCTTTTTGTAGATAAAGCACTCTTAATGCTGAGCAACGTTGACCCGCACTATCAAATGCAGAGTACATAACATCTTTCACTACTTGCTCTGGTAGTGACGTGCTATCAACAATCATCACATTTTGCCCCCCTGTCTCAGCAATGATTGGTGCTATGGGGGCTAAGCGTTTTGCCATGGTTATATTGATTTGTCTGGCTGTTTCTATTGAACCTGTAAACACCACGCCAGATATGCCCGGGTGTGTAACAATGCTTTCTCCTATCGTCTCCCCTGAGCCTGGAAGTAGTTGAACAACGTTTTTAGGAATTCCTGTGTTATATAGAAGCTTAATGGCTAAAGAGGAGATTAAGCTTGTTTGCTCTGCTGGCTTAGCGATGACTGTATTGCCTGTTACCAGAGCCGCAACAATTTGACCTGTGAATATGGCTAAGGGGAAGTTCCAAGGACTAATGCAGGCAAAAACACCCCGTCCATGCATGCTTAATTCATTAAGTTCCCCTGTGGGACCAGGTAGTGTTTGTGTATTAAAAAGTGATAGAGCCAGAGCTGCATAATAGCGACAGAAATCAACTGCCTCACGTACTTCATCAATACTATTCTTAAGTGTTTTTCCTGCCTCCCAATGGCAGAGTGCTATAAGTTCAGCGGTGTGTTGCTCTAGCAGATCTGCATATTTATTGATGTGCAGGGCTCTTTCTTCAACTGATGTATTGCTCCATTGTATAAAAGCTTGTTTGGTTGAATGAATGGCTGATTCTACATGGTGTAACTCAGAAAAAGAGACAGCACCCACTCTGTGCTTATTGTTGCTGGGGGAGTAAACGGGCGTGCTATTTGGTGTACATATGAGTTTTCCGTTAAGTAGCGTTCCGCCAACCCATTGCTTATTATGGTAATTATTGACGTTGTGTAATAAAGGCTCTATCTGGCTACTTATATGAGTATTTACACCGTTTGAGTTTTTACGTTCCTGTCCAAACATCTCTACAGGAAGAGGGATTTTAATATTACGATGAGTGGGCTGCCTGTTGAGGTGTGTTACTGGGTGCTCGAATAGGTGATCAATATCTTGAGGTGTACTGTCTAAATCCCATTCTGCCAGTTGATGAATAAATGACGAATTAGAGCCATTTTCAAGTAAGCGGCGAACCAAGTAGGGTAGCAGCTCATTATGTGACCCTACAGGCGCATAAATTCGCACTCGATCATTAAAGTCAGCTTCATTCATTAAGGTATGGTAGAGAGCCTCACCCATTCCGTGAAGTTGCTGAAATTCATAATGCTCGTGAGTTGCCATTGCTCTGATGGCTGTAACTGTATGCGCGTTGTGGGTAGCAAACTGAGGGTATAAATGCTCACTTGCGACATCAGAAAAAAGAAATTGAGCACATACCAGATAGCTTACATCGCTCGCGGCTTTGAGTGTGAAAACAGGGTAATCTGCCAAGCCTTGTTGTTGAGCAAGTTTAATCTCGCTGTCCCAGTAAGCGCCTTTAACTAGCCTGATTGGAATCCGTTTTCCGTGTTCACGTGACAGTGCATTAAGCCATACTAATATGGGTAATGCTCTTTTCGAATAGGCTTGAACGGCTATTCCTAATTGTTCATAATCTTGCAGTGCTTCTGAATTAAATAACTTCTCGAACAGCATGAGTGTTATTTCAGTTCGGTCCATTTCCTCAGCATCTATAGATAGACTAATATTTTTATCACGTGCAGCCTTAGCTAGCAGTAGTACTCGTTGATAGAGTTCTGACAGAACACTTTTTTGTTGTGCCATTTCAAATCTAGGGTGAAGTGCTGATAACTTAATGGAGACTGAGGGCTTTGAAAAGGTGTTATTATTTTTGTAATCTCCAATAAGCGTTATGGCTCTTAAATAACGGTTAAAATAATGCACAGCCCCTTCAGCACTAAGAGCCGCTTCACCGAGCATATCAAATGAGTAGGCGTAGCCTTCATCCTGCCTTGCTTGAGAATTTATAATTGCCTCTTCAACAGACTCACCCAACACAAAGTGTTTGCCCATCATTGCCATAGCTTGGTTAATTCCCTGGCGAATAGTCGCTTCACCCACGCGTTTAATCGTTCGTTTTAGTAATGACGGAGAAGGCTTATTTTCATCATGTGTAGGCTTGAGGAAACGTTTTGTGAACAAAAAACCTTGAGTGGCTGCATTAACCCATTGAGATTGGCTGTGTTGAGTATGAGCGTCCCAATTAGCGGCTTCCATTATTTCTGTAATTAATGCATCAGCAGTTGTAGCATCAGGTACACGAAGCAGGGACTCCGCCAGAGTCATTAGCAACACACCTTCATGATTCTCAAGCCCGTACTCTTGAAGTAATGACTCAAATAGCTCTTTTGATGAGGGATGTGACTGTGCTTTTTGACTTAGTTGTTTAGCCGCCAAAGCAATGGACTTATGGTCTTGAGATGAATGGCTACAAGCATGGATAAGCTGGTTAACAAGCATCTCTTCATCAACACAGTAATGAGGAGATACTTGTTGCCATAAATCAGCAGAAGATCGACTGATAAACGCTTTGTTAAAGGCATCAGAAACAGTAAACATAATATAAACCTGAGTGCATTGTTACATTTGAGATGTAGGCACGTCTGACTTAATGTTGTTTTCTATTTCATAAATGTAGTCGTAGTTTAGGAACAAATACAGGTAAAACTTACCATTGCCCCGGGAAATCTCTATCTTCAATAACCTGTGAAACCAAAGACTCCTCTTCACTGGTTTTGGTATTTCCCCATTGATCAAAATAGAGCAGGTCATCCAATGGTGTTCTATTCAGCCATCCTGCTGTTTCTAGTTCAGGTTTGTCATAAAAATGAGAAACATAACCCACGCAAAGGTAAGCAATAGGTACTATGTTTTTTGGAATGCCCAACGCTTCTTGCAGTGCTTTTTGTTTAATAATACTAACCCAGCCTACACCCACGCCTTCGGCTCTGGCTGCTAACCAGAAATTTTGAACCGCACAAACACTGCTGTAAAGATCCATGGTTTTAATAGCTGTTCTGCCAATTACTACAGGGCCTGTTCGTGAACGGTCACAGGTTATACAGATGTTAATCGGCGATTCGAGAATACCTTCCAGCTTAAGCGAGCGATATGTTTTGCTCTTCTCAGAATCAAACATGTTAGCCGCATCTTCATTGGCTTCTACAAAGGCGCTGTGAACGCGTTTTTTAACATCATCTGAACGAACGACAACAAAGTTCCAAGGCTGCATAAAACCAACAGAGGGCGCGTGATGAGCCGCGTAAAGTATACGACTTAGCACATCATCTGGAACCGGATCGGGCTTGAATTGCCCACGGACGTCACGTCGGTTAAAAACGGTTTTGTAGAGCCCCTGGCGTTCGTCTTCATTAAAAAAAATGTCGCTTTGATGTAAATCTTCAGGCTTTTCCATGGTATTCCCCTTATCGGAAAAGTGAGAGTGCGTTTGTCCAAACCACTCAATTAGCTTACAGGCCGGTCTTCTGACTTAGGTTCAACTTGTTCAAACGCCTTCCCGACGGTCATTAAACTAATAATAACGATGCCAGTGGCCTTTTCTTTATTTAAAAAGAATATGTTGAACAATCACCCTTACAGCGCTGGGCACGTATCGGATTTGCACCGATTTCCCGATTCTCCCCAAATCATCTGACGATAACTTCGGGCACCTGAAAGCAAAGAAGGGAACTTTTGCAAAACAGCGTGAGAATGTCAATGATGTTTAGCTTCATAAGTTCAAACAGGTGAGTAATTGTTCATTATCAATACCTTTAACCTTCATGCACTATAAACTTCCGCCCTTTTAACTATTTTTGAAAAGAAGCTGCCCCTTGAAAACTCCAATAAAACTAACTGAATACAGTCATGGCGCTGGATGTGGTTGCAAAATATCACCCAAGGTACTCGACACAATATTGAAAACAGAACTCTCTATTGCCCCTGATGAGCGTTTATTGGTTGGCAATAAATCAAGAGATGACGCGGCAGTTTACGATATGGGAAATGGCGTAGGCATTATCAGCACCACTGATTTCTTTATGCCGATTGTGGATGACCCTTTTGACTTTGGCCGTATTGCTGCAACCAACGCTATTAGTGATGTTTATGCTATGGGTGGAACACCAATGATGGCCATTGCCATTTTAGGTTGGCCTATAAACCAGTTAGCGCCTGAAATAGCACAGCAGGTAATTGATGGTGGTAGACAAGCCTGTGCTGATGCGGGTATTCAACTGGCGGGTGGGCATAGTATTGATTCGCCAGAACCTATTTTTGGTTTAGCTGTAACGGGGTCAGTGCTGCTTTCAGAATTGAAACAGAACAATACAGCAACAGCCGGTTGTAAGCTTTATCTCACCAAACCTTTGGGAATCGGTATTTTATCTACCGCCCAGAAACAAAAAATACTGCAAGCTGAACACGCTACATTGGCAAGAGATTTAATGTGTGAGCTGAACGCATTTGGCCGTAAAGTTGCCCCTTTGAAAGGGGTTAAAGCATTAACTGATGTAACTGGTTTTGGTTTGCTTGGCCATCTTAGTGAAATATGTGAAGGCAGTGGCGTGAGTGCTGTTGTTGAATTCGACAAAGTCCCCGTGGTTCCTGAAGCCCTTGATTACCTTAAGGCTGGCGCAATACCTGGTGGAACGCTTAGAAATTATGATAGCTATGGGCACAAGGTTTACAGCAAGTCGGGTGAGTTAAGCGAAACTCAAAAGCATTTATTGTGTGACCCTCAAACCAGTGGAGGCTTATTGATTGCGGTAACGCCTGAAGCAGAGGCCGAGTTGCTTGAAGTGGCTCTATGCGAAGGAATAACCCTTCAATCTTTTGGGTTTTTGACTGAATTAGAAAGTGAATTCTTAATTGAAATAGTCTAAGTGGCGAATGGTACTTACTTAAGGCATAGAATACTAAAATTGTCATTCCCGCGCAGGCGGGAATCCATTTAGAACGGAGCTTGAAGCCCTATGGATCCCCGCCTTCGCGAGGATGACAAGCTTGAGTAAGCGTTATTCGTCAAAATGGCTATAAATATAGCCACTCCTAAAGAGATACTATGAGCGAACTAACCGAATTATTAACCCGTCTTAAAGGCGCAAGCAATGAAACAAACGATGAGCTATTGAGTCAAGCAATCACCTTAGCCACCAAAATCAGTGAAGAAAAGCAGGCCCTCAAAGAAGAGGTGGAATGCTTATCCCAAATCATTAGCGATGTTCGTGAGCGAGACGCGCGCAAAAAATGTCTTTGTAGAGGTTTTTAGTCATGGATCACAGTTCTCAACCTGATGCTATTTTTCAGGGGCGAAGATATTTCCCTATTAGCCAGTATTTCCGTAAACGCTTTGGCGAACGTGTTGCTAAAATATCAGTTAGTATCGCTGAAACTTGCCCTAATCGTAGCCCAAATAGTTCTATGGAAGCCTGTGTTTTTTGTGATGACTGGGGTTCCGCAGCCTATCATCTTGAAAAAGACAGAGAGCTAATAGATCAGATTCGGCATAATAAAAAGCTGGTAAGCCGTCGCCTTAAATGTAAGCAGTTTTTAGTCTATTTTCAGTCGTACACTAATACTCTGGATAAAATTAAAATCCTTCAACAACGCTTTGAAACGGCCTTATCAGAAGAGTATGTCAGCGGTTTAGTAGTAGGTACTCGTCCAGACTGTCTGCCTGAAAGAATATTCCCTTTATTGAATGATATGTGCCAAAAAAGCTACGTATTAGTAGAAATTGGCGCTCAAAGCTTCTTTAATGATCAGTTAGAATTTTTGAAACGTGGACATAGCGCAGAAAAAAATATTGAAGCGGTTCTGAAACTACATCAGAAAACAGATGTAGATATTGGTGTTCATCTTATTTTTGGAATGCCAGATGAAACACCAGAGCGCTTGATTGAGACGGCTCGAATTATTAATCAACTCCCTGTTTCAAATGTAAAACTGCACAACCTGCATGTGCTGACCAATACCACGTTAGCTGAGATGTATCACCGGAATGAGTTTGTTCCTGATGAACTCGATGTTTATGCAGATAAGGTTATTCTTTTTCTGCGCCACCTTTCACCTGATGTTGCCGTACAGCGATTAGCCGCAATAGCGAATCGCTGGGACGAGCTTATTGCCCCTAAGTGGACGGGTAAAAAAATGGGCCCCTTAGATTTTATTGAAAGTCGAATGAAGGAGGCAGGGTATCTTCAGGGTGACTTATATGATGCAGAGCAGTTGCCTGAAATGGCAACTCCTTCGCTTATATTTTAACTTTGCTGATTATTTGTGTAGTGTATTTCTGACTAAAATAGAGGAACTTTTATTTTATCTATGGTCTATTCTTTACCATAATTAGAAAAAATAAAAACTGAAAGAGACCTAAAATGATCAAATACCTACGT
>ENA-ORXI01002682-ORXI01002682.1-sediment-metagenome-genome-assembly--contig:-NODE-2682-length-12607-cov-9.359856_pt1 | contig 12607 bp, 11 predicted proteins | sample MGYA00237861_ERZ511468 | MGnify/ENA primary metagenome ERZ511468 (study PRJEB26299, sample SAMN06266213) | sediment metagenome | isolation source: Hudson Canyon methane seep mesocosm | place... | reverse complement strand
GAAGACGAAGAAGATGTTAATGCAATTGATCCAGAAGAAGCTCGTGAGCGTTTTCAGGCATTAAATGAAGCATTCGATAATTCTAACGCTCTTTACCCTGAAGGTGAACTCTTTAAGGTATTTCCTACAAGCCTTCCCAAGCATGTATATATTATTTTCACATCCAATAATAATCTCTCCTTCAAAGGTATAGACTATAAACACTTAAAATTAGATAAGGATAGTCCTTATTGGGTAAGTCATCAAGAAGACCTGAAGAAATATGTCTCAAATCGTTGTCAGGAAATATTAGATAACCCATTAATAAATCTTCCTTATGGTAATAAGGGAAAGATACTTGATGATGTATTTATAGATGCTTTACTCAATAAAATTAATGGGCTATTTAGTATTGCTTCTAAACTTCTATATTGGAATTATGAAGATAATGATTTATTATCTGAAGATCTTGCTAAATGGATAGATAATCCTATTAAAAATATACCTGACTACATTTTATGTAATAAAGCTATAACTAAAATAGAACCATTTCACAATATAAAGAACCTTAATAGTGAATCTCTTCCTTATTTTAAGGATAGGCACACAAAATATTTTTTTAATGTCCACCTTAGTGTTATTAATAATATTTTAGGTAATGATTATGTCACCTTTCACTCTAGGTTACTGAAAGAAAACATTGATGGTGATGAATATATTTTTCCTGCCGTTAATTTGCTAACAAATGACCAAGAAATTTCCATTGATGACAATCTAAGTAATATTAATCAATCTTCTATGCAGGTACCAAATAAATTCCTGCAGGCCGTAAGAGTAACAATGCCAAAAATTACTGATAATGCAACATTTTGTATTGAAAATATAGATAATAATAAAATAAAGTGTGGAATTAGTTCGTACTATAAAGCTTTATATTCATGTGACAGGTTTCATTACGAAATTTTGACCAATTATCCAGGAAATAATGGAGATATAGATAAATATAAAAAAAATTATTTTATTGAAGAGTGGAGTCAACATATAAAAGAAATAGTTGTGCATAATGATTTTTCTAATATTGAGGCATCAATAGGGTGTTCTTGTTTATTTGTATATAAAAATAATGGGCATTATGAATATTTTGTGGGAAATAAATCAGGACAGGCAAATGGATTTAAAGATATGCACATTTTGCCATCATTTATGTTTCAGCCACTAGGAAATAACCCTTTTAAATATCATAAAGAGTTAATGATAAAAGAACAGGTTTTTAGGGAATTAACAGAAGAAATATTTGGGCATAAAGAGTGTGAAGCTGATGTGCATAGCAGTTTTATTTATGACCAAGTTGTAAATAAACCACAAAATAAAAAAATTCAAGAGCTGCTTGATGATAATAAAGCTGAATTTCATGTTACAGGACTTTGGCTGGACATGTATCGATTAAGGCCTGAAATTACTACACTACTTATTATTCATGATGAAAGTTGGTTCTCAGATTTTTTCACTGCAAATATAAAATTGGGAAATTGGGAGATTGAAAGAGCTGGAGTAAATGATGTAGAGTGTAATGATAGTTCATACAAATCAATTTTAAAGGGTGAGGCTGGATTTATGTGTCCACCAGGAATGGCGGGACTTATATCTGGAATAAAAAAAGCAAGGAAAATAGTGAAGTTTTAAACTTGATTCACAAACTATCTCGCACTAAAACTACCTGTATAGCTAGCCTAGCTAGGTTGTTAAATCAGGGTGTTTTGTCAATCAGCGTTGAAAACTTACCACCTGTCAGCGCCCAAAAGTTTCCACATGGTTTAGTAGGTTATTCTGTTTTTAAGCCTGATTTTCGGTGCTTAAATCGATAAGATTCGTTGCCTGTTTCGATGATGTCACAGTGATGTGTAATGCGATCTAATAGAGCAGCGGTCATCTTGGCATCACCAAAGACTTGTACCCACTCACTGAACTTTAGGTTGGTTGTAATAATGATTGAGGTACGTTCATAAAGTTGACTAATGAGATGAAACAGCAATGCGCCACCAGACTTAGGAAAAGGAAGATAACCGAGTTCATCAAGGATAACCGCATCCATTTGAATTAATTTTCTTGCGAGTGTACCTGTTTTACCCTGTTGTTTTTCGAGTTCAAGTAGGTTTACTAGGTCAACGGCATTAAAAAATCGGATACGTTTTTCGTGATGAATGGCAGCCACACCAAGTGCGGTAGCAAGGTGTGTTTTTCCTGTGCCTGTGCCGCCCACAAGAATTAGGTTGTGGGCATCGTCCATAAATTTTGCAGTGATGAGTGGTTCTATCTGGGCTTTTGAAAGCGGTGTTTCATTCCACTTAAAATCAACTAAATCACGATGGATAGGAAACTTGGCGACTTTTAGTTGGTAGCGCAGGCTGCGCACTTGGCGATCTGTTGTTTCTGCCTTAATCAGCTGACTTAAGAGTAACTCGGGAGATAATTCTTTTTTTCTTTGTGGGGCTTCGGCTTTTATTTCAGCCCATTTTTCCGCCATTCCATAGAGTCGTAAGTCATTAAGGTGAGTGAGTAAATCAATGGACATTATGCGCTCCCAGTAAATGATCATAACATTGGATATCCGCTGTTGGTTCGACGCTTAGCGCCAAGTGTTCGCCTGTCTTTATTTCTTTGGGGGCATTTTCTTCAGTGAGCCGTCGCATTTCATTAAGAATAATACTACCGGTAATAACACCCTCTTCTAAGGTAAGCGCACAGGCCGTTTCAAAAGCATCAAGCCCTACTTCTTTGGCCAGTAATAGGCAATCAACAAACGCTTTGTCGCCTTTTTCTTGTTTAAGCAGTTGTTTTCTAATGTCTTGAATAGCACTCGGTAAATCCCAATTTTGAAAGGGGATACCATGACGTAAAGCGCCTGGTTTATTTTCTAAAACTGAAAGGTAATGCCATGGGTTACAAATAATTTGGTCACGCTTAAAGCACCGCTGATGTTCCGCAATGAGCTGACTTTCTGCAACAACGCGGATTGAATAAGCGCTGACTCTAACCGACACTATTTTTCCAACCCAGAGTGCCGGCACACTGTATAAAACACGCTCATGCCTGATGAGACAAGTCGAACTCACTTTTAATAAATGCTCTATATAGCCGGCAAAAGGTGTTGATATATGACGTAATAGCGGCTGTTCTTGCAAAAAACAGTCTGCTATTGTTTGAGAGGGTAATGTGGGGTGTTTTCGGTGACTCAGTTCCTCACAACGTAGCGCTAACCAATCATTTAAATCAGCAAAGGTATCAAATTTAGCACGCGGGGTGAATAACCACTCTCTGATATTACCCACTTGATTTTCAACTTGACCTTTTTCCCAGCCCGCTGCGGGTGTGCAGGCAACCGGTTCAAAAAGATAATGATTCGCTAACGCCATAAATCGGCGGTTAAACTTTCTCTCTTTTCCGACAAGTACCGTATCAACCACGGTTTTCAGGTTGTCGTAGACCATTTGTAACGGCACGCCACCATAAAAAGCAAAGGCTTTATTATGCGCATCCAATACCATTTCCAGCGTTTCACACGGGTAAGCGACGACAAACATTTTTCGGCTATAGGCTAAACGAAAATGCGCGACCTTAATCTTAAGTTCATTGCCACCGATATCAACCGTTTCCTGACTCCAATCAAACTGACAGACTTCACCTGGCGGAAAAGCTAACGGAATAAACGCTTGGTTGCTAGCGGGGGATTTTCGATGCTCAACTTTCCACTGTTTAACAAACCGTTGAATACTGTCATAAGCGCCTATATAGCCTTCATCCAGTAAACCTTCAAATAAACGCTGTGCAGTACGGCGTTGGTTTTTAGGTAACTTGATGTCCACTTCAAGCCATTTCTCCAAGATGGGCTTAAATTCTCCCAATTTTGGAACCGGCTGCTGAACCCGCTTATAAACAGGTTCACTTTCGGTTAATAAATGCTTTCTAACCGTAGGACGCGAGATTTTAAGGGATCGTGCAATTGAACTAATCGACTCTCCACTCACAAGATGCCGTCTTCTGACTTCCGCAATAATATCCATTTCTAACACTCCAGAGTTCTCCGATAAAATATCGGATTTTATACAATCTGGGGTGGAAACTTTTCAACGCTGTTTTCCCCAGAACCCTGGTAAGTTTTGCACGCTGATTAACACAGGGTGTTTAGCCTGACTAAAAAAGTATCTCGGTTAATGCGAGTTATTATTTAGGTCTTATAACATTAATTACTTAAATCTATAGTGGTTAATTTACTTATTTTCAGTGTCATTTCAATTAACGTGAAACCTTATTTATGCAGACTTTAGTTGGTTATCATTCTATAGGAAAAGGCGGTAGACCCAATGAAGATCGTTACCGTCTCTTGGGGGGCGGCTTTGTTGTACCGGACAATAGGGCAACAGCCTTTAAGGAAACTAAGCGTGGTGAAATATATGCCGTAATGGATGGTGTTGGTGGCGCCCCAAAGGGTATGGCTGCTGCTCAGTATATTGCAGATAAACTCGTTGCGTTTTATACTCAGCCTAGTGCATTAGCGAATGAATTAGGCATAGAATCTATTCTACAACAAGCAAATACGGCTATTTTTGATTGGGGTTTTATGCTTGGAACAGATCGTCCATGTGGTGCTTCGACCGTTACATTGTGTTGGTTTTCCCCTGACCGAAAAGTGCATATAATTCATTCTGGAGACTCTGCCGGTTTTTTACATACAGTGCTTGGCCTAAGGCAAGTCACACATAATCAAGAAGATACTAATGGAATTTATGCTTATGTCGGTCAAGGGAACGGTTTTTGCCCAGAAAGGAATTGTTATTCATTAAGTGAGGGTGATGTCGTTTGTTTAGTGACTGACGGGGTTACTAAAGGGATGAATAAGTATGAAATGCAAGTAATTCTCGAGAACTATGCAGGAGAGCCAGGTTTGGCCGCAAAGGTTTTAGTTGAATCAGCCAAAAGAAAAGGCGTGCAGGATGATATTACGGCTCTGGTAATTGAACTGGACGAGTGGTAATTAGCACTGTTAGTTAAAAAACTGTTTTAGAAAAACACCGAAAAATTAACATGAGAATGAAATTTTGATAACAAATATCGAGACCAAACTAATGAGAAGAAATTTTTTTGCTGTTCTAGCAATTCTTTTCGCTAGCCAATCAATAAATGCACAAACTACACATACTTTATTCGAAGGAAATATCAATAAAGATCTGACTTTATGTCAAAGCCACCTAACTAAAATTGATACACTGACGAAATCAATAAGGAGAGATAACCCAGACTATGAAATTATTAGCCCTAGATTATTTTTTCATTATCAAGAAAAGATTAGTAAATCATCGACAGTTGATTTACAGTCACTAAAGCTAGATGAGTTAAGTTTAATGGCTTGCTGGTATCATGCAATGGTTAAAATGAACCCTTACGATACTGATAGGCTAGAATTGTGGAATGGATACCTAAGTTATATTGATGAATTAAGAAATGATCAAATATGGTTTGATTCTGTTATTGATAATACAAAAAAATCTTATCAAAACTACTTAGAAAACTGCCGGCCTTGTGCGCATGTGGATAAAGCACGAGAAAAATAAAACTTTGATAATATAAAAAATAGGTATATTAAATTTATGTCATGCGAATCTGAAGTAAAAATCTCCAAAAATGAGTTTCCATGGGGAGTTAATGTTTGCTCTTTGAGACACTCAAGAACTGGTAATATTATGCCTGGTATTTTGCCAGCTGATACAGGAGGATTAGTTGTATCATATGAGCAAAATAGAGAGTATGAGGCCGAGAAGCTGCTCGAATATATAGCGTTAAAATTACTACAGAGTGTGCCTAAAGGGGGAATGGATATTCATGCGGTAGATTTTAATATAAAAAACCGATTTCCTAACCTTTCAGAATTGAAAAGCACGCAACTTTATAAAATATACCATTCAGAAAAAAGTGCAATAGATTATTTGGATGAAATACAGGAAGTATCAATACACCGACATCATAATTTGCTCAGTGATAATGTCAAAACTATCTCCGAATTTAATAAAAAATCTGACTATCCAGAAAAGTATTCACTTATTATTGTCAATATTAATGATTTTCCTGACTCTAGGGATTCGGTTGTCAAATTAAAAAAACTATTAGAACACTGTTTTGAGGCTGGGTTTTATGTATTATTTTTGTATAATTCTAATAAAAATAATATTAATGACAATGATGAAAAGGAAAGTTTTACTAGAGATATTTTAAAAAAATACCCGCATATACTTTTAAATGATGATATCCGAAGTAATCAGGTTGGTTTTTCTGAACATGAATATTCTACTAAAAATTTATTAAGTATATGTTCAGTGCATAGTCTCATTACAGAGTATCCTGAAGGAATAGATGCTGCCTTAGATACTCTTAGTAAAGAAATTATAGTTAAGGAAAAAGATGCCGAATCAAAGGATAAAAACTTCTTATCTATTCCTATTGGTACCACTGAAGATGGGCGGCACATAGTTACATTTGATTTGGGGCAGCGATCAGGAAATATTAATACTCTTATTGTAGGCCAGCCTGGATCAGGAAAGACCACGCTATTAAATAATATTATTGTATCCATTGCAGAAAAATATACATCAGATGAAATAAGATTATATTTAATGGATTATAAAGAAGGAACTGAGTTTCAAGTTTTTGATACTCACCCTAATTGTGAAAAAATATTTCTTGATAATTCTGATATTGATTCTGCAAAAAAACTAATTCAACAATTTTCAGACTTAATGAAAGAAAGGGGGCAGATTTTTAGGGATTCTCAAGTTCCAGATATGGATAGGTATAATGAAAAGTACCCAGATAAACAGCTTTATAGGCTTATTCTTGTTGTAGATGAGGTGCAGCAGCTTTTCTCTAGTAATGGTAATGCATCTATACAGGGAATGATCTCTGATGTAGCAAGACGAGGTAGAGCATTTGGTATTCACTTTATATTCTCAACTCAATCCTTAGCCGATTATTCTATGGATAGAGATATTAGAAACCAGATACAATTAAAGATTGCCTTTAGAATTACACCTCTTGATTGTCAGCAAATCTTTGAATCCAGGCAAGAAGTTGCTGCTACTTTGAGTAACTATAAGTTAATTATGAATAATACATTAAGTGGGGATATAAGTTCTAATGTGATTTGTAGGTGTGACCCACCAGTGGACTTATCTAGGATCTCCATTGTTTTGAAAAATTTAGAGCCTAGATTAATATTAAAACCTATAGTCTGTGCTAGTGATAAAGCAGGAACAGAGGCGGCAAATAAAAGAAATGATTTTGATTTATCTGAGTCAGGTTTTTCTTTGGATACAAGGCCGTTTGAAAAAGCAGAAAGTAATGAAAATAAGGTGGGTGAGAAACTTTCAGGTGATCTAGACGATGGAGGTGATGAGTTATATGAACGAGCTTTTGGGGAAAATTAAGAGTGATTTTTTTATTATTAAACGATAAGGTCAAAGGCATATGGGATATCAAGATTACGACAACCAGATTTATTTAGCTAACGAAATGAAAAAGGATCTTAACGAATTAAGGGAGAATCTGAAGGGAAATTTATCTGACTACAAGAATGCCCTCCTTCTAACTGAAGATAGGAAGTTATTAAAGAATTACTCTGATAAATTAATTGGTGTTTTATACCCACTAATAGAGCAAAAAGTAAGTAAGGTTGATGTTGCATTTCAGGTTGGTGAGCAGCATATTAAAAAAGTAATAAATTCAATTGAACAGGCTAAACAAGGACCTGAAAACATACGATAGGAAGATATTATGGCTACTAAACAAAGTTATGAATTACAAAGAGCGGCTTTAAATGATGTTATAAACTATTTGCAACGAGTATATATACCGGACAACTTGATTATTTTAAAAAAATACGATAATCATATTGAAAAATTGAGAGATGCGGAGTTATTTAGTGATTTTTTTCCAGGATTTACCGATCTCAGAGGGTATTTTAAAAAATATATTAATGAATTAAATGATGAGGCTTATAGGCATATAAAGGTATTAAATAAACAATGCACTCACCTAGATCAATTAATTTCATCTTGGTCCTCCTCACCTAATAGAAATAATTAATATTAATTGAGAAAAATAGAAATGATGAATTCATACAAAAATTATATTTCTGAAATCAGCAATGCTTGTCTTGTAGCTGATTATGATGAGCACAAAATTAAATTAAAATCTAGGCGACTAGCCGATGCAGAAGTACTGACTCGTTTCTGTGGCATTGCTCAACAACTAGATTGTTTTGAACAAGCTGACCCAATCACTTGGCTTTCTGACAGTAATCAGCTAAAAGAAGTAGAAAATATTCTGGGTAGCTGGGATAAAACTCTTATTGACTTAGGTGCTATATTGTTGATTTTTAGAGATCACATTTCCGATGGCGTTCCTAAGACATTATCTAAAGTATTAGCTGATAAACAATATTATATTTATCAGACCATGAAGTGGTCTGAGGTCGCACAAGAAAAAGATGAATTAGAGAAGTGCATCTCAAATTTCAGAGAAAATCAACAGCCCCCTGTTGATAAGCAGCAAGAAGCCGACAAAATTAAAAGTGAAAATGAAGAGCGTTCAAAAACCTTAGATGAACGATACTGGAAAGATGCTTTACTCGAAAATACAGTTTCTTCTTATAAGACTTATATACAAATAGCACTTCAATCCAAATGGTATGAACTAGGTAATAAATGTCATATTGCTGAGGCAGAAGAGGCCATTCATGTTAATAAGGAGCAAGAAGCCGATAGAGTTAAAAGTGAAAATGAAGAGCGCTCAAAAACCTTAGATGAACAATCTTGGAAAGATGCTTTACTCGAAAATACAGTTTCTTCTTATCAGGCTTATATACAAATAGCGCTTCAATCAAAATGGTATGAACTAGGTAATAAATGTCATATTGCTGAAGCAGAGGAGGCCACTCGTGTTTTAACACCGACTAAGACTAATCTTACAGAACCAGATAAAATCGTAACTCCTATTCCTTCGGTTCCCGATAAAAACGTATGTGGGAAATGCGGTGAGGCTTACCCACCTCATTATTCTCGCTGTCCTAAAGATGGCTTTCTTTTTTCTACTAAATAACAAATCTTATGAGTCTATTTCCAACACATAATGCAAATATGGTCGCCTGTTCAATTTTAGTTGATTGCTCAGGATCCATGCAATCAGAAGTCGCCCCAGATTTCTCTAGACTTGAAGCACTCAGTTTGGGGCTTGAAGTTTTAGAATCCGAAATGAAAGCGGACGCAATGGTGTGTAATTCAGTTGAAGTATCAACGATTGCCATAGGAGGAAAACAGCCACATAAAGCGACTCTTATACAAGACTGGGGGTATGCTCGTGAGTTTACGCGGCCTGAATTAATAGCACGAGGCAGTACACCGCTAGGGGATGCTTTGCTCTTAGCATTAAAGAAAATCAAAGAAAAAAAACAGGCATACCGAGATGAAGGGCGCTCTTATTTGCGCCCTTGGATCATTATTATTTCTGACGGTATGCCAACTGATGATGATAGTGATTGGAATAAAGCTGTGGCCGCTGCTAAAAATGCCATTAAAAACAAAGAAGCATTAATTTTAGCCGTTGGAATAGATAATTGCCCACTCGAAAAATTAAGTGAAATATCAACTTATCCAGCCCAACCTCTCTCAGCTCATAGATTTAGTGAATTCTTTGTTTGGTTAAGCGCTAGTATGAGTGCAACGTCCCAGTCTGTAGGGACATCAACCGAACAATTAGTTTCTACTGATCCATGGAGAACTCTCTAATATGAATAATCAGCAGAATGCAAAAATTAATTCCCCTGATTTGATTCATGGGACAGATCGCTTAGTTTTTGGTGCTTCAATACGAGGGAAGGGGCACATTAAAAATGGAACCCCTAACCAAGATGCATTTAAAATACTGTTTGATAAATCCAGCTTAGTTTACGCTGTGGTCGTTGCTGATGGAGCAGGAAGTGCAAAAGACGCCCAGCATGGCTCCTCTGCTTGTGTCGAATTTCTTGCAGAAAAACTTTTAGAGATCGGTTCCAATCTTGTTGCAAATGAACTATCTAGAGACTTGGTAAAAGAAAAGATAGAACTTGCAATCATGCAACATAGAGAGAAACTTGACCCAAGTGGAAAAAAACTTCGGGATTACCATCATACTTTAAGTGCAGTCTTAGTTAGTCCTACAGGTGGGGTTCTTATTCAAGTTGGGGATAGTCCCATTATTGTCACTCTGCGAGAAGAAGGTTTCGAACAAAAAAATACGCAGGATGTATCTCTCTTATTTAAAAAGCACTCAGTTTATGATGAAGAAAAAGGGGAGTATGCTAATGAAACTCATTTTGTTACTCAGCATGACTGGAGAGAAAATTTAACTATTGAATTTTTGCCCAAAGGGTTTGAAAGTATATTTTTAATGTCCGACGGTGCAGCATCTGCTTATATTTCTAGAGGCACTATATATGCTCCTATTATGGAGAAAACACTGTCAGAAATATTAGTATCTCCTGAAAGTGCAAATGAAGTGGTTGCAAGTTATTTAACACACGAAGACCTTGATGGAATTACCTCAGATGATAAAACTTTTGTGGGGATAATTCCTTCGCTGTGGCTTAATCCTGATCAAGCCTCTTTGCTGGTTGAGCAGCAAGAAGAAGCTGTAAAAACAGCTGTGCCAGAGTTTGATTCTACAGATGTTGCTACTTCTACTGCGTTGAATAATGAGCTAAACACTGAAAACTTTTTAAGTAAGATTAAAAGGCAAGTATATGAAGCAAGATTATTTTTAATTGTAGCGATTGTTTTAGGTTATTTTTTTGGAACCCTGAGTGGGAGGCCTGATTCCACTGTTCCAAAAATGAATATAGGTAAAATTGATACGGCTCAGATGGAGCAAGCATTAAAGGAAAGTACGGATACAAAGCCTGCTAATATAGAAGATAAAAGCATGAATAAAACAGGCGCAAAGGGAAAAAAGCTAGAAGCTTCCAGTGGGTCAATTGAAGAAAGCAAAAAACAAACTTCTAATAGTTTGAAAGAAAATAGTAATGAAGTATTAGCTCAAGTTGACGAGGAGAGCTCTAATAAAAAGCCTGCTAATATAGAAGGTAAAGGTACAAATAAAACAGGCACAAAGGAAAAAAAGCTAGAAGCTTCTAGTGTGCCAACTGAAGAAAGTGAAAAACAAACCTCTAATAGTTTGAAAGAAAATAGTAATGCAGCACTAGCTCAAGTTGACGCGGAAAGCCTCAATAAAAAGCCTGCTAGTATAAAAGCTCAAAGTACAAATAAGCCAGTCTCTCCTTAGATCTCTTCAATAGTTCACTCATTATTTGATCTTTAGAACTATAAACGCGTATAACAACTACTCAATATGTCTACATCAAAAACACCTACCCCTGATCCAGTGGCAAGGCAATCAGTGAGCGCCATAGATCCTTGGAATAATCCACCTAGCAGTTCAGAGATACCGAATATATTATTTATTTTAAAAGAAAATAGGCGGGAGAAAATTGTTTCGGCTGATTTAGAGAAAATTGGTCAAGGGGGGACAGCAATAGTCTTTTTAGTTAAGTCGGGAGCGTATGCTGGGCATGTGGTCAAAATTTACAATGATGCTTTACTTGGCAAGAGGCGAGAGGAGCTAAAGAATAAAGTAAAAATGATGCTTTCTTCCCCGCCTGAGTCAGCGGAAATAAAGCTTGATACCACAAGTATTCCCCAATTTAATTGGCCGGTTGCGCTAGCGGAAGATGATAAAGGCAGTTTTTGTGGACTAGTATTGCCTTATATTAATTTTAAAGATGCATATGACCTAACCTCATATCTTTTAAATGTTGGTACATTAGATGAGAAGCATCAAAGTATTACTGAGCGTATGCAAGTTGCTCGCAATTTAGCGGCGGCGGTAGCTACATTACATAAAGCAGGGCATTATTTTGTTGATATGAAGCCGCAAAATATCTTTGTTTTAAAGGGAACGAGTACGGTGACTTTTATTGATTGTGATGGTTTTTCCATTAATCGGGGAGAATTTCCGGCTAGACATATTAGCCCCGGATATATAGCGCCAGAAGAATTAGACAGCCGACCGGTACAGTTATCTGAATCTCCTGAACAGGATAATTATGTCTTGGCGGTGCTTATTTTTCAGTTATTAGATTATGATTTATTGGTTTAAGATTTCTTTGTTTTGTACGAATAATTATTACAGTTGCAACTAAGATAATTACTAATACTCCCCCAATTATTGCATATGAAAAGTAATTTGTTTCAGTTTTTGGATCTGGTACTGGATTAGAAGTAATATTATTGTTAAAAAAATAATCAATTTCAGTTTTACCTGAAGGTAGTGTTATTTGATTTTGATCATTGACTATTTCCATATTAATTGGAAGATTAGTCATTCCAACAATTGCAGAATTTTTTGGTAAGAGTAATGTGAAATCAGAAGAAGAGTCTAAAGAAAATGTCCATAATCTACCTTGTTTAGATACTAAATCATGAATGTCATATTCAACACTAATAAGAGATGAACCAAAAGTTTGAATTAAAGCAAAATTATCTATTAC
>ENA-ORXI01002680-ORXI01002680.1-sediment-metagenome-genome-assembly--contig:-NODE-2680-length-12609-cov-6.278806_pt1 | contig 12609 bp, 10 predicted proteins | sample MGYA00237861_ERZ511468 | MGnify/ENA primary metagenome ERZ511468 (study PRJEB26299, sample SAMN06266213) | sediment metagenome | isolation source: Hudson Canyon methane seep mesocosm | place... | reverse complement strand
AGACCTAAACCCGTTCCTGATGATCGTGTGGTATAAAATGGCGTAAGGATTTTATCTTTATCCTCTTCAGAAATACCTTCACCCGTATCCTCGACACTAATTTCAATATAATCCACGCCTTCCTCTTGGATAGGATCAGCAAAAATAGTAATTTCTCCCCCGTCTTCACACGCTAATCGTGCATTGTTGATGAGATTATTTAGTGCACTCGATAGTGCATCTTTACTGCCATAAACATAATCACCTTTGACTGTACTTTGTACTGCTAGATTATATTTTCCTGCCTCGGGATGAGATATAAATTGCTGCTCTACATTTTTTAATAACACATCTAATTCAACAGGGGCAGTTTCGGCCATATCGCCACGTGAAAATGCCAACATATCTTTTACTAGATGTTCCATATGACTAATACTATTGTGTAATTTCTTAGCAAAACGTAGCTTCAACTTCGCTTCAGTGTCATCTTTAAGTAAAGGAGCAATATAAAGAAGTGCAGAAGATAACGGTGTTCTAATTTGATGTGCTAACCGTGCAGCCATTTCTCCCATGGCTGACAAGCGTTGCAAGTGTGATACTTTTTGTTGGAGTTCGCGAGTCTCGGTTACATCTTGTAATAAGACTATTTGACCAGGCTCACCTTCTAAAGGACTCGTGGAGATATGAACTAAACGACCGTCTGTTAATGAAATATCATGACCATCATTTAATTGTGGTTTGAATGCTCGCTGGATAGTTTTTATCCAACTTTCGCCTTCAATTGGCTCACCTAACAAATCAATCGCAGCAGAATTGCATTGTTGAACAATACCTTCACCATTGAGTACAACAACACCACCGGGTAAAACTTCCAATAGTTGTGTCATTCTATTTGCTTGACAAATAGCTTCCTCAAAAGTGGGGTTTATTTCACTTGTTTGCTTAAGTAACTTGCTTACAAGGAAATCAGAACGACGTTTTAAAGTATCTGTGCGAACGGTCTGATCAGTATTATAAAAAGCAGCGGCTTCACCAGAGCCTACTTCTAATAATGACTGTTGACCTGCCTGTTTCACATTCATTTATCATCCCATAAAACGATTTCTACTTAAGTATCGTCATATGAGCAAAAAATGTGCCTCTTTTTATTTCCCTTTTATAATCAAGATGATATAAAAGGTTGTCAAAGTGATGGCGCTTTTCTATTGGGCTTAATCACTATCTCGCTGAATACCATATTTACGCATTTTTTCAACCAAGGTTGTTCGACGCATCTTTAACTTATTTGCAGCATGGGCAACAACACCACCCGCTTCATCTAAAGCTTGTTTAATCAACAAATACTCTAGGTTCGCCAAATGTTCTTTTAGATCCAAGCCTTCTTCTGGCAATTCATCAGGTTCTGCTGAAATAGGGGCAGCTTGCTTCGAAACTTCTTCGGTAATAGCTTTTGTTTGCTGATTAATCTCTTGAGGTTGAGGTGCATCTTCCATTACAGTCATCACAGCTTCAGGCAATTCACCACCTTCTAGCTGGAATTTTTCAGGCAGATCATCATAATCTACCGTGCCATAAGGGTAAAGAATAACCAAACGTTCAACCACATTTGCTAATTCACGTACATTACCGGGCCATTGATATTGGCATAATGAAATAATCGCAGCAGGTGTTAAGCGAACGGTACCTCGGTTTTCATGTTCAATTCGTGTGATTAATTCATTAATCAGTAAAGGGATATCTTCTGGGCGCTCACGTAATGAAGGCATTTCAATTGGAAATACATTCAAACGATAGAATAAATCTTCACGAAAATGTCCTTCAGAAATATGATCTTCCAAGTTTCTATGTGTTGCAGCGATAACACGTACATCCGTCATTAGAGACTTATTACTACCAACACGTTCATAGGTTCGTTCTTGTAATACTCGTAGTAATTTCACTTGCATTGGCAAAGGCATGTCACCAATTTCATCTAAGAATAGTGTTCCACCTTCTGCCATTTCAAACCGACCTTTACGCGATGTAATCGCCCCCGTAAATGCCCCTTTTTCATGGCCAAACAACTCACTTTCTAATAACTCGGCAGGGATAGCACCACAGTTAATAGGCACAAAGGGTTTTTCACGGCGAGATGATAAATGATGTAAGTTTCGAGCAACGACTTCTTTACCCGTACCAGATTCCCCTAAGATTAAGACATTGGCTTCGGAATCTGACACCTGATCAATCATTTGTTGAACAGCCTTCATCGGACGACTATTACCTACTAAGCGGCGAAAGTCATAGCTTTGCTGTTGTTCAGAGGACTCTTGCTGACCACGATAAACGGTTGCCTGCTGTAATGCATTGCTTAATTGAGGGTATTTAACTGGAAAACGTAATGAGCCTAACGTACCTGGAAAATCAGCCACTTCTGATTCAGGGAAATCTAACTGAAAAACAGGAACTCGCGCTTCATTATTCACTAAGTCACGTAAAACTTGTTTAGTTTGATGTTTATCGCCACAGTCACCGACTATCGCCATTACTACATCAGCTAAATCGCCAGCGTCTTCAAACCAAATATCAGGGTCTTGGACAATGACTGGCTGACAGTTAATAAACTCAACTAAGGTTGATAAAAGCTCACGGCGATCCGTATCAACATCGATCAACAATACATTGTTTGCACTCATTCAAACCTCAATCAAACTTAAAGCTACATCGACATAATCAATGTAAGTCATTCAGAAAGTTAGATTTAAACATGTTAGATGAGGCTTGTCAAAAAAATGACACTGCTTTTGGAGGCTACTTTAAAAAGATGGGCTACTGAGAATAGGCCTTATTAACTTTATCGCCTTTTCTAATTTTTTGTAATTCATCTGCCGCATTAGAGCGTTGCTTTACACATAGTGATTCTAGTTGCTCATTGAGCTTTATTAACTCACTCATCAATGTGTGTAAGCGGACATTATCACTAGCCGATAATGCGAGGCCCTCAAGATTGAGGCTTTGTATCAGAGGCTGACGTTCAGCTTCTATTTCATTAAATTTATCCCATTGCTCAGATTCAGCGACTAAAACCAGTGCCTTACTTTTTGCGATGATGGTTGAAACTAAATCAAAAATGGGATTCATAGCGCTTATTCAGAACTTGTGGAGTGGTGTTCTTGAGGAATGGCATCCCAACCTGATTTAATTTGAATCATTAACTGACCCACTTCATCAAGAATTTTAGGATCGTTTTTAATATTTGCTTGTAATAATTGCTGTTCCATATAGTCATATAAAGAGTATAGGTTTTGAGCAAACTCACCACCTACTTCTACATTTAAACAAGAACGTAGGCTATCAATAATAGAAATAGCCCAACTAATATTCTCACCTTTTGCGGCAATATTATTAGCAGCCATAAATCCTTTTGCAGCCAGTATTTTTTCTAGCGCCCCTTCCATCAACATTTGTACTAAACGATGTGGAGAGGCAGTTTCAACACCACCTTGAACATGGTTCTGACGGTATTGCTTCATGGCTACGCTAGCATTCATATCTGTATCCTTTTCCATCTTTTTCTACAACACCGCAATGATGTTGCCTTCACTCCTTATATCGTCAGAATAATACTGATCTTTAGCTAAAAAGTTAAAAATGTCCAGATATAAAAAAACCATAATAAATCTATTATGGTTTTTGTTAATTGTGCTGAGCTTCATTATCTCACTAGTTTCTATTAATTGAATTTGGTTCAGGTAAATTCGCTAACTGTGAGGAAAGAAAGCTTGATGTCGAATTAAGCTGTGCAACCAAGATATCCATAGCCGTAAACTGAGCTCTCAACCGAGCCTCTAATGAGGCCATACGTCGTGACAATGTATCTCTATCATCATCAATACTATCTAATTTGCTTTGAACACTGTCTTTTCGACCATCAAGGATACCGTCATCATCGACATAGCCAGACAAAGCAGTTGTAAATGATTGGGCAAAACCTGTGTCGGCAGAAAAGAAGGCTTCAACATCAGATAAACCTGTTGCTAGCTTGTCATCTAAGATTGAATCATCAATCTCTAAGCTGCCTGTGTCATCTAAACTAATACCTAATTCAGTCAAATTAGACAAAGTACCGCCAGACACACCTGCAAATAGAGTTTGTCTTAATTGGTTTTGAATACCTCTAACAACAGAATCACCATTTAAAGCACCTGAAACGCCCGTATCAGCATCATAGTTTGATAAGCCTTTCATAATTCCTACAAGTACATTGTAGTTGGTAACAAAGCTTTCAACGTCTTCCTTAATCGTAGCGGTATCCGTCACTACGGTTAATGTTTCGGTTATACCTGGAGCCGCTTTAGTAAGGTTAAATGTCACACCATCAATCACATCTGAAAAACTATTGCTGTCTCTCGTGACCGTTTGAGTATCTACTTTAATGATGGCATCAGAAGCAGATTGTAATGACACTAAACTAGCAGAATCTAGCCTACCAAGATCAAAGCCATCTAAGGCATCATCATCGGTAGCCACAACACTAATTGTATTGGTCGCACCCACTTCTTTGGAGGTTAGAACTAATTGAGTACCCGAATCAACATTGATTAGGGAGGCTGTGATGCCAGGATTATCTGATGCCGCATTAATCGCATCACGAATATCTTCTAGAGTATTATTAGTGCCATCAATAGTAAGTTGAAAACTTTCAGCACCTAATGATATATCGAGTGTACCTGTGCCAACGACTTCTGTACTGGCAGTAAAGTCACCTGTTCTTAGTTTATCAACTTCTTCTAGCTGAACAACTTCAATACTATAATTGCCTGCTACTGCACCACTTGCTGCAGAAGCTGTAAATAAACTTTCGTCACTTGAACTTGCTGTAAAAACTTGAAATGTTTCTGCATCCTCAAGCTTAGTGACACTTGTTTGGAATGTCGATAGAGCGCTTTTTAATGTACCTAAAGCGGACAACTCTGACTCAAGGTTCACTTCTTTTGTATTAAGTCGAGTCGTTGCAGGGCTAGCCTCAGCAGCAACTAATTGCGAGACTAGGCCTTCAATATCTATGCCTGAACCTATACCGCCTGCTGTTATTGCCATTATCCCTACTCCCTACTCTATTGTTCTAGACATGAGTACTAATCAATTGTACGCCATCTTCTTTATTTGCCGCTAAGCGTCGTGCTAATTCTAACGCTTCCTCACTCGGAATTTGTCGAATCACTTCTTCACTTGCAGTATCAATCACAGTGACGACATCTTTACCCGTCTCCTCATCAACTCTAAACTGTAGATTACGTTGCAAATTCTGCACATAGTCATTAATTTGACTTACAGCTCCTTGCAAGTTTTCTGCCTGTTCTCCTACTGATACTTCTTTTTCTTCATCATTTTGTATTGCAACGATGTCTTCAACACGCTGCATTTGTTCCGGCGCCACAACGGGAGAAACTCTAGTTGGCGTGGCGCCTTCTAAAGTTATCGGTTGAACTTGATTATTTGTAATTTCCATCACGTGTTCCTCTTAAACCGAAGAAATAGTGGTGAGCCCAATATCAGGCTCACCATCACGTTTCAATTTATCCTAATAAGCTTAATACATTTTGTGGCAATGCGTTAGCTTGTGACAACATCGCAGTACCTGCTTGTTGTAAGATTTGAGCTCGTGTTAAGTTCGCTGTTTCTGCGGCAAAGTCAGCATCTTGAATACGACTACGCGCTGCAGATAAATTCTCAGCATTAATTGCTAAATTGGCAACAACACTTTCAAAACGAGATTGAAGGGCACCTAAATTAGCTCGTGCAGTATTAACGGTCTCTAAAGCTGCATCCATTGTACCAATCGCCGTATTTGCACCAGCCACATTTGAAATATCCAAGGTGCTAAAACCTGTTGCTGTTGCTGTTGCTGTTGTTGCCGGTGTTAAACCTGTATTTGCCACAACACCTGTTGCACCACCAGATGCAATAATAATAGAATGTGACGAGGTTAATGTAATTGTCGTTGCCGTATCATTGGTTGCATAAACACCTGTTTGATCAGCCACTGAGTTAATCGCTTCACGCATACCTGCAGCACGTTCAGTTGCCGAAGTATCAGCTGCAACGGCACCAATACTAATTGCATTAGCGGCACCATCTTCAATTGTTACATGACCCGCCGTAATCGCAACTGCAAACCCTGTTGCTGCTATGCCCGTCACTGCAGCTGACGTAGTTGTACCTAAGTTAGCAGTTGTTGCGTTTGCAATATTGGCTACTGTAATAGTCTCATTTACATTCGCACCCACTTGAAATTGTTGACTTGAAAAAGAGCCATCAAGCAATTTAACACCATTAAAGTCTGTTTGAGATGCAATTCGGTCAATTTCATCTTTTAACTGTTGTGCCTCAACATCTAGTGCAGCGCGATCTGATGCACTATTCGTTGCATTGGCAGACTGAACTGCTAATTCACGAATACGTTGTAAAGAATCACCAATACTCCCTAATGAACCCTCTGCTACTTGAGCAAGTGAAATACCATCATTTGCATTTCGAGCAGCTTGGTTAAGACCTCGAATTTGAGTTGTCATGCGTTCCGAGATTGCCAAACCTGCGGCATCATCTTTGGCACTATTAATTCGTAGACCTGTTGATAATCGTTGTAAAGATGTGGCTAAATCACTCTGCGTTCTAGCAAGGTTATTTTGAGCATTTAGCGACGATATATTAGTATTAATTACTGCAGCCATCGTTCATTCCTCTTCTTATAAATCAAAAACTTAATGGCCTAACTGCTAGTTTTTTGACAGTTACGCCATCGCGTGACAGAAGAAATGCAAATGCCTTGCCAACTTTTATTTTCCTTTTATTTCAAGAGGATACGATGTGTTTGCCGGGCTAAAACTCTTAGCCAAATTCAACCGGAACGATAACTATTATCTCTGTAGGAGGAGATTCGTCCCTGAAGGGATAGGTACGACGTAAAAAGATTCGTCACCCTTCGCGGCTAAAGCGCGCTCCTACGGGAGGTTTTATAGGTTCAATATTCTTAGCGTCTTCATTCGGCTTTGCACCAAAAATCAATATCATCTTGGTAGGAGGGGATTTATCCCCGAAAGGATAGTGAACGATTCAAAACATTTATTTATCTTCGCGGCTGAAGCGCGTTCCAACATTAAAAGCCTTTAGATAAATATCAATGAATTGAGTTTATAAAAAGTTAAATAATGATAAACCTTGTACTTTTACAAATGATTGTTGAGCAGCTTGTAAGCTTGTAGTTTGTCGAGTGAGTCTGGATATCGCCTCGGCATAATCAAGATCTTGAATCTCAGACAAGGTTTTTTCCAAATTAAATGAAAGTCCATGATTAATTTCACGTTGCTGGTCAATCGCATTAAGGCGTGAACCTACTTTTGCTTGGGTATCAACAATATTTGTTAATGATGCACTAATATTTGTGAGGAAATCACCATTATTAGGACCATTATTAGCGCCTACTTGGTCAGCAGTTAATGCCTTTACAAACTGATCGATAGTTCTAAACATCGACTGTGTTGTAGTCGCTGTGTCTATTGTGAAACTATCTGTTGCAGCTGGAGCACCAGTCAAGCTTACTGTCATCCTAGGCAGAGCGGGATCTAATGTACTCAAATCTATATTCAATCCACTATCTGCAGCCGAATAAGGAATGGAAACAGATGTAGTTCCATCACTCAAATCATACCCACCCGATGGAGCAATAGCAGCATTATAAGTAAATACAAGTGGTGCGGTGAGTTCTTCACCAGCATTACTACTTGAAATGGCTATACCACTTGTACTACCTGCACCTGTGACAGTTTTTGTTGATGTAGTTGAAACATGTTTAGATTCAAACACAGCATTACCTGGATCGTTTGTTTCAAGTAATACACCAGAACCCACCTTAATATTACGTTGCCCTTCATCACCTTGATATGCCCCATTTATTGTTGCATAAGGTGGTGTATTTGAACTGAATCCGGAGAATAAATAATCACCATTAGAATCACGTGTATTGGCTAATGCCAATAATTGTTCATTAAGCTGAGTCATTTCAGCTGCTATCGCAGTTCTATCGCTTTGTGTATTGGTGTCATTTAAACCTTGAACAGCTAATTCTCTAATACGTTGCAATAGATCAGTAGCACTTTGTAATGCACCCTCTTCTATCGCTTGTTTATTTTCTGCTTTGTCGGCATTGGCAAGGTATTGTTCCGTTACACTGAATTCACGTTGCAGGTTTAAGATCTGCACTGAACCAGAAGGATCATCAGACGGATTTAGAATTCGTTTACCCGTTGAGACTTGTAACTGTGTTTTACCTAACTCAGTCTGCTGATTCATCATCGCAGTCAAGTTCTGGTCAAAAATATATGAGGTTGATACACGCATATTATTTACCTTTTCTAGAACGAGTTAATCAATGAGTTAAACACGGTATTAGACACCGTAATAATTTGTGATGCTGCTTGGTAAGCTTGCTGATATTTAATCAAACTAGCCGCTTCTTCATCTAGATTAACACCTGAGACAGACTCAAAACGTAACTTTGTTTGATCTAATAAACCTTGTTGAGTTTGCTGTCCAACATCTGCCTGATGTGTTCTTGTTGCCACATTGGCAACCAAAATACCGTATGAGTCACCAAAAGACTGTGTTGGAGGACCACCTACCGGTAAACCCGTTGCAGGGTCTAAAGCCGTTAATGTTTTTGTTACTTGTAGTTCAGCCAATGCCAAAGCATTGCGGTTATCACCTACAGCAGAAAAGTTACCTAACGCGTCAACACTATTACCTATAGTGAAACTATCTGTGTCTGCTGGGACGCCAGATAATGTAATTGTTAATGGTGGAGAAGATGTTGCAGGCGCTGAAAAGCCAAGCGCTGATAAGTCAAAAACTTTGCCGCTATCTACAGCAGGATCATAGGCAATTGAGGCTGTTCCACCTTCATAGCTGAGATCATATGCGCCAGTTCCACTATTATATGCAATAGAAAGACCACCAGCACTAAGCGCATTCAGTGGATCAAAGCCTGCACCTAAACCATCTACAGCATTAACTTCAAGTGCTGCTGTACCAGTATTTGTTGCTGATGTTGTGGTTGAAACAGGAAAGGCAACTGCAATATCTCTTGGATCAATTATCGCTAATCTAATATTACCTGCATCAGCTGTTGGTGTGCCTGTTGGCTCAAAGAAATTACCACCAGCATTACCATTTAAGGTAATACCAACTGTATGTTGGGAATTAAGTGTACTTACCATGCCAGCCGCTAACGCATCAATTTCCAGCCGGGCAGGATCAATAACATCTTGGCGAACAGATAATAATCCACCAATAGTTCCACCTGTTAATTGTGAGGATACATTGATGCTACTTGGGCCATAGCCAACTTCTGCACGAGTGGTATCTGTAGGATCAAGTACAATGCTCAAATCAATAGAACTTTGACCTACCACCAATGCTTGGCCGTTACCGATAAATACATTCTGAGCACCATTATCTTGTTCAATGATTGATACAGAAATATAAGCTGATAATTCATTAATTAATTGATCACGCTGATCTAATAAATCATTTGGTGTGCCTGTTGTACTTGCTGAAGCTTCAATAATAACTTGATTAAGATCGGCAATGCCTTTTGATAATAAATTTACTTCTTTTACTGCGGCCTCTAGGTTCAAATTAACTTGTTGGTTGTATGAATCTAATTGCGTATCCAATGTATTAAAACGATTAGCTAAGGTATCAGCTTCAGTTAACATCACTTGTCTGGCTGGAATTGAAGTAGGATCATCTGCTACTTCTTGTACAGCATCAAAAAAACCTTGCAAACCTGAGCTTAGTGATAATTCTGGCGATCCCAATAAATCATCCACTTGACTAGCAAAAGTAGAAAATGTAGCTAACTGCTGTTCTTGTGAGGTAAATGTTCGTACTTGTTCTGATAAAAAGGTATCAAATATACGTTCAACACTAGAGACTGCAACACCAGAACCAAAGTATTGACCACCGTCAAAGTTAGGTATTCTTGTACCTTGCTCTACGCGTTGCCGACTATAACCATCAGTATTAACATTACTAATATTGTGGCCTGTTGTTGATAATGCACCTTGCGATGTAATTAACGCAGATGTACCAATATTTAACATGCTCATATTTAAGCCCCTTGATCCGTCAAGTTATCGACGATATTCATGAATACTTCAACTGTTGCGAGAACTGTGCCACTGTTGAACCATTCATAATCCGCTTAATCTTATCGGCATAAGCAGGATCAGTTGCATAGCCTGCTTTGTGTAGACCTTCGATGAATTTTTCAGGATCAGAAGTTTGTTTTAGTGCATCTTGATAGCGAGGTTGAGTTTGTAGAAAATCAACATAATCATTAAAGCTATCTTGGTAAGAGTCATATGATCTAAATTGTGCCTGCTCCTTAACAGCAACACCATCTCGGTATTCGACTGTACCAGTTGCAGTATGATCTCCATGCCAACGACTATCAGCTTTAATATTAAACAGACTATGACTTGAACTACCATCTGCCTTTTGAATAATGTGCTGCCCCCAACCTGTTTCCAGAGCTGCTTGCGATAAGATTGCTTCAGCTGAAACACCAATTCTTTCTGCTGCTCGTTTAGCAAGCGGTAAAAGTTGTTGTACAAAGCTTTCTGGAGAATCAAATGTAAGTGTTTTTGGCTCAATAATAGTGTGAACTTCTGACGCAGGTTTTGCCTGCATTATCTGTTGTAGCAAGGCAGGGTTTTCAAGTGATTGAAGTGCTGGTCGTACTTTTACCGTGTGCATATTACCGAGTGTTGGATCGGTTTCTATAGGTGATTTATTCTCAGGTTCACCACCTAATTGACGCACAATAATATCTTTTAAACCTAAACTGCCTTTAGCAGACAAATCTATCGCCAATTGCTGATCCGTCATATCGCGATACATATCACTTTGTTCACTATCAAATAGACCTTCAGCCAAACTTGCATCCCGCATACTTTTCAACATCATGCCTACAAAAACTGCCTCAAATTGACCAGCAACCTGATTTAAGGTTTCTTGATCAGTTTGATCATTATTTGCAGATCGACGAAGCTCAGCAAGCCCCTTAAAGTCGACTGATGTTTGTGAAATATGCGTATTAAGTGCCATGACTTAAATAATCACCAATTCAGCATGTAAAGCACCTGCTTGTTTCAATGCTTCAAGAATTGCAACAAGATCACCTGGCGCCGCCCCCACTTGATTGACTGCTCGTACAATTTCATCCAATGTCACGCCAGGATTAAACATAAACATACGGCTATCATCTTCTGTAATCTCAATATCGTAGTTAGGGCTAACAACTGTCTCACCATTACTTAAGGCATTGGGTTGGCTGACCTCAGTGTTAGCTGCAATCGTCACTGATAAATTACCATGTGTAACAGCAGCTGGAGAGACTCGAACATGCTGACCAATCACCACCGTACCTGAACGTGAGTTAACAATAATTTTAGCCGCTGCTTCACCTGGCTTCAGTTGAAGATTTTCTACTAATGATAAGAAAGGAACGCGTTGGCTAGGATCACGTGGTGCATTAATTTTAATAGATGATGCATCGAGAGATCGTGCAGTACCTTTGCCTAAAGTATGATTAATTGAATCCGTCAAACGACTTGCTGTGGTGAAATCTGCTTGGTGTAGATTCAAGATGATATGGTCACCGACATTAAAGGCATTTTGGACTGTACGTTCAACCGTTGCCCCATTTGGGATACGTCCAGCACTCGGAATATTAACCGTTACACGTGAACCATCTCCTGCTTCTGCACCAAAGCCACCAACAACCATATTACCTTGTGCCATCGCATAAATCAGACCATCAACACCTTTCAATGGTGTCATAATCAAACTACCGCCACGCAGGCTTTTTGCATCACCCAGTGATGATACTGTCACATCAATCATTTGGCCTGGTTTTGAAAATGGTGTTAAATCCGCATGCACGGCTACCGCAGCGACATTCTTACTTTTAGGATCGACTCCAGGTGGTAGTGTTACCCCCATTTCACGCAACATACTACGTAAACTTTGGCCAGTGAACTTAGTCTTATCACCCGTACCATTCAAACCTACCACTAAACCATAACCCACTAATTGGTTATTTCGCACACCTGCGATGGACGCTAGATCTTTAATTCGCTCGGCATAACTCAACGTTGAAACAGCTAATAAAGTTGCTGTTATTAAAAGTGTTTTAATATTCATTATCATCCCCTCTTAAAACGGCATTAATGCACTGATGAAGAACTTACCTAACCAGCCCATGACATTGGCATCATTGGTCGGTCCATCTCCAACATAGGATATTTGTGCATCCGCTATTCGTTTAGAAGAAATCGAATTATCTGCATCAATATCACGTGGGCTAATCATGCCTGAGATCCGAAGATACTCATTTCCTTGATTAATCGTCATAACTTTTTCACCACGAATAACGAGATTGCCATTAGGTAAAACTTCCACTACAGACACGCTAAGATCACCGCTTAACTTATTACTTAAATCACTATCACCTGTTCCACTGAAACTGTGGTTAGAGCCTAAACTAACGGAGAGATCATTATTTTTATTACTTGCTAACGGCAAGAT
>ENA-ORXI01002677-ORXI01002677.1-sediment-metagenome-genome-assembly--contig:-NODE-2677-length-12623-cov-5.836442_pt1 | contig 12623 bp, 17 predicted proteins | sample MGYA00237861_ERZ511468 | MGnify/ENA primary metagenome ERZ511468 (study PRJEB26299, sample SAMN06266213) | sediment metagenome | isolation source: Hudson Canyon methane seep mesocosm | place... | reverse complement strand
ATACCAAAAATCATTCGTGCGAAAAAGTAAGTAAGGAGTTCGTGACCTGCTGTAGTTTATTGGCTTCTGATTCAATTTTAGTTATATCACTTTCCAGATCAAATCCAGTTTTCAATATATGAATTAGCTCTGGCTTTCTATGAAGATCCTGAATTTTCTTAAAATTGTCTCTATTAATGTGCCCCAAATAAAAATAACAGTCAGAAAATAATGAATTTTCTATCATATAGTGGTATTTTTGGGAAATTACTTTTGAGTGAGAATTATTCTCAACCAAATCTGAAAATCCTATAGTTGATTTTAACATTCTTGAAAGCAGAGAAGGTGTAGCTCTCTCTATCCCAATTGACTCTGTTATTGGTGAAACCAACTCATTGGTTTTATTCTTACTAAATTCGCGTAACATTTTCAACATATGTGCAGGGCTAGGACGATGGAAATTTAATGCTGATATAGCATCTGCTAGAAAATACGCTGCACATTTTATCCATGAAGAAGAAAATGGATCAGTATTCAGTCCATTTTTTGCTTTTGCTATACATATTCCCGCTTCTACTAGACAATTTTTGGTGTATGCATTAAAAATTTGTTCTTTTTTTTCTTTAATTTTTGATAGCAACATACGTAATTCCCATTGTTCGTCAAGCAAAATAGTCATACCATCATATTGCAATAAAATGCTAGGTGAGGTTTCCTGTAATGTTCCATGATAAATACGATAAAACGTTTTGTTGGATTCAAGAAAAGATTCCTTTTGTTCTTTGCCGTCAAATATTGTAATATCATATTCACAACAATCATAGCTATGTCCCTGACTCTTACAACCTCCCATGCCGACAGGGCAGTTTTCAATCGAAAGTTTTTCTAAAATATTTTTAGCCTCCAAGCAAAAATTATCAGATTGGATTTTGTATAAAGTTTCAAAATGAGAATTTTTTACCATTAATGTAAATGCAGATAGTTTTTCCTACTAGTTATGAGGTCAGCTATTGCTTTAAATTGTAATTGATTCTCGTTTTTACTAGCTCCTGTGGTGTAGTCCGGCCAAGCATACTGCCCTCTCAAGGCAGTGATCTCGGGTTCAAATCCCGACGGGAGCATATTTCATTTTAATTGGTTTGCTTAAATAATTCATAATTGTTTTTATTTTGTTGGCTCTACGTGATTTACCTCTAAAGCAGGAATATAGATCAGATAAAGATGATGTCGTGTCAGAATTTTTTATTCCTTGTTTAACCAATAGCATTCAATATGATAGAACGATAGAGTTTATTTCAGTTAAAAGTTTGAGTACACTAACCTTTGGTTTAGAAAATATACAAGACCATCATGCCAAGATTAGGCTAGTTTCAGGGCATAGGTTTGGTACTTCTGATTTGAATTCAATTGTAAAACTATTTGATCAACATAACACCAGTAGATTAAACGGAAGGATTAATCTGGATAATAAAATTGGTAATTTCATTCAAGATAGTAAAATTAGACAGCTAAAGAAAATAATAGAAGATTTTAAACTTGAAGTAAAAGTTGCTATTCCAAATTCAGAATATGTAGATGGGGTTTTTGAGGAACGTATGGGAATATTTAGGGATACAAATGATGATGCTGTTGCTTTTTCAGGCACATCAAATGTTACTTTTGATGCAGAAAATCGTAACTTTGAGTCAGTTGATGTTTTTACATCATGGGATGACAAGGCACGTGTAGAGACTAAGATAAAGAATTTTGAAAACCTGTGGGCTAATAAGACAAATTATGTTGAAATATATGATCTGGTATACGCGGAGAAAAAAAATCTTTTAAAATATACAACAGAATGGGCAGTGTATACATAGTCGATTAGAATTCAAAGTCTTTCATATCCATTTTTGATGTGTTTTGATAAAAATTCATTCTTGAAATTTTATAATAAATTATTTCGCCCTGTCGTTGTATCACTGCAATGATTGGTTCTTTGCCCATCTTGGTTATTTCTTCAACTTTTTTTTGTAATTTTCCCATCTTTTCCTGTTTACCCTCATTGAGACCAAAGACCAAAAATTTGGCTCCCTTTTCTCCAAAATCTCCTTTGGCATAAACTCTAAAGTCTGAACCAAAACCAAATCCATCTTTAACGGTATAACCTTTGTTTCTTAAATCACGATAAACTAAAAATTTTGTTAGAATATCCCCATGTTGTTTTTTGCAAATTTGTAAAAACGAATCAAAGTCTATGTTCTTTTTTCCCTTAAAAAGAGCAAGTCTGCCAGTGTATAAAAGATAAAGAGATTCAAATGGTTTTAGGAATAATTTATCTTTCTCCATTTCTCCGTAACCTTTCCGCTCAAGATCTTGTTGTCTATTAGGTTCTAAGATTATGGTCTGGTTTTTTATCAAGACACCTTGTATTTCTGGGTCTGCTTCAATCGACATGAAAAATTTGCTATTTTTTACCATATAAGGTCTTAAGTATAACCGTTAAAATATGGCTGAAAAATATCTGTAAACTATGCACGGTGAATGCTATAGAAAAGGCAATGGACAACCATACACTAGAAAGGAGTACATAAAAGGCAAACCACAAATCAAAATCACCAAATTTCAAAGTGGTAGTGCAGATAGATTGCAAGACTATGATTATAGCGTACAGCTTTTGATTAACGAAAAAATGCAGATAACACATATGGCTATCGAGTCAACTAGACTTGCAGCAAACAAAACACTTGAAAAAACAACCGGAGAATCTGGCTATTTTTCAAAACTTAGAATATATCCTCACGTCTTGCTTCGGGAGAACAAGATGATTGCAGCTGCTGGTGCAGATCGATTGCAAGAGGGAATGAGAAGGGCTTTTGGAAAGGCAGTGAGTCTAGCAGCACGTGTAAAGCGTGGACAGTGTATAATGGAACTACAAGTAAAAAAGGAACATTTGGAAGCGGCTAAAAAGGCTCTAAAAGGAGCATGTGTAAAACTTCCTGGAACACCAACGATTAAAGTTGTACCTCTAACTAAGAAAAAGAACTAGATAACTTATTTTCATGTTCTTTGAGTAGTTTAACAAATTCGGAAAATTCCTGATCTGTTGGACTCCTATTCAAAATTCTTCTAGATTGATAGTAAAATGAGTTGTACAATCTCCCAATTATTATTCCACGTATGAACGCATTTTCATTTTCTGTGCCTAGCGATTTAGCAAGTAAAGCAATCTCGTTTTTTTTGCTTATGGATTCTTGTATCTTTTCTTCCAAAACTTTTTGGATTTTTTCATCCATGATGTAACTAGATTGATTATAGTTAAAAAGAATATGAAAAATCATTACGCTTTAATAGACTTGTGCAAAATTATCGATCGAGCAGTCGTAGTATAGTTTGGTTATTATTCTAGCTTGCCAAGTTAGTGACCCGGGTTCAAATCCCGGCGACTGCATTGTTATTTCTCCAAACCAGATTTTTTACTCAGTCCATTTTTTATTATATCTATGGCTTCTGTGGCTTTGTCTGGTTTTGGCAATTGAACCATGAAAATTTTATCTTGATTAACTTCAGAATAACCTGGAGGAGACAAAGCAAACATAGTAGTATTTGCCAAAGACTCAAAAAATTCAAGTGATTCATTTGCGTAAATTAGAAATTCTTCATGTATTTCTCCATGGGAAAAATCAAGCGTAATTTCAACAAAAACGTGGCCCAATCCATCCTGTAATATGTTAAGATTGGTATTAACAGAAACTGCTTTGCCTTGAATTTTTGACATTATATCATCAAATTTTCTATCACCCAATATGATCATAGGTACATTTTTTCCATTAAAATCAAATACGTCGATATCCTTGTGTACACGCTCAAGCAGCTTTTCCATTTCTTTATCAGCCATTTTCTCAGGATTTAGTAAGTTTTGGAATTATTTTGTCGCCTAGACGGATAAGGAATGGTGATATGAAAGCGGTGATTATTGTTATCAATCCTATTAACGGGAAAAGAAATGCGCTAACTACGCCCATATCTACACCTACTTTGACGATAACAATTGAAAATTCGCCCCGTGGAGCAGATAATGCAAAGGCTGAACGTAATGACTTGCCTTTTTCTAATCTGAATATCGTATTTCCAAGAAGGTTTCCGGCAAATTTCATTGCAACAGTTACTGCGATTAACGCAATTGCGATGAAAATGTAACTTTCTAATTGTGTGATATCCATTAATGCACCAACAGATACAAAGAAAATGGCAACAAACATGTCTTTTATAGGGCTAGACAGAATTTTTGAAACTTCGGATGATTTTGACTCTGCTACCAAAACACCTGCCAAAAATGCACCTATTGCTACAGAAAGCCCTACTACATTTGCTAAAAGTGCATAACCGAAACAAACACCAAGAACACTAAGCAATAAAATTTCTCTATTTTCTGCGCTTGCAACCTTATCAATTAAAGGAGGAATAACTCGTCTTCCAATAGTAAATGTTCCAACAATAAGTCCGCCTGCTACTACTGCAACTAAAACTACAGCTTCAACGGAGACAGTTCCGGCCAAAGCGACTGATTCGAGAGATGCAATTAGAATAACGGCAATAACGTCTTCAACAATTAAAATTCCCAAAATAAGTATAGATGACTCTTTTTTTATCTTTCCAGAATCTTGTAAAATTTTAACAATTATTGCTGTACTGCTGATTGATAATGCTGCTGCGATAAACAATGAATCCATAAAGTTTAGACCTAAAGCAGATGCCGCTAGAAAAACTACACCTAATGTGACAAATAGTCCCAATGTACCAGCTCCCATTGCTACCCTGCCAATTGAACGAATTTTTGCAAACGGAAATTCAATGCCTATAACAAAAAGCAATAAGATGACTCCTATGTCAGCAAAAAGGTTCAATGCAGATATGTCAGATAAAATACCAATTCCAGCAGCTGCACTCGGACCTCCATTTCCAGGTAGAAGAGATGACCATAATGGGGAAAGAGGACCTATCAACATTCCAGCAAACAAATAACCAATAATCAATGGCTGTCTAATTTTAAAAAATGCAAGGGTTACTATTGCTGCTAATATCATAATGATCGCAAGATCGGTTACAAAAGTTTCGTGAGGGAGTTGTAAAGGATTAACCCTTTCAACAAATGAAGAGATATTTTCACTCAAGGAAGACTGAACACTATCCTGAGATTGGATTTGTAAAAAATAGTCTCTCATCTATTAAATACGCACCCGCATGTTAAAAAAGATCGCAAAAGAAATCCACTATTTTCGATACTAAGCAAACTAATTGGTAATTGTAAAATCACCTCACTATTAATAGTACGGTACCATACCGTAATACATGATACAATGCAATTATTGTACAAAAAGTTTCATCGAGAGTATGAATGGCCTAGCTGAAAAAACGTTTCATGAAATATTACATAAACCAGAAATTGTCAATCAGTAAAAGCCCAATTCTTTTATTTTAGCGAACTTTTTAACAATACGAAAACACGTACAGATGTAATGCCAACAAAAACAAATGTTCCTAATACAAATAATCAAAAGGCATCAGACTATTCTTCATTGCTAAAAAATCTTGAAAATATAAAATCTGAATTTGTAACTCTTAGAGAATACGTTGGTGACAGTACGGATGGATTGCAAGAAAAAATTTCGGGTATTTCAGAGATGATAAATAGAACGGAAACATCTTCTGCTGAATTTCACAAGAAGGCAGATTCAATTATTCAAGAATTACAAAAAATTAGAAATAGTGCAAATGAGACATCAGTTGCAACATCAAACGAAGTTATCGGATTGTTGAAATTAACAGAATACCAGTCGAATATACGTATGTATGCTGAATCAAAATATGGCTCACTAGATAATATTGAAAAAATGGTAGAGCAGACAGCAGAAATTGTGAACCTTTTTGATAAAATATCGATCGAATCAGGAAAAAAAATCCCGCTACCTCATGAAGTAAGACAGTGGGCTATAAGCACAATTTTAGGCTGTGCGGATACATGGGAAATCAGATTTGATGATTTATTGAAAATATTGTTAGATACTCTTGGTAAAAATTTACTAAAAGAATCAATAAGGATACAGCAGGTCAGGGATATCTTTGGTATTAAGGCAGTTGATAAAATTAAAAATAAATTAAAATAAACTTAAACTCCTTCTGATTTATCAAAAGCCTCTAAACTCTGCTTTTTCTTTTTAAGAATAGCAAATACTCCAATAATTGCTGCGATCCACACACAGCTAAAAAGAATATTTGTGACACTTGCGTACATGTATGGTACCATATCCATCATTTGTTTCTGAAGTATCTCTGCCCTGAGGCTAAGATCCATCATTCCTGTATGAAATGCAGAACTGTCCCTAGGAACACCAGAGATTTTTTCTGCGCTAGTGAGCATTACATCCAAGTCAGCCTGTATTCTTGTAAAATTGGTTGTATCAGTTGGAAATATCCAAACTGGGTTTCCCGCAGTAGGAAGATGTCCCTTGATTACGTTAATATCTGCAATTATGGTTTTTGGTTCGGAAGATGCCATAATTCTATCAAAGAGTCCTATTGATAGATCCATGGGATAAACATCGGTTTGGTATCCGGCAAATCCCATATATGCACCAAAACATATTATTGCGATTATGCCACCCACTGCAAGTTTGTGTATAATATCAGTCATCTTTTCCTCTTTTGTTTTAGTATAGACAATTTTTGAATTACCTCTTTTAAATCTTGTATGTGAAAAACTCAAAAAAGCGATATACAAGAACCCTGCTGTCTGCAAGGCGATGATGGGAATCCATATGGGGTTTCTTGAATAAAATGCAATAAAAATTGCCAGAATTCCATAAATTCCAAAGAATAGCTCTAACAGCGTAGTCTTTGAAAATGGTAAATTGTATGCTTTTGTCCTCCAATCATCAGTATTGTTGACAATACCGTATTTTGGAGTTCGTAAAAATTCGCTCTTCTTTCCCACCATAGCGTCTATTACAGCTATGGTATTGTTTACCGCCATTCCCATGGAATAGATTATCAGATAAGGCATGGCAATTGCCTTTTCTTTCCGATTTTTATCATACATGCCATGAATTATGAATAGATAAGCTCCTGGTCCCATAGCAAAGTATGTTGCAAGTGTAACCACTGGAAGGAAACTGACAATATAGAGATTCACGTTAGATGCTAAAAGAATTGGGAGTGTAAGAAATTGAATTAGCATTAATGGAAAAACTATGTGACGAGTTAATTGTACAAAAGCTTGAAGTTTTGCATCAAGTGATATTTTTCGCTTTGCTAAGATGCCTCCAAGAAGTTTAATTGCACATTGGATTGAGCCTTTTGCCCATCTGAACTGCTGTCTCTTGGCACCATTCATCTGCACAGGTAATTCTGCATCGACAACAATATCAGGTACGAAAAGACATTTCCAGCCCTTCATCTGTGCTCTATAACTCAAATCCAAGTCTTCCACTAGAGTTGCAGTATGCCATCCTCCTGAATCATCTATACACTCTTTTCGCCAAATTCCAGCGGTGCCATTAAAATTCATAAATAAATGTGAGTTACTTTTTGCCCTCTGCTCAATTAAAAAATGAAAGTCTAAACTGAGTGCCTGTGCTTGGGTCAGAGCAGAATAATTTTCATTAACATGTCCCCACCTACACTGTACAAGTCCAATGTTTGGTTTTGCAAAATAAGGAATTGCCCTCTTTAGATACCACTTTGGTGGAATAAAATCTGCATCAAAAATTGCGACAAACTCAGATTTAGTATGTTTCATTGCGTATTTTAGTGCACCAGCCTTGTAACCTTCTCTCGTTCCACGTCTAACATGGGATATATCAAAGCCCTTACTCTTGTAATCTTGTACAAGTCCTGCAATTTGCTCTGTGGTGTTATCATCAGAATCATCCAAAACCATAATAGACATCTTTTCTTTTGGATAATCCAAATCACAAACAGAATCCACAAGACGTTTTGCAACATACTTTTCATTGTATATTGGAAGATGAATGGTGACAGTTGGTTCACCAATTGACACAGTGTCTTGATTTTCTTTTCTTCGTCCTGATAGAAATGCCAAATAATAAAAATTACATGTATATGCAATTATGATAATCGCACAAATAATAAAAATATTAAAAATAAATCCAGTAAAAGGATTTGGTGCTATAGGTTCCATCTACAATACTGTCAAAATATTATGCAATATTAACAGTTTTGAAATTTATTACTAAAAATACAGGGTTTAATCCATCGGATAAATCTTAATCGCCTGTGGTGGGCAAACACCTTCACATGCAAGACAAAAGATACAGTCTGGCTCGTTGATTTGTAGCGGTTTTTTTGTAGACCCAACATTTCCCGGAAAGTCGAAGAACTCGTAAACAGCCACAGGACATGCATCAATGCAGGCTCCATCTCCAATGCAAATATCAAAGTCAACAGCACAAAACTCTCCCCAAACACCCATGACTTTGTTATCTGCTCCAACTCTTCCCCAGGTTTTAACCTCATTTCCAGTCTTGGTTTTGAATGGCGCAGATATGTCCATCTTATCTTTATACTCGATATCGATTGGTCCTGGAACCACTTCCTCTCCGTCCCTCGCTATTACTTGTTTTTTGCCTTCAACTGCTGGTTTTGGCTTTTCAATTTTGGCTATTGGTTTAGCATCTAGTACAATTTGCGCGAGAGGAGTTAGTTCCTCCAATTTTGCCACTGCTTGTACTTCTGACATTTGTTCCTTTTTCATATAATATTCAACCATCTTGTCAGCAAGTATGGTATTTCTAAGAAGTGTGTCAATAATCATTTTTGCAAAATGATCAGCCTTTTTCCTATAGTTTTGTACCCATTGAGGAGCACTAAATTTTTCAACTGGATAAATCTGATAAATGGCATCAATCACTTCGCCTGTTACAATTTCAACAGTAACGCTGAGATCTACGTATTCATATCCATCGGCATCTGGGTCTGGCTTGTTTTCTTCAATCCAATTGTATGTTGCATATATCCTGTCTGCATATTGATCCATCGCAAATGTCTTTTTCATTCCTTCGAGAATAGACTTTATCTCAGCTGGATCATCAAGTTTTATTGGCATTCTGTATAGACCGAGTTTGTAACCATGCATTGGATAAACTCCACGTTTAGCAGTTGGTGCCTGCATTGTGTATATTCTATCTTTAAGAAGTAATGACATACTTTACGTATGGTGGAAAATAGTTAAAAATCTTTGTTCTTAGAATTCATGAGTTATTAATAAAAAAATTAAATTTTTAAGAAGGATTTACAGATGGAAGTGGCTTGAAAATTAGCAAAGTTGCCATTGTTAGTAAATTTGGCTCGAAAAAATCTGAGAATGCAGCGAAGGATATAGCAGAAAAGCTACTAAAACAGAAATTCAAAGTTTGTACTATTTCACCAGTAATGGTTAAGGGTGCAAAAAAAGTAAACTCTTTGGAAGATCTAAAGAAGATAAAACTTGATCTTGTTATTACATTGGGTGGGGATGGAACCACTCTTAGAACGTTTAGGAATCTTGAAAATGAGACACCGCTTCTAACAATAAATGTTGGTGGTAATAGAGGAATTTTATCAGAAATAAATTTAGATGAAATTGACAATGCTATACAACATATAAGAAAAAATGAAATTTGGCTTGACAAAAGAACAAGGGTTGTTGCTTCTTGTAACGGTGAACAATTTCAGCCTGCATTGAATGAGATATATGTTAATAGAAAAAATTTAACCAAAACTGCTGAATTTGTAATAAAATTTCAAAATGATACAGTGAAACATAGGATGGACGGTGTTATGATTTCAACACCAAGTGGCTCAACTGGTCATTCCTTATCAATTGGTGGGCCTGTACTGCATGAAAGTTTGGATGTATTAATTATAACACCAGTAGCTCCAGTGCATAGACTTCCATCCATAGTTGTTCCTGACGAAATAGTGGAGATAACATGTTCGCATGATTGCAATATAGTTATGGATGCTCAGGTTATCAAGTCAGCTGGTTTTGGTGATCTAATAACTATAAAAAAATACAAAAAACAAGCTGTTTTTGTTAGACTAAAAAAGAAGGGTTTGAGACAGATGACTAAACTTGGCTTTTAGAGTTTTAGACTCTAGTGCATTTTATGCAGGAATTCCATTTAGCTCAAATGAACCAAGCTACATAACATCTCTAATCTACAATGAAATTGAACACATCAAAAAAGATCATGATGCAGTTCGTATTTTAATTGAAACGAAAAGATTAACCGTCTGTGATCCTGAGCATCGATTTGTTATCATCGCTAATGATGCTGCAAAAAAATCAGGTGATTTTCCCAACCTTTCAGATGAAGATATATCATCTATTGCTCTCAGTCTTCAACTTAAGGGTGAACTTGTGACTGACGATTTTGCTATTTCTAATGTGGCAAAAAATCTTAACATAAATGTTATTCCTGTAATGACAAATGGTATAAAAAATGTTGTAATTTGGGAGTATTATTGTCCTGGATGTAAAATAAATTTTTCTAAGGTTACAGAATGTCCTAGATGTGGGAATAGATTAAAAAGAAAACCGATGAAAAATTAATTCATGTATCGTGAAGTGTTTTCTGACTAGTTTTTTTCAAATGCTTGCTTTGTTTTTCTAACATTTTTTTTATATTTTTAGCACGAGCTTCGCCAAGACCACTAACCTTAGAAAGTTCTGTAGTTGATGAACTTAATACTCTCAAAGGGGTTCCAAATTTCTCAAGCATGCGTATAGCAGTTTTTTCTCCTACACCAGGTAAACTACATAACATAGAAAGTTGTTGCTTTTGTATATCATTTGATTTTCTAATTTTTTTAATAAATGGACCCTTACTTGCATCCTTTCTTGAACACATAGATACCAATAACTTCGCTGTGTGAGAAGCATTGGGTGTATGAATTACTGGAATTTTGAAATCAATTGCAATTGATGAAATCGCACCGTAAAATACAAGCGAATTTTCCGTTAATTCTTCTATTTCATCTATATTACCTTCAATTAGTAAAATTGGAAATTGATAATGTTCTTTCAGTCTATTGCATTGATCAAATAAACGACCATCAAAGACAGATGAAACTAAATCAGAAATTGTTTTTCTCTCAACTACAGTTTCAGGTGCAACAATATAATCACCTATTGGCAATGTCTTTATTTCCAAATTAATGCCTATTCCCTTTAGAATACCTGGTATACCACTTTTTTTTTCTCTTTCATCTACTACTATGCGTATATTCTTTAGATTCACAAAAAATGATAGTTCTTTTTGATTAATATTTTCTTGTAAAGTTACTATTTTGATGTTTTAGCATTTGTAGAGGAAGGACGCATAATTTCCTGAATTTTTGTTTCTTGCTCCTTTAGAGCAATTTTCAATCTCTCCTCTTGTTTTACTAAAAGGGATGCTTTTGTTTTTGCTAGTTCTATATGTTCTTCAAGTTCATCAATAAGATCCTTCTTGTTAGATTTTATCATGATGGTTCCAGCATGTTTGAAAACTGATTCGTCATCACTCGCCTTTTTTAATTCCTCTAATGCCTTTTCTGTTTCATGCTTTTCTGATTCTAACTGTTGTTTTTGCATTAGAATAGACTGAAGGTTTTGCTGTGTTTGCTGCAATTTTGCTAATTGTTCTTGCACCAAAGGAGGAATTTGTTGGTTAGATGACATACGAAATTAGACACTTTTTTTTAATTATATACCTACTGATTTAATCGAATCATAGCCTGTTTGAATAAGACGGATACAAGAATTAAGGTTTGCACGCATTTGTGCCAATTGATCAGATTCGACTAGTATTGTAATTTTGCCATTACAAAACATCTCTGTTTTAGTTGGATTTTCTGGATAGAATTTATTATCTATGTTAATTGAATCAAAAATTGCATTTGTTTTTTCTTCTGCATCTATTTCAATTACAGCATTAAAGTTTGATGTCATAAGCAAGACCTGCTATCTTAAATTCACATTTTTTGCAGCTCCAGATACCCACATCCTGTCTACCAAACCGTGAGGAACCACATTCAGGACATTTTCTTTTAGCTTTTAGAATTGCGTGAACCCTACTGTATTGTTTCCTAGGTTTTATCCCATACCTAGCGCCTAATCCTTTTAGTATCATTTTCTTTTTTGCCAATTTATTTACCGCCTTCTGTCGCTTGTTTTATAATTTCTCTGATTTTTTTACCACATGTAATGGATAATTCAGAACATTTAACGAGTTGTTCAAACGAAAATCCGTCAGCGCCACCTTTCTGAAGCGCTACCATATTTCCATCAGAGTTTGTAGTAATTGTTATTCTAGCATCAAGACATTCCCATTCATCGAGATTTGGATCCACGATTATGAATTCGCCTATTCGTCCCATCGTAACTGATACTGGAATAGTAGTAATTGGTGTGGGTGATTCTTGATCCTCTATCAAAGTGGGTTTATCATCTTTCATTTCCCACTTTGGTACAGTCGATGTGATGATTGCTGCAACCGCAGCATATGAACATGCATCAAACAGATTACCGTCATGATCAGTTACTACACAATCAGCGAATAAACCAATGACAGATTTGTCTTTCTCTAAAACAAACTGTGATAGATCAATCATACCGCTTTCGCGTA
>ENA-ORXI01002676-ORXI01002676.1-sediment-metagenome-genome-assembly--contig:-NODE-2676-length-12623-cov-9.248685_pt1 | contig 12623 bp, 18 predicted proteins | sample MGYA00237861_ERZ511468 | MGnify/ENA primary metagenome ERZ511468 (study PRJEB26299, sample SAMN06266213) | sediment metagenome | isolation source: Hudson Canyon methane seep mesocosm | place... | reverse complement strand
TCCATGTATTCTGCTTGACAGGGAAGAAATTTTTAAAATCGTTTTGAATAAATTAAATCAATTTTGATTTATTTGTGACTAGGACATATTTGTCATATTTTAGGGTTTAACGTACAATCATCATCTTTTTTTTGCATTTTTTTTGCAATTAATATCGGTGTTAGTAAAAGGATTGGTATAGTGATACCAACAAACAGTGTTTGAAGCTGGGTAAGTATAACTGTAAATGTAACTGCACTAGATGAGCCTATAAAAATAGCAAAAAATGTGCTTACACATGTCGGGCAAGCAATAAACAAACCAGTTGTAGCACCAATACTTGTCAAACCACCACTTCTTTTTGTTATTGATATCGCTTTTATCGCAAGTGCTGTGTTTAGGCCAACAAGATATGAAACAACTACAACAAGTACCAAGTTTATCGGAATTATTTGTAGACCAATATGCTCCGTTATATACACAATAATTGTTGGCATATATCCTGGCTCTCCGCAACATGCATTCATGTGTGCTGATGGAACAACTGCATCATAATGATGTGAAAATATTACGTCAGGTTGATATACAATTAATCCTGCCGTTAGGGAAAAAAATATGCCATAAGCAATGAATGTTACAACAAATATTTTTCTTGATTTAGAATTCATAGTAGTTTTAGCAATAATGGTTAAAATTCCATTGGTGTTTTCTATAGCTTTTCGTTGGTGGTAACGATAAATACCATATCCAATTGCACCAAATGACATCAATAAAATAGCATAGAACCCAATTGCCAGTCTTTCAATAGCCTGCACCGAATCTGCTGTTATTGAAAAACCATCTGTATTTGAATACAATACAAAAATTATACCGATCACAACGAAACCAATAATTATAAACGCTCTATCATTCGTTTTTGTTTTATGTTTTTCCATCTATAACAAAAATTTTTACAAACTATAATTTATGCTTATTAGAAAGCCATTTCCCTATCAAATGAGGATTTCTGTCTTGAAAATTAATGATAATCAAGAGAAGGATTATGATATAGTGAAAATCACTCACATTGGTTTTGTTGATGAATATGGCATTGAGGGGTTACTTTTGTTAAAATCTGATGATGGAAAAGAGTTTCATATGCATGCGTTTTCAGGCGAAGTGGCTAAACACATATCAACCTTCCATTCTGGTGAGCAATCCGTTCCTACTATTTACAAGATGCTTGAAGAAATTTGTGAAGAAAATGAAATATTCCTTGTTAAAGTGAAAATCTATGAAAGTGGTCAAGCACTTAGAGCAAATCTTTACTTTACAGGTAAAACAGATCTGGTATTAAGAAATTATCGAGCATCTGATGCAATTGCACTTGCTGTATTTTATAAAATACCAATATTGGTTAGAAAAAATTTGTTACAGGAAACAATGAAAGCCTAGGTAACAATTTTACTTAAAACGTCATCTTCATATGCTTTTTTAATTTCCATGGCAATTCTACGTCCAACACCAAAAGTTTGACCATACTGATATTTTGTATAAGGGCTAGTTGTTGCAAGGATAGGATTTCCTGGAACCCTAAGTGATACATCATATACAATAATCTCCAAATCTTTTGTAATCACACTTTGTAGTGAAAATGGTCCAATAATTCCAGGTGAATATTCTTTTTTTACAGCAGCGACAAATTTGTCACCCATTGTTATTACTTTTTCAAGTAAAGATTCTCGAATACTAGCTGGTGTATGTCCAACTTCAATATTTTGTATATCAATATCTAATTCTAATTGCTGCTTTGCGGGAAGAGCATTATAGTCATGTATGTTTGTTTGAAGCCGTCTTTCTATTCCAAGAAAGTCAACATTTTTCGAAATTGGGGTATGGAAGTAATTAAAATTAAGATACGTTCCTATGGCAAGCTGTTCTATAACAGCATTTTTTAAGTCATTTTTTGAGATTATACCCTGTTTAATTTTACTCTCAGATTTTTTCTTATAATCAGAAAATGATGATACAGTAAAAAACGCTCTTTCCAATTTGCGTTTTTTTTCTTGTACTTTTACTATAGCAGGTTTGTTAATGTCTTTAGGATTTTTAAAAATTTTTGGGTATTTTATCCCGGCTTTTTTTAGTAGATAGTATTGATTTTTTTTATTGTTACGCTCCTCAGCCTGAAATAGTGCTCTATTACCAAATATTGGGACTTTCAGTGAATTTTCAATCACATTGTAACCAAGATATGCGGTCAAGGATCGATGTGGAACAATTATCGTATTAGTATCCCTTAACATTTTTTGATTTTTTGTTGATGACATTTCACTAAATTTTTTCAAGATCTTAATTTCGTCGGCAATTCTATCAAATCGTTGATAAGGTGTTTCTCTACCTTTCTGGCAAAAAACAATCGTGTCTAATCCTTCGTCTTTTGCACCATCCATTATTTCTAGTGCAGAATGGCTTCCAAGAACTGCGATTCTAAGATCATCATAACCGTTAACAATTTTTTGAATCTCAGGTCTTCTAATCACATTTTAATTATATTGTAGCCATAATATGAAGTTGAGCATATTTTTAGCCAACACATTTCTAAAATATAATATGAGTATTGAAATGGTTCTTGTAGGATTGATTTTATTTTCAGGTATGGCTGCTGGCGGAGTAAAAATTTGGCTTAACAAGCGTAAAGAAAAAGAAACGGACATGCTCGATTCTAATATTTAATCGCTTATTACATATTCATTAAAATTATCTGATATTCAAGTGAATGTATGAAATTAGTGGTTGGAATAACTGGCAGTACTGGTGTTATTTATGGAATTAGATTACTTGAGATACTCAAAAATTTAAACATTGAAACCCATTTGATAATGTCGGAATGGGCTCAAAAATGCATTTCAATGGAAACTGATCATGATATTAATTATGTAAAATCTCTTGCCACAGAAAATTCTGATGAGGCTAATATGGCGGCAAATATTTCAAGTGGAACACACAAGATTGACGGAATGATAGTAATTCCATGTAGTATGAAAACATTGTCTAGTGTTGCAAATGGTTATGATGAAACATTGGTTGCCCGTGCAGCGGGTGTAACGTTAAAAGAATCCCGTAAATTGATTCTCGTTGTGCGTGAAACACCGTTAACTGCTATTAACTTAGAAAATATGCTGAAATTAGCACGACTGGGGGTTGTAATACTTCCACCGGTTACAGAATTTTACACAAAACCTAAAGGAATTGATGATATGATAAATCATATTGTTGGTAAATGTTTAGATCAGTTTGACATTGAACATGATCTTTTTACTAGATGGGGTTCAAAAAATTAAAATTGTATAGTTAAGAAGTTTCGTTATTCTTTTTTTCTTTGAAGTCTTTCAATTCATTATCGCCTTCAATTTCACCCTTTCTATATTCAGATTTTGCCTTACCAAACGTCTTTGCAAGCTGAGGGATTTTTGCGGCACCAAAGATTAAGACACCAATTACAACCACAAGTATTACCAGTTCCATTCCACCAAGCATTTGATCTCATTTACTAAATTACAGATTTAAGTCTTCAGTGTTTGTTTTTCTTTACGCTCTACTAGAATCATGCCTGCTATATACAATCCAATCATTGGACCAGCTATAAACCACATTGTTACTCCACTACCATCAGGGGTTACTAGTGCGCCAAAAATTACAATGACAATAATTGCATATCGTATGTTTTTTCGCCAAAATTTTGCGTCAGTCATACCAGTCTGGCTAATAGCATACATAATCACTGGTAATTGAAATGATAATCCAAATGCTAATAGAAATTGTAATACAAATGTGACAAAATCCATTATATTCAAAAATGTAACAAGACCTGATGAGGCACCGTATTTGTATAAAAATTCTAACATGAATGGTATTACAACAAAATACGCGAATAGACAGCCAGAAACAAAAAGACCCATGATAGGAGCAGTAATTGTTCTTCCAACGTTTATCTCATTTTCTTTTAATGCAGGTTTTAGAAAGCTTACAATTTCTCTAATAATTACTGGCGTGCCAGCAACAAGACCAACTAGTGCAGCAATATAGATTTGCGCAAAAAATGCTTGGCCTGGTGCAGTTTGTATTAATTGTACACCTTCTGGTACCAAATTAATCTCGAAATAGTTAGTAAGTTGTGCAGCAATATTATCAAGAGGTTCCGGGATAGGGTAATAGAGTATAACTTCATTGTATGAAATAGGTTCAAGATGAAATGTCATCAGAAATACAGCTATAATTCCAACTACAATTACTACTCGTAAAACTCGTGTTCTGAGTTCGTTTAAATGTTCATAAATTCCATCTAGCTCTGACATCTAAATTCTTACTATGTTTTTCATTAATAATTATTTACCAGGGATAGGAAGAAGCTTAGAATCAGGATAGCCCCATTTCTTTAGATCGTCTTGTGTAACGTCTGCTAATTCAATTGATATAACAGATTTTGTGTTGAATTTTGCGTCACATTCTTCTGCTAATTCCCCAATTTCTTTACCAGAATAGATCTCTTTTGAATTTTTTAAGAATATTCTGTCATCCTTTTCTACTACTTCACCTCCAAATCGGTTTTTAAGAAATTTTGTTATATCTGGTAATTCATTTCTATCAATATTGTTATGATAGTAAACAATCCCCTTTATCGTTTCGTAATTGTATGGTGTTCCATTACGATATAGAAACACACCAATGAACTTTGCATCACTTTCAGGTTTTCTCACACCCTTAATTTCCCAATTAAGAATTTTATCTGGATTATGTGTTAATTTTTTAGCATCATCACTGGTTAGTTTCCAATATCTAAATCGAGTCATGTAACCAATTTCATATCAACCATTACTAATACATTTTTGTTGACGTATAGGTTCAAAAACTAGTTATCTGGAATTTTAGTATGGCATCAAAGAAACAAAGGAAGGCTAGACAGTATAAAAGAAAAAAAGGTAGATCTAGAAGCCGTTCGGCATGATATTTTATTACGGCAGTACACATATTACGTTTTGACTTGAAGTTTCATCATGTCAACGTATGTTGTACATGTGATAATAGAAAATAAGCCCAATATCAGTGATCCAGAGGGTGATACAATTCTGAATGATTTAGTATTAAAAAGTAAAAATTCTTCAATAAAAAAAATCCGTGCTGGAAAAATACTAAAATTTACGATAGAAGCAAGTAGCAAAAAAAAGGCAGAAAAAACTGTTGAGAATATTTGCCAAGAATTAAGGATATTTAATCCGCTTGTAAGTAATGTCGTAATCGAAACTAAAACAAACTAGTTTTTCTGAATATTTTGTATTGTTTTATCTACTAATAGTTTGTCTCTAAGAAATCCAGTTAAATCGGTTTGTGTGATAACACCAACTAGCTTGTTATCATCTAGGATAACCAACCTTCGTATATTACTATTAAGCATCTTTTGAATAGCATCCTCAAGTTCTGTTTCTGGTTCCACCCATCTGAATTTACTTGACATTATTTCAGAAATAATAACAGCTGATGCCTTTTTGTCATTTGCCGCTAATCTTTTAACAAAATCACTTTCAGATAAAACACCAACTGGAGAGTTATCTTTCATTATCACTAGAAAACTAACATCCTTCTCAGAAATCAGGCGTGCAGCATCTAATGCAGTTTTATTATGTTCAATAGTTATAACATTTTTTTCCATTATATCTCTAATTTGTGCCATGTTGGGCTTGATGTTTTCCAAAATAAAAACATGGTTATGTGTATCAATTTTATAGGTGAAATAATTAACATAATTGTGAAAGTCGGGGTAATAGTTTTTCCTGGCAGTAATTGTGACCGTGACATGTTTCATGTTTTATCTGACGTTTTTGATTTGAATACACAGTATTACTGGCATGAGAAAGGTTTACCGAATAACATTGATGCAGTTGTTTTACCAGGCGGATTTTCATATGGTGATAGATTACGTGCTGGTATAATAGCGGCAAACAGTCCAGTAATTAATGATGTTAAAAAACTGGCCAATAAAGGAATTCCAATTTTAGGAGTTTGTAACGGATTTCAAATATTGGTTGAATCTAATTTATTACCAGGAGTTTTGCTAAAAAATGAGTCACTAAATTTTATGTGTCAATGGACAAATTTAATTGTAAAAAATAACAAAACCCCGTTTACAAATAAGTTACAATTGAATCAGAAAATACCAATACCAATTGCAAATGGTGAGGGACGATATTATGCTGATTCCCAATTAATGCATGATCTAAAAAAACATAATCAAATTGTTTTTGCATATGAAGATCATGTTAACGGTTCTGTAGAACAAATTGCTGGCATATGTAATGAGGATGGTAATGTTGTTGGGATGATGCCTCATCCTGAGCGTGCGGCTGAAAAATTGATCAATCCACTAGATAACAAACCTTCATCATTAATTTTTGAATCATTGATACATACATTGGGTGTTAAAAATTGAGTCTACAAAAACACGAAATTAAGCATATTCAAGATATAATTAAAAGAAAATTGACAAAAACGGAATTACAAATTATTGCAGCAGAATGGTCAGAGCATTGTTCATACAAGTCATCAAAAAAACACTTGAAGATGCTTCCAACTACAGGTCGAAGTGTAATACTTGAAAAGGGATATGATTCAGGTGTCTTAGACGTTGGTGATGGTTATGTTGTTACTGTACATATTGAAAGTCATAATCATCCGTCAGCTGTTGAACCATTTGGCGGGGCAGCAACGGGTGTAGGCGGTGTTATTCGTGATATTTTGTCAGCTGGAACACGACCTATTGCAATACTTGATGCATTGCGTTTTGGTGATATTGAAAATGACATGCATGCACGTTGGCTTTTTAAAAACGCAGTTTCAGGAATTGCTGATTATGGAAATTGTTTAGGTATTCCAACTATTGGTGGTGAAGTTGAATTTGATAACTGTTACAAAGGATATGCGTTGGTTGATGTTGCTGCAATAGGGTTTGGGAAAAAAAATAGGCTGATAAAAAATCATGCAAGTAAAGGAGACTTGGTTGTTCTTATAGGCGGTTCTACAGGTCGTGATGGAATAGGTGGTTCACAATTTGCATCTGATTCTTTGGAAGGTGAGGATAGATCAGCAGTACAAATTCCTGATCCTTTCATTGAAAAATTAATCATAGAAACAATTCTTGAAGCAAGAAATGAAAAATGCATTAACGCAATGAAAGATTTGGGAGGTGGTGGATTATCGTGCGCAGTTTCTGAAATTGCTGAAAGTTTAGAAATTGGAATTGAATTGGATGTTAATAATGTGCATACTAGAGAATCTGGATTGTTACCTGATGAAATAATGATTTCCGAATCACAGGAAAGAATGTTAATAATTACAAGCAAGCAAAAACTACCAAAACTAAGGCAAATTTGTAACAAATTCAGAGTAACATGCTCAACAATTGGACATGTTAAGAATGATAAAATGATGCATGTAAAAAAGGCTAAGAAGACATTAGCTTTACTACCAGCGGAATTTGTTGCACGTGCACCATTACTTGATAGGAAAAAAACTAAACCAAAATATCTGTTACAAATTAAAAAAGAAAATAGGGTAAAAAAAACTTTGGATTACTCAAAAACAATTCTAAAATTATTATCTAGTCCAAACATCGCAAGTAAACACTGGGTTTTTCAGCAGTATGATCATGAGGTTGGGATTAGAACTGTTGTAAAACCGGGTTTTGATGCATCTGTTTTAAGATTAGATAATGGAAAATTTCTTTCAGCAAAGATTGATGGTAATCCTAAACATTGTTATCTTGATCCTAGACAGGGTGCAATCGGTTGTTTTGAGGAAGCATGTAGAAATGTTGTTTGTACTGGCGCTAATCCAATTGGAATGGTTGATCATCTTCAATTTGGTAATCCTGAGAATCCAGAAATATTTTGGACATTTATGGAATCACTTGAGGGATTGACTGAATATGCAAAATTTCTTAGGATACCATGTGTTGGCGGCAAAGTAAGTTTTTACAATGAAACTCCTTCAGGTCCAATTAAACCAACGCCACTTATTGGTGTTTTAGGGATTAAAGACAAAACTCCATTTTTGTCCGTCTCTCCAAATAATGATGATTACTTGGTAGTTATTGGTGATACAAAGGACGAACTTGGCGGTTCTGAATATTTTGAGTATATTCACAGATTTATTGGTGGAGTTTGTCCAAGAGTTGATTTTACGGATTCCAAAATTAACATGCTTGCAGTATTATCATTAATAAAAAATAAACTTGTTAAATCAGTGCATGATTGTTCAAAAGGTGGACTTTCTATAGCATTATCCGAACTTTCAATTTTTGGGAACATTGGATGTACTATTGATATTGAAAAAATACCATGTGAAGAAAATCTTAGTTCCGAGAAAATATTATTTTCGGAAAGTCATTCTCGTTATTTGTTAGTAATTGATAAAAAAAACATTGAGGAAGTAAATCATATTCTTTCTAAGAAAAAAATCACATTTGCTGTTTTAGGAAAATTTTCTGGCGATCAAATAAATATTAAGCATGAATCAAAAAATCTAGTTAAATTTAGAATTGATCTAGCACAAAAAAGGTATTTCAATGGGTTGGAGGATTTATTGAAGCATGGTTAAGGAAAATTGCGGCGTTGTTGGAATTTTCAGCCAAGATGGAATTAACGTAATTCCTATGCTTATTGATTCATTGCGTGCTTTGCAGCATAGGGGACAAGAAGCATGGGGAATTGCAGTACCCAATAAAACACCCTTAAAAAAAATGGGTTTAGTCTCCGCATCTGCCTCTGAATTTAAGAAAATCTCTGAAGAATATTCATCATTTGCTGCAATCGGCCATGTTAGATATTCTACTATTGGTAAAAGCAATTTACATAATGCCCAACCACTAAAAGTAAAGGATCTATGTATTGCACATAACGGAACAATTTCCAATGTAGAGGAACTTTCCAATATGGTCGGTGGATGCTCGTTTACACCACAACATGCAAGTGATACTTTAGTTGTAGCACAGCGTTTAGTTTCTCTGATTTCTGAAAAAGGTAATCTTGGTAAAGCACTATCAATTTTAAAAAATGATATGGTGGGATCATACTGTTTCACTTTTCTTTCTGATGATTCTTCTGTTTTTGCAGCGCGTGACCCAAAAGGATTCAGACCAATGGTTATGGGAGAAAAAGTAGACGGTAAAACACATATCATTGCATCCGAATCTTCAGCGTTATCTGCTATTGGTGCTAAGTTAGAACGTGATATCGTACCTGGTGAGCTTATCAAATTAAGTAAAAATGGTATTGAAACTGAAATGTTTTCAACTGAAACATCTAGAGCTCATTGTTCTTTCGAGTTTACATATTTTGCACACCCATCAAGTAAAATGGAAGGTTCTAACATATACGTGGCCAGAAAAAATATTGGTCGATATCTTGCAAAAAAATTTCCGTTCAAAGATGCTGATTTAGTTATTCCTGTTCCTGATTCAGCTAGACCAGCTGCGTTAGGTTATGCGCAAGAACTTGGTCTTCCTTTTGATGAGGGATTATTAAAAGACCGGTATAGTAAAAAAGGTCCACTTCGAAGTTTTATTGAACCACATCAAGCTGATAGAATAGAAATCAATAGATGGATTATTCCCATTCAAGAAATTATTGAGAATAAACATGTTGTTGTTGTTGATGATAGTTTAGTTCGTGGTACTAGCTCTCGTGCAATTATTAACGCATTACGAAAGGGTGGTGCACGTAAGATTAGTCTTGTTATAACATATCCACCGATTAAATTTCCATGTTTTGCTGGTATAGATTTTCCGTCACAAGAGGAACTTGCAACATATACTGACGGTAAGGATTATTCAGATGTACAGCTTATAGAAAAAGTGCGAAATGATATCGGTGCTGACTTTCTTGGTTATAATGATCCCGAAAATCTTTCACGTGCAATTGGTATTCCAATAGATTCTATGTGTTTTACATGTGTAACTGGCGATTATTCTTCATTAGGGATAAAACCAGTTTTTAAAACTAAGATAGAGGTGGAGAATATCAAATGAATATTGCGTATGTACTGGTTCAAAGTACTATTGGTCATGAAATGGAAGTATTGCGTGATTTGCTAAAATTTGACATAGTTAAAGAAGCCAAAGGTACTTTTGGATATTATGACATTCTTGTAAAAATTGAAGCGGCATCAGAAAATGAAATTGAAAAAATTATTACAAAAAAAATAAGAAAAGTTAAAAATGTTAATACAACTACAACTCTTTCTGTAATTTCAGAGCAAGAGAATCTATAATTTTTAGTTGACTAGTTACTTATTCATCAAGAATTTTGTTAGGGTTTCTGGTTGATATTCAATTCCATGTTCTTCGGTACAATGTTTTCCAAAGTCATCTATAACTGAATCAAGATCACCTTCACAAACAAAATCACAGTCGAATCCATAATCCTTGCAGACGGCCTTTACCATTGAACTTTGCAAATAACCATCAAATATCTATCTTTATTTTGTATTATGTGACATAATTATTAGTCAAATTGATGAATACACCACCAAAGTCTGGGAGTCCACAGGATCCATTATGCAAAATTTGTCATAAACCACTTAGAGAGCATTCCTTTACTGAACAACAAGAATGCGCAGAAAAAATTCGTAAAAACGAATAATAAGTTTAATGTGTTTCAAGTTAGGTTTTTTTAGCATTATTTCTAATAAATTAGTTGTAATATGGTTAAAGAACGAAAGGATGAATCAAAGGACGACAAAAAACCCAAAAAAGAATCTGATCTGAAAAAATTTCTAAATAAGAGGTCTTTCATTTATCTTTCGGCTGCAGTTTTTTTCGTTGTTTTTATTGTACCTGATATGATTGCACCAAGCGACTTGGAAAAGAAACTTGTTGAAAATTTGGAAAGTGATGAACAAAATATTGCATGGAGTATTGTAAAATCGTATAGAGGATCTGATGATTCTGGTAATAATTTATTTGATGCAATAATAACACAAAGGGAAAATGCGTATCCTACCGAAAAAATACTTAAGCATAATGATACAATGTTAGAAGTTTCTGTACTAGATATGCAAGAGCAAAAAGGCGCTTCGTTTTATGATGTTCATTTTACATTCCAGACATACAATGCTGTGCAGGAGTATATTTGGAATGTAAATATTGAAACAGAAGAAATCATTCCTCTTAATGATGGAGCCAAAAAGATGATGGACATTGTAGAATTTTATGATTAATTTTAACCTTATAGGATAGTATTGTATTCTGAAACACGATGACACTTCCTGCAAAATCAAAAACAAATATTTCATCACAAAAAAATATTTTGATAGGGTGTGGCATTGGTGGTGTTGCAGCTGTTATTATTTTAGTAATTACTATGGCATTTCCTGGTTCTACTGTAACTTCTGATAACTCAATTTTGGTTGATCCTACAAAAGAAAAGCAAAGTCTTTTTGTTATAGCTCGTGTTATGATACAAAATACAGGTAATCAACCTTTAACAAATATTACAATTGATTATGGTGATGGCGACAAAGATTTTATTTCAATATTAAAACCTGGTAAAACTATGATACTGTCACCACCAGATGGGAATAGCTTACAATTTGTACGAGTAACTGCAGATGGCAATGTTGATGTGTATAAAGCGTATAGAGAACCAATAGCAATGCCTGGAATGATGGGCTCTTAATTTACATATAACGAATAATATCAATACACACTGATCACAGTTGAAATTTTTAACCTCTGGTAAAGTTAAAGACGTCTACGAACTTGAAGATGGTAAATTACTTTTCAAATTCAGTAACCGTGTTTCAGCATATGATGTAAAATTTAAAGATGAGATACCAAAAAAAGGGGAAGTTCTTTGCAAATTTGCTGAATATTGGTTTACGAAACTTGGTGTGCCTAATCATTTTGTTGGAACAAGATCAGATACAGAAATTGTAGTAAGAAAACTTAAGATGCTTCCAATTGAGTGTGTTGTGCGTGGTTATTTTTATGGTAGTTTAGTTTCACGATGGAAGGATGGAAAAATTTCATTAGAAGATGGTACACAAACAGATCTTGCTGCTAAATTGCCAAGCCCAATTTTTGATCCTACCACTAAATCAGCGCATGACATGCCAGTAAATAGGGAAGAAGCAATTTCACAGAAACTTGTTACTAACGATGAATATGATTGGCTATCAGAAGAGTCAATCAAAATCTATGAAAAAATGGCTCGGATTGCTAATGATGCTGGATTCATTCTAGCGGATCTAAAATTAGAATTTGGAAAAGAAAATGATGCAATAATTTTGGCTGATTCAATCGGTCCAGATGAATTTCGTTTATGGCCCAAAGATGAATACAAAATCGGTGAAACACAACAGGCATACGATAAACAGCTTTTACGTGATTGGTTGACTGAGAACGGTTATCAGAAAAAATTTGATGATGCACGTTCAAGTGGTAATGAGCCTATTGCTCCATCCATTCCTACTGATTTAATTTCTAAAATGACACAACGATATGTTACTGCTTATCAGAAGCTGACTGGCGATACCCTTTAACTCTAATCTTGTTTTCAAAGAAGTAACATAAACGTGATATTTACCGTGCTGCTTTTCATTTCTTGAAATTT
>ENA-ORXI01002672-ORXI01002672.1-sediment-metagenome-genome-assembly--contig:-NODE-2672-length-12633-cov-10.370022_pt1 | contig 12633 bp, 14 predicted proteins | sample MGYA00237861_ERZ511468 | MGnify/ENA primary metagenome ERZ511468 (study PRJEB26299, sample SAMN06266213) | sediment metagenome | isolation source: Hudson Canyon methane seep mesocosm | place... | reverse complement strand
AAATATGTAGCAGTTACTGAAGTGAAAAGAGACAATGTTTACTTAGGAACAGTAAGATGGAGTAATATTGCTGAACTGAATAAAGGTTTATCAAATATTTCAAAATCTACATTGATACTCTCAAAAAAATAATATACCTACTTGTATCTACTTTTACTCTTCTAATCACTTTATAAGGATTAAAATATTTATTACACTTGGGTTTGGAGATAAATTATCATTAAGCTTTTTTTATTGTTGTTTTGATCATCTTTTAATATTATCATTTTTGGGAATTGTTAAAGAGGATTTAAATATAAAATTGCATCATCTTGGTCTATATAAAAGTCAAAGTTTTTTAAATAATTCATACCCAAAAGTCCATCAAAATCGCTGTTTAAGCTACTGATACTTATTTCGAAGTTATCAAAATCAAAGTTATCAATGGCAAAATTATCAACTTTTGTCAGTTTTGCCAAAACGGTTCCATTTGCCGTGTTAAGATTAATATTTTCGAAGTCATTTATATCTAAACTTGCCAAAATCTTAGTGTCAATGAGGGTTAGTGAGGCTCCTGTATCTATCAGAAGTTTAACCTTAGTAGTATTGTTAATCATGGCATGTACAAAAAAATGCGTTCCCTTTTTTTGTAAAAATATTTTCTTGTTAAATTTCTCTTGAAGTGTGATCTTTTTATTTATTAGTGCCAGGAATTCTACAATTTTGTTTCGATATAAATAATCTGTACCGATACTTTCAAAAATGTATTTGGATTTTTCATAATACTTTAGGTCCAAATAAAGTTTTGCAAGTAAGTATTGGTATTTTTCATTTTCTGGTTCTTTATCACTTAAAAATAACAAAAAATCAATTTTTTGTTGTGAGTTTTTTTGATGATCCAAGTATTTCAAATAAGAGGTGATGTATTGATTAAGTTTCTTTGAAATATCTTTTTTAAGTTGTTCCTTTACATAAACATCTTTTATCTTATACAGTAACAAAATAGACTTTTTATACTCATATTCGTTAAAGTAAATAGTACTTAGGTGATACAATGCTGTTGGATTATCATATTCCAGTTTCAAAAAAGATTGAATAAGTTTTTTAACTTCACTGTTTTTTTGCAGTACTTTACTTTTTATATAAGAAAACAAAGCTTTCTGATATTTGTAAATTGTGTCATTATTGGCATTGTTTGCATAGATAAGCAAGGCACTTTTATATTTTTTTTGATTAAGAAGAGAGTTGAAATCATCAATTAATACTACTCTATCATTTGTTTTTGAAGACTTTTTGTTTTTAACAGAGTCTTGTATTTGAAATGTAGTTACTTTTAAATTTTCCTTTGTAGGAATCTCTTTCTTTATTGTTTTAGTACTTTGTTTAGTCGTTGAAAGTAAAAACTTCTCTTTGACATCTTCCTTTAGGTTCCTGGTTTTTAGTTCAATACTTGGTACTTGTATATTATTGATATTAACTCCAAGACCAATGGAGATTCCAATGAAAAGAATGATTATATTTAATCCGATATTTCTAATTAAGTGCTCCTTGAATGTTACGTAAATGTAATAATAAATCAAACATAAGTATAGAACATTATATTATAAACATTATAAAAATTCTAGTTTTTAACCCTAGATTATTTTTTTTTAGTTACAATCTAAGCTAAAAATTATAAAAGGACAAAAGTGAAAAAAGCCTTCTCGTTAATAGAATTGATGGTTGTTATTATAATATTAGGGCTACTGGCAATGTTTGTATTACCTAACCTTACAGGAAAAAGTGAGGAAGCAAAAGAAAAACTTACTTGTATCCAAATGAAAAGTGTTGGTCAAGTTTTAAAGATGTATAAAATTGATAATAGTTCATATCCAACAACAGAAGAAAAATTGGATATTTTAGTAAAAAACAGTTATTTTGATGATGGAAAAATGCCTAAAGATTCTTGGGCAAACAGTTTTATTTATACTTCAAATGAAGAAGACAAGTCTTTTGAGTTGATATCTTTTGGTGCTGATAAAAAAGAGGGCGGCGGAGATGATATTTACTACACTAAGTGTTCAAAATAAAAACTTTGAAGTAAGTTGATGAAAAAGGCTTTTAGTTTATTTGAATTGATTATTGTTATTTTATTACTGGGAGTAATCTATGCAATTTTTCTACCAAAATTAAACTTTAAACCTGAACATGAACAAAAACTTAGTTTGTCAAATATCAAAGAATATCTTTTAACATTTGATTATAAAGAAACGTTGAGTTTAAAATGTATAGAGGATACTTATGAATGTTATGTAAGTATTGATGGCAGTATAAAAAAAGATACAGTTGTAAAAAATTTATTTAACAATAGACCTGATGTTTATTCATATGATACAGAGCAAGACAGATTAGAGTTTGCAAGGCTGGAACTGGATACATTTGAAGAACATGAAGTTGTTTTTGAACTGCAATTTAATAAGTATAAAAAAATGAGGGATTTGATAGTGGAAACACAAGATGATATATATGTTTTTAATGCCTTATATCTAAAACCACTCAAGTATGAGTATTTAAATGATGTACAAGAACAGATACAAAACCTTACTTCTGAGGTTCGAAATGCTTTTTAAATACACAGGTTTCGACGCTTCGGGTAAAAAAGTAAAAGCGAAGATTGAAGCCATATCTATCAATGATGCCAAGGCAAAACTCAAAGCAAAAAGAATCATCCACAAAATATTAGAAGAAGAGACAAGTATCTCCTTCAGCCGTTACAGTTTTAAAAGAAAATCAAAAATCAAGGTTGCTCTTTTATCAAACTTAAGCCGTGATTTAAGTATTTATCTTAATTCTGGTATCTCAATAGTAAGTGCTATTAAGTTACTAAACGAAAGATACAAATCGGATAAAAAACTCAATACCTTTTTTGAATCCCTTAGTACTTTCTTGGATGAGGGTAAAGATTTCTACACAGCACTAGAGTTACAAAAGAGTATTGAACTACCCGAGTTTTACAAACAGTCAATAAAAATAAGTGAAAATGGTGGTTTATTGCAGTCTGTACTTCTTGAGTTATCTACATATCTAAAAGACCAAGACAGAATCAAAAAACAAATGACTACAGCTATGGCATACCCCCTGTTTATGCTGGTGATATCTATGTTTGTAGTAGGCTTTATGTTAAGTTTTATCGTGCCAAAAATTACTGCAATATTTACTCAATATGACCAAGAATTACCGCTTATCACTTCTATAGTGATAACACTAGGTGATTTTTTCTCAAATAACTATGATGTGGTACTTATCACAGCGTTTAGTTCCGTATTGATTTTTGTATTTTCTCTGAAAAAATTTAGCAGTTTTAAATTTTCAGTTGATAAGTTTTTACTCAAAATTCCGTTTATGGGTACACTCATAGAAATGGGAGAACTCAGCCGTTTTTCATATATGAATTCAATATTAATTCGCTCTGGTGTACCTGTTGTTCAGTCTTTTAATCTGGGATCGAATATCATCAATAATGTAGTTATCAAAAAAGTATTTGAACAAGCTTCTTCTAAAGTTGTTGAGGGTGAAAAACTATCAAAGACATTGGATTCCAATAAAATTTATAAAATTGATTCCTCTTTTATTCATTCAGTTGCAATTGGAGAAGAGACCAGTGAATTAGCTAAGATTTTGAGTAATCTGGCCGACTTATACAATGAAACAAGCAAAGACAAAATTGCTATCTTTTTAGCCCTTCTTGAACCTGTATTTATGTTGCTGGTTGGCTCAATTATTGGTTTTATTGTTGTTGCCATGTTATTACCAATTTTCTCAATGAATTTAGGTTAATATGAAAAACATAAAGATGCAAGTTTTTTCTCAAAGTCAAAATAAAACTCCGCAAAAAAAGGCAATCGTTCTTTTTATTACACTGATGTTTATTGCCGTGTTAAGCAGTTTGATTGTAAAAAATCTCTCTGATACTTCAACCTTTATTGATGAGTCAAACAAAGATACAATGAGTGTCAAATCACTAATCGCTTTGAAAAATATCAAAGAAGAATTTTTGGACTATTTTGTAAAAAATGCTGATCAAATAGATATACTCTTAGATGCAGAGCCATTTAAAGATGAGCTTATTTTGGAATATGCAGATGTTACTGCAACTATAAAGTTTGTGAAATATGAAGAGAAACTGGATATCAATAGTTTAGCTTTGAGTGAACAAAGTAAATACAAAGCAATAGAAGACTTATTCGCGACGAATAGTATTTCGGGCTTTTATGATTTTAGACAGCTTATAGTTGAAAAAATAAAACTGTATGGGAGTATTGAAAACTTTGTACAGTTAGAAAGTATACTCGAAGAGTTTATCCTCCTATCCCAAAGTAGAGATATCTTAAATATTAAAGATGAGTTAAGCTTTTTGACAAGCAGCAATCAAAACCTGCTTTTGTGCAACCTTGATATCAAAATATCAAATGAATCACTCAGTAGCAGTTTTTTATATGACTTAAGTTCAAAAAGTATAAAAGGACTTACTCTTGCTTTCTAATAAAAACATACAAAAGTACTTTTTAACTAAGACCTCACAAATCATCAGTGACTCCAAAGTTGATTTGATTTTATCCCCTGAGTTTTATTGGGTAAGAGTATTTGAAATACCTGTAAAGTCAAAACATGATGCCTTAGACGTATTACCAACACTTTTTGAAGATGTATTGCCCCAGGGGGAGTTCTCTTATCATGTGATCAAAGAAGAGAAGCAGAAATATTTATGTTTTGCCTATGAAAATAAAAATATATTGGAGTGCATCAAAAAATCCAATCTGAACTTGTCTCAAATAAACAATATCTATTTTGCCCAAACTGAATTTAAAGAAATCAGCCGCTTTGTGAGTGGTAAGAATGCTTTTATGTACAGCCTTGATGATATTTTGATAAAAGTTCCCCCTATCTTAATACAAGATGCTATAAATATTGACCAAGTATTAGATACTCATAAAGTATCAGCACATAAGGTTAAAATTAAGTTTTATTCTAGCCTTATAAATTCAAAGCTCATATACACTTTTATGTCTATTTTTGCCGTTCTTATTACCTTAAATGTTTTTAAGTATGTGGTCTACAATAAAAATATTTCAATATTAGAAGTCAAAAGTGCTCAAGTGAAAAAGAGCTACAATTTACCCCGTTCTATGTTGGAGACTAACTCTGTTGTATCAAAAATGAAAAGAAAAATCATCAAAGGTACTAAACTCAGAGAATCTTTGGATTATATTTTTGATTTTAAAAACAGACAAACTAAGGGTAAACTAAAACAGGTAAACTACAGTGGCAACTCTATAAAATTGCTTTTCGAAGATATCAGTTATTCACAAGTGAAAACCTACTTATCAAAGAAATTTAAAATCATCAAAAACAGCAAAAATAAAAATCAAGTACGATTTGAGGTAAAAATATGAATCGCATAAACCCCCTTTACCTTTTGGCACTGTTTTGTATGCTTACCGCATACTCATTTTCATTACTTCAAGAAAAAAAGCAAGACTTTTTATCACACAATGAAGCCTTCAACCAGCTAAGTCATAAAGCAAAAGAGTATAAAAGTCTTAAGAAAAATAATATTAATAAAAATACAGTAATCAAAACCATTAATCAAATTACCACAGACTCCAGGTTTAAAAAGGCAAAAATAAATACCAAAAAATCAACGAAAAGTATCAGCCTAAAAATACAAACACAAGATTTCAAGTTATTGAATCGTTTTGTAAACAGAGTTCTCAATGAAAAACTCACTATTTTAAAACTGGAAATAAAAACAAATAAAATCAATATGGAAGTGGGCTTATAAGATGAAATTTATATTTAAAACCCTGCTTTACCTTCTGTTTTTATTGATAACTCTTCTGATGTTTTTACCCAAATCAAACATGTATTATTTTCTAGAAAAACAATTTGAGACAAAAAGTATCATTTTTTCAAATGAAAAAATAAATGCAGGTTTATTTGATATCTCTTTAACTGGCAGTAACATAACTTATGAAGAGAAAAAGTTTGCAAAAGTAGAAAAATTAAAGCTTACAAGTTACCTTTTTTACAATACCTTGGAAATTAAAAATATAGAAGTAATGAAAAAATTTACCAAAAAATACCCGGTAAAAACGGATGAGTTTATTGTTAAATACAGTGTGTTAAACCCGCTCTTTGTTGATATAAATGCTCAAGGTGATTTTGGAATTTTAAAAGGCAAAGTGGACTTAGTGAAGCAAAAAATCACTTATGTCTTAAAGGCCTCAAAAAGTATGAAGAAAAACTATCAACAGATACTTCGAAAAATGAAACAAACAAAAGGAGAGTATATATATGAACAACAACTTTAATACATTGTTTAAAACATTGCTTCCTTTTGCCTATATTTTACTCACAGCATATTTATTTGGCTTTGCACTTTTTTTATACCTTCCTAAAAGTAGCATCGAGTTTAGTAAGGTTGATTCTTATAAAACATCCAAAAATAGGTACAACTTTATAAAAGCTTTTGATCTAAAACAAAAAAAAGCACTTGTAAAGAAGAAAGTTATTACGAAGAAAAAAGAGTATAAACTCTCTTCAAATGTAGAGTTAAATGCCGTGTATTTAAGTAGCCCAAGTAAAAGTTGGGTAGTTGTCAATGAAAAAAATACTTCAAAAACATATGTGTTAGGTACAGGTGAGAGTTTCAAAGAGTATAAACTGACAAGTATACTTAAAGACCATATTGTCTTTGAAAAAAACAATGCCCAATATAAACTGGAAATGAAAACAAAAAAACTCAACTACGAAGTACTTACTCAAGAAGATATTAAACCTAAACAAACAAATGAAGTAAAAAAACTTTTTAAAGATGTGAGCTTAACACCTCATGATATCAAATCCAACCAATCACAAAAAATAGGAACCAATCCATGAAGATTTTAAGAATATATTTTATCACCACTTTGATACTCACAAGTATTTACGCAAAAAACAATCCCGTAAATATCAGCTTTCAAGACCTAAAAATAGAAGACCTCATAAAAATCACTTCTAGAATACTGGATAAAAATATATTACTTACAACTAAAATAAATGGAAAGGTTGATTTTATAACCAACAAACAACTTTACGAAGATGATGTTTATAACATTTTGATTTATGTACTAGAATCAAAAGGTTATACCATGGTTGAAAATAACAATATTTTAAGAATCATCAAAATCAACGACAGTGCAAAATATAACCTTCCCGTGGTATCTGGAAATAAAAACAAAGTATATTTTCAAATGATTACCAAGGTGTTTTCTGTGCAGTATTCAAATGTAGAGTATGTTGCATCAAAAATAAGACACCTCATATCAAAGTCTGCAAAACTGGTTACGGACAAAGAATCAAACGTGATTGTGATTACAGATTTCGAAAAAAATATAAAAACAATACAAAAAGTAATCAAACTTATCTCTAAGGATGCTAAAAAAACAGTTGAAAGTATCAAACTAAAAAATATTCAAGCAACACCAGCAGCCAATACTCTAAAAAACATTGCAAAGTCAGTGTTCAACATCAAGATAGCCAAAGAAAAAGTTACTGTACTTGCAAACAAAGATAACAACTCTTTGCTTATAATTGGAAACCAAAAAAACGTTCAGTTCCTAAAAGAATATATTTTAAGTGTGGATAAAATTGGGAGTATGGCAGAAAAAGTAGTAGAAGTGATTACTTTAAAAAATGCAGAGGTATCAAGTGTAATTAAAATATTAACATCCATTATAGATAAAAAGAAATATGTAGATGCAAACAGCAAGCCTTATGCTTCTACTGATGAAGAATCAAACTCTGTTATTGTTGTGGGGCCCAAATATGAAGTAAAATATATCAAAGAACTTCTAAACAAACTGGATAAAGAAAGGCTTCAAGTATATGTTCAGGCGAAGATAATTGAGGTGAGTGAAAATAGAATCCAGAATATAGGTGCTAAATATGGACTCTCTCACTTACAACTAAACAGCAGCAGTATTTTCACCCTTGGTGCAAACTTTGGTGGTGTGGTGGATGCTTTGTCATCAAGTAGTATTACATCAGGTACTATTTCAAATGGAGTAGCACTTGGTGCAACCATAAATCTACTTAAAAATAATCAAGCCATAGATATCGTATCAGAACCATCAATTTTGAGTCTAAATAACAAAGAATCTTCTATTTATGTGGGAGAGACAAAATCCTTTCAAACAGGAACAGCTACCACTGATGGGGGAACTACCAGTAATACTTTCCAAAGAGAAGATATAGGACTGACTCTAAAGGTAAAACCTCGAATTTCAGATTTTAATAAAGTGACTTTAGAAATTGAGACCATCTTAGAAGATGCACGTGAGTTAAAAGATGGTCAAACCAATCCAGATACCACCAAAAAAGAGGTTAAAACAACTGTAATAGTTAAAAATGGCGAGAGTGTAATCCTGGGTGGTTTGATAAAAACAAAAACTGATATCATTGAAGATAAAGTTCCTCTTTTAGGCGATATTCCTCTTTTGGGAGCTATCTTTAAAAATAAAAGAGAAGCTGAAGATAAGATCAACCTAGTTGTAATAATGACCCCTTATATCATTCCTAAAAATGAAGGTCTCAGTAACATACGAAAAACGCTTTCAGAGTTAAAACTCCTTGAAGAAGAGTACTCACAAGATCTAGAATTGCGACTATTACGAAGAAAATTAAAGATGGAAACAAGACAACTGGATATTAAAAAGAAAACAATTGAATTGGAAAAACAAAAGTTACAACTTGAAAAAGATCAACAAAAAGTAGACAAACAAAAAAGTGATATGACAAAACCAATTGTTATTGAAGTCCAAAACAATAACACGGTTTCTTAGTGAGTTTGCAAATGAACATTGAAGAAATACACAACCCAAATCTTTTTCCCTATGAGCATGAAGGTTATGAAACAGCACTTAAAAACCAGACTTTATTTTCCAAAATTGATGATGAAATAGTTATTCTCATCACACAAGAGTTTTTAACCATCTCTTTTGACTACCTATCTAAATATGATTATGAATATAAGATTATTTTCTTGGATGAGATGTCTTTTGAGAGACTTTATACAAGGTTTATTGAAATCAAAACCGATAAAGAGATGACTCAAATACAACAAGAGCAAGAGGATGCTTCAGGTGATGAGGGTGATGATTTTAGTGTGGCAGAGTTTTTAAAAAATAGTTCCGATATCTTAACCTCAGAAGAATCTGCACCCATCATTAAGTTTGTAAACTCTCTTTTTTATCAAGCCATCAAGAAAAAGTCCAGTGATATACATGTTGAGATGCATGAATTTAAGGGAGAAGTGAGATATAGAGTGGATGGTGTTCTGTTCAAACATATTGAGCTAGACAAAAATATCATGGCCTTAGTCATCAGTCGTATAAAAGTCATATCGAACTTAGATATCAGTGAAAAAAGAATTCCCCAAGATGGACGTACCCAAATTAAAGTCTCAGGCAAAAGTTTGGACATCAGAGTTTCAATTCTTCCAACATTTTATGGGGAGAGGGTAGTGATGAGAATACTCATGCAAAGTGAAGATATTCCCTCACTTCAAGAACTGGGCTTTGATGAGACAATTACCCAAAAACTGGAAACTTTGGTTTCAAATAGCTATGGGATGATTTTAGTAACTGGACCCACAGGTTCCGGAAAGTCTACCACACTTCATGCTTTACTGCAACAAGTAGTTGACAGTGAAAAAAACATCATCACAATAGAAGATCCCGTAGAGTATAAATCAGACAACATCAATCAAATCCAAGTGAACTCAAAAGTAGGGCTTACTTTTGCAAGTGGCTTACGATCAATCCTAAGACAAGATCCAGATATTGTCATGTTAGGTGAGATAAGAGATACTGAAACAGCTTCTATTTCAGTACAAGCGGCTTTAACTGGACACCTATTGTTTTCCACACTTCATACCAACAGAGCACCAGCTGCCATCTCAAGGTTAATAGACATGGGAGTGGAACGTTTTTTACTCTCTTCTTCCTTATTGGGGGTATTGGCTCAAAGGTTGGTTCGAAAACTCTGTGAGTATTGCAAAGAAGAAGATATTTTAGGTGAAAAGTTTGTAGATGAGTTTGGTGTCGCATCTGATACTGTGATATTTAAAGCGTGTGGTTGTAAAGAGTGTAATTTTACAGGATACAGTGGACGGGTGGCTATTGGTGAATTGTTTATTGTTGATGATATTATACAAAACAATCTTCATCATGAAATAGATGATAATACCATGATGCAGTTGGCCATTGACAATGGAATGATACCATTGTCTGTTCAAATCAAAGAGATGCTTATAAATGGCACTACTTCCTTGGATGAAGCAGTACGAATAGGTATAAAATAGTTATAATGATAAAGGCACTCTCACTGATGGAAGTATTGGTATCGATTATTCTTATTACCGTGGTGATAGCGGCACTTCTTAGCATAAAGCAGAACAATCTTTCTATTATGGAAAAATCCAATGAAAAAGAGGCCTATCGCTCATATATTTCAGTATTAGCTTATGATATTGAGAGTATCAATAATAGAAATAAAAATATTTTTCTTTCTGATGTTTTGGATATGAATGATACAGATTTTAAAGAAGAAATTAATTCCATTAAAATAAATGTTAAAGATGAAATCATAGAATCAAAAGATGTGAAGAATTCAAGTTTTTCTTATTCTCTTATCAAAAGTACTTATAAAATTGAAGAAAAAATAACAAACAGTTTTTTTACCCTAAAGATAGAAAAATGAAAAAATCTTTTACTCTTATTGAAGTATTAGTGAGTATTGCTCTTTTTTCCATTATTTTATTATTTTTATATCAATCATTAGAAGTTACAAAAACAACAAATAATTTTTTTGAAAACAAAATTGAACGTTTGATTGATACAAATCATATCAAAAAAATCATACTTTTGGATATTGCTCAAAGTTCATCTGTTGAAATTTCACAAGACGGAAATAGCAATAATATTCTCATAATTAAGACCGATAATCTTTATCATAATACTTTTTATAAGTATGTTACTTATCTTAATACTCAAGAAAATAACTTAGTTCGAATAGAGAGTTTGACTAAATTTGATAAAAAAACACTCAGTGAAAAGTTTTTTGAAACTTCATATCTTGATGTGCTTTTGGAAAACACTGATGCCTTTAAAGTATCAAATCATGGGATCTCAAAGGATTTATTTTCAATTATGATTAAACAGGAAAAAAATAAAAGAATATTTTTTTCGACTCTAAAACTTTCAAAAACATCTACTTCTTCTTCTCCATAACCACATGAATTATTCGAAATAATAATATTTCATTGTAACTTAAATGTCACAAATATACTTTTCTAAAGTAAAGATAAACTGAATATAGGTAGAATTTATTTCAAAGTTTTATTTAAGAATAATGTAAGTTTTTTAATACTATAGTCTTTGTTCCAAAATACTAACAATAACTATGGGAATAAATGAAAGAAAATATTTACAAAATTATAATTTTAATATTAAGTGTGACATTGTTTATTTCTATGGCGTTTTTATACAGCAAAGATGGTCTAAAAAACAGTGATATATTTGCCAAGAAAGAACATAAAAAAGCTCAAGATATACTTGAATTAAAAGAACAGAAAAGATTTACTAATAATAACTTCGTAGTAAAAAAAATTGAAAACAGAGAGCTTAATAAAAAACTTCATGAAGTGAATCAAATGCTCTCAAAAACAAGAACTCTTCTAAAAACTTACAATAATAACTCAAATAATATAATCATCAAAGATAAAGATATAGAACAACTTGTCAACCTAGATATCAAACAACCCATTTTCAAAAAATACAGTTCCAATGAAACGGCCATAAATCTTAAAAGAGTTGACACAGAAGATGATAAAAGTCCCACTTTAAATAATTCTCCTAATAATACTGAAGAGAGTACAAATGATAAGGTATCTAATTTAAATTCAACAAATACAAACATCTACTCTACGATTAGTTCAAGCTCAAATACATCTTCAATCAATTCAACAGTAAGTGGCGCAATAAGTTCTACCGTAAATAATAACAGCACATATTCGCAAATACAATCTGAAGCGGTACAGTCCGAAGTTTCGGCACTTCAGACTCAAATAGATGAAGTGAAAAAAATCATCACTGAAGTAAGTTCACAAGTAAATTAATATGAAATCTAGGAAAATCAAAAAAGGTCAATCATGTCAAAAACATTTTATTCAAAACTGTTAAGTCTTATTTTTATATGCCTCTTTGCCTTAAGTGCAAATGCCAGTAAAAATAAGATAGCAAACTTAACTTTATGTAAAGTAGATAATACCAAAGAGGTTTACTCCGTAAATGCCTTATGTATCAACGATGAAGTGATACAACGAGTAAATCTGTTGGATGAATACGGTGGACAAAATGTCAAGTACCAAACTAAAAGTGGGAACTACTCCAATATCGTTTCATATAAAAATGGTATCTCTTCTTCTTTTGAGCTGACAAGTACGGATGGTTTGACTTATGTGTATGAAGATGTAGGTGGGATTAGAGATGCGGATAGACTTACCTATACAGCCGTGACGTATACTGGAAATGGTAGTACTCAAGAAATCGTTACTGGCATTGAGTCTTATGATAT
>ENA-ORXI01002671-ORXI01002671.1-sediment-metagenome-genome-assembly--contig:-NODE-2671-length-12635-cov-7.890986_pt1 | contig 12635 bp, 9 predicted proteins | sample MGYA00237861_ERZ511468 | MGnify/ENA primary metagenome ERZ511468 (study PRJEB26299, sample SAMN06266213) | sediment metagenome | isolation source: Hudson Canyon methane seep mesocosm | place: USA:Hudson... | reverse complement strand
ACTAAAAAACATAATACCTTCAAGTACTAAACTAGTTACTTTAAATATAGTTCAATAATTGTGAACTGAAATAAATCAGGTCAACTTTTTAACAAATAGTTCTATTTTTTTATAACTCTCTCTGATTTACACGATTTATATCCATTAAATTAATGGGGTACAGTAATAACAACATTACCCTTTTTATGGCCTTTTTTGACATAAAGGTGGCATCAACAATATCTTCTAACGGATATCTACAGTCAATTCCCACAAGCAACGTTTATGCTCAAGACCATATTCAAGAAAGAGTCACTTTTTGGCATAGTGATTTGCAAAGAGGTTATAAAAGTATGCATGCTTGATTTCGAAAGCCAATAGCCTTTAATTACTTTTCAGCAGAATATGGATCTTCCGCTAAAAGGTAAGCCCGTAAATCTGCTTTATTTGATTGATTATTTAACCACTCTCTAAGTTCTTTAACTTTGCTATAGATCTCCTCACCAAACTTATCTTTATATATTTGAGCAAAGTTATCGTGAGTGCTGCTAATGCGAATATTTCGCTGCCAATGAGCAGTTAATACCGCATTTAGTGAACCGGCTAATCCTTGCTCTTTAAGTAACTGCCATTCACCTTTATCAAGCCAAACACCACCAACACTCGCACTATAATCAATAAGGTGTTCAGAGTTTGATGAAAGTCGTAGCTTTCGCATAATGGTGCCTGTTATTGGGCATAATAATGCCGTTTTTGATTCATCTAAATCACAGCTTACCTCTTCATCAAATGTAAATTGAGGGTTGCGTTCTTTCCAAGAAACATAGTCTTCAATTAAGATCCAATTACCATGGCAACTAGAGCAAGTATGTGCTCTGAATTGACCATCAATAAAGCTCGGTGTTAGATTTCCTGTCTTACAACATGTACATTTCATATTCACTATGTTCCTTATATTTTACCTTGTTAAAATTAACCAGTCGATTACAAAAAATTAACATAGTATTTCAAGGATTTTTTAGAATAACTGTGATAATTTATGTCATCTTAAACATACGCCCTTGACATATTATGTCAAGGGCGTATGTTAAATACTGATTTTATAAGAACAACCAATAACGCAGTTATCAGTAAACCCGTTTAATTGCACAATAATTGTGAATACGTTTTAAGGATGAATCATGGATTTACTTTTCGCTGTTGCTTCTCAATTCCCCACCGTTATCTATTCTGTGTTACTGGGTATTGTTGTCATTTATTGGCTTATTGGCATGTTAGGTTTAATCGATTTAGATTTTGCTGGAGATGTTGATATTGACGCTGACATAGATGCCGATATCGATGTTAATGTCGGCGGTCTTACGGGCCTATTTTTAACTTTCGGCTTAACCGGCATTCCTTTTACCTTAGTGATTAGCATTATCATCTTAATATGTTGGTTAATCAGTTTCTATCTACAACTTTATCTACTAACTTGGCTGCCTGACGGTTGGTTATATTATTTAATAGGAGCGTTAAGTGATTTTGTTGTCTTTTTAATATCCCTGCCTATAACGGCTGTTGTTATTCGGCCATTAAAGGGAATGTTTAAAAGTGTTGAAACCGCAACTAGCAATCATTTAGTCGGTAAAGAAGCCATTATTGCCACAGGAAAAGTGTCTGCAACTTTTGGTCAAGCTCGGGTATTTAATGAAGGGGCTGAAATTTTGCTAGATGTTCGTTGTGATGCCGAACATACCCTCCGTATGGGAGATAAAGCATTGGTTATTGAATATTTAACCGATAGTCATACCTATATTATCGCACCCTATCCGCTGTAGATTATTAGTCAATCACTTATAAGCTACTAATTCATTGAAGATTTAATTCACAATATTATTTATTTAAATTGTCGCATCAATTGTGACGATAAGTTTTAAAAAAGAGGAAATACACATGGTAATGGAACCACTTTATTTAGCGATTGGCGTAGGCGTATTATTTGTCTTTTCATTGTTGATAATGGTCGCAAAATTTTATAACAAAGTTGAGCAAGGCCAAGCGCTTATCATTAACAAACTAAGAGCCGAGCCAGAAATAAGTACCACTGGTGGCATGGTTATCCCTATTATCCATAAAAAAGAAATAATGGATATTTCAACTAAACGTATGATGCTTGAAAGAAAAGGCCGTTCAGGGCTTATCTGCCAAGATAATATTCGTGCCGACATCATTATTACTTTCTATATTCGAGTTAATGAAACCAAAGAAGATATTTTACGTGTCGCCAAACAAGTAGGTTGTGACCGTTCATCATATCCTGAAACCCTACAAGAGCTTTTTGAAGCTAAATTTTCTGAAGCACTTAAAACGGTTGGGAAACAATTAAACTTTACCGAATTATTTACTCAGCGAGATACTTTCCGCGATAAAATTAAAGAAGTGATTGGCCAAGACTTATCGGGTTATGTATTAGAAGATGTTGCAATCGACTTTTTAGAGCAAACCTCAATCCATGATTTAGACCCTAATAACATCATGGATGCTGAAGGTATTCGTCGAATTACCGAATTAACCTCCGAGCAAAGTGTCGAAACCAATGATTTAAAACGCCAAGAAGAAATTCGAATTAAGCGACAAGACATTGAAGCTGAAGAAAAAACATTAGAGCTAGAGCGTCAACTTGCCGATGCTAAAGCGAAACAAGAGCGTGAAATCTCTAGCGTTCAAGCTCGTGAAGAAGCAGAAACTGCAAAAGTTGTTCAAGAAGAGCTTTGTAAATCAGAAGAAGCACGTATCGCTACTGAGCAGGTTATTGCTGTTGCTGAAGAAAACAAACAGCGTGAAGCTGACATTGCTGAACAGAATAGATTAAGAGCGGTAGCCATTGAAGAAGAAAAAGTTAAACGTGCTCGCCAAGTAGAAGAAATTGATCGAGAAAAAGAAGTGGAAACACTTCGTATAGATAAAGAAAAAGCCCTTGAGATAGAACGAAAAAATATTGCAGAAGTTCAACGAGAACGTATTTCAGTAGAAAAAAGTGTCGCACAAGAAGAAGAGCTAATTAAAGATTTACGGGTGGTTTCATCGGCTAATCGCTTAAAAGACGAACAAGTGATTAGAGCTAAAGCCGAAGCAGAAGAAGCGTTAGTGAAAGATATTGAATCTGCTAAAGCCCAAGAACAAGCAGCAGATCATCTTGCGCGTAAAATGCAAACAATGGCTGATGCTGAATTAAAAGCGGCAAGCAAACAGGCTGAATCTAAAAAGATTTTAGCTGAAGGTAATCAAGCAGAAGCCGCCTCCCAAGGACTTGCTGACGCTCAAATCACAATGGCTCAAGCAGATGCCCATGAGAGACAAGGTGAAGCTGAAGCTAAGGCTTTAGAATTAAAGCTTACCGCCGAAGCGAAAGGTATTGAAGAAAAATCATTGGCTGAAGCCACTGGTTTACGCGAAAAACAAGAAGTACTTAATGCCATGTCTGAAAGAGCACGTGAATTTGAAACCTTCGGTTTACGCTTGAATCAAGAACGAGAGCTAACCTTAGCTAAGTTAGACAACAGTGTTGATTTAGCAGAGAAACAAGCTGAAGTATTAGGTACAGCACTACAAGATGCCAATATCAATATTATGGGTGGCGATGGTGAGTTCCTACGTCAATTTATGAAGTCTATTACTGTGGGTAAATCCCTTGATGGATTAGTCAATGAAAGCGAAACAGTACAAACACTGTTTAAAGATCATCTCAATGGCGACCGTAACATCATGGAAGATTTAAAGGGTGTGCTTGCTGGTGCATCAGATTCAAGTGAAACGCTGAAAAACGTTAATATGGCTAAATTATTATCCACTTTAAATAATGCTGATGAATCTGAAAAAGGTGCATTGGCAAGCTTATTAAATCTAGCGGGTAAGGCTACCTCTGACGTTAAATAGTAGATATTAGAGCACTAGCTAAAGATATTAACTAAAAACATTCACTATAAAGTAAATGCCTGTTACTTCTGCACTTTGTAACAGGTTCAAATTATCATGGAGTTTTACATGACTGATAAGGAAAGTATCACTAATCAAGCAGTTGCCGAAGGTGGCTCATTTGAGTTGATCCAGCGTCGCTTGAGTGGTTTAGGTAGTGAGTTAAATAGCCAGCTAAAAGGGCTTAATGAACAGCGCATAACAACCTTTGGTTCAACAGATATGAAAGTTGATGCTCGAATTCGAGTTCGTACTGAGCATAACTGTGTTGCAAGGGATATTGCAGCTATTGGTGATACCTTACTTTTTGGTTATAACGTATTTTTAGGCTTAAAACGTAACATTACCGTTGCTGATGTGTTTAGCCTGCATAAAATAAATAACAATGGTGATGACTTTGAAATTATCGACATTGCTCACGAAGAGAGTTTCCTAGCTCACCCTGATTTTGTTCGTGATTTTGATGAGCTCTATACCTATTATAAAAAAACATTCCTTACCCATGTTTACCGTCAAGGCAGCAAAGTTTTTGCAATTTTCCGCATAGGAGAACGTCTTGATGATGTCAGGGTATTTCGCTGGGGAATTGATGCAAACCAAAAGGTTACTTATATAGATAACCGTGGTGAAAGAGATATTAAGTCACCTGAAAACTTTGATTTTGAATGGCAGAAAGTCTCAAGAGAACAACAAGAACAAGGTAAACATCCACATTTCAACTTATTTGATACCCTCTTCGTTGAAGCAATAAGTGGCTCAATTACGCTCAAAGTAGAAAATAATACCGAAGATGGTAAAGGTATTTATTCTGAAAAAGTTGATGACGAACACCAATCTTTAGATGATGCCGACATTCAATACGCCAAAGTTGGCGAACTTATTTTATTAAAAATTAAACCTTACAGAGAAAAACAAACTCGTCATTTAATTTTTAACTGTAAAAACCAAAAAGTTACCCGCCAAGATGCCATTGAACACGCTTGTATTCAGTTGCCAGAAGATCACGGCATCATCTTTCCTGGGGGCTACTATTTACAAAATGGTGAAAATAAAAGCTTTGAAGACAGCGCTGAAGATTTACAGTTGCATCGCGTTGTTAAATCGCCAAATGGTGAAGATTATCTGTATATTTTTTATGAACCTAATGAAGGCCAGTATGCTTTATTTGGCTATAACTTAATTACTCGAACACTGCAAAACCCCATTTATGGTCATGGCCAAAGTCTATATATTGATGGTCGCGCAGTAATATTTAGTGCAGAAACTGAGCCTTCACGTGTTCATGCGATGCAAATATGGCAAACACCTTTTTGCAGTGAAGAATTTGCTAGTCAGCAACCCAATGACAATAGCTTCTTTGGTAAAATTGGTAATCCTGAATTAGTACGAGGCATTTCCGATTTATACGGTGTTGCCAAACTTATCTCGGTAAAAGAGCCGAGTGCTTACCATTTTAACGATTTAGTCAAAGAATCAAGTCAGCTTCTCGATAAATATCATTGGTTGACTGACCCTCAATTGACCTCACTTTGTGAAACTTTGAAACAAGTTATCACAACATCGGAATTAGTGCTTGATGAGTTTGAGAAAGTAGCAAGTATTAAAAAATCGTCTGATCAGGTGATGTCACAAGCACGAGAAAAACTTGAACAAATATCACAGCGAGTAAAAAAATTAGACTTTGATAACGCGCAGCAGTTTGTAGATAACCTTACAGAACTTGCCGCTTTTAAGGGTGAGTTAATTTCTCACAAAGAATTACGCTACATTGATATTAGCGAAATTGATCAAATGGCTGAAGAATTAGAAGCGCTTACAACTAACCTTAGCCAAGCAACAGCCGATTTTTTACAACAAGACAGTGCTCTTGCGCCATACCAAGATACTATTGATGAATTAACTCAAAAAGTTGAATCGGCAGAATCTATTACGACTCTAAAACCGATCAGAGCATCTATTACAGATTTAGTTACTGGTTTAGAGTTACTGAACCGATCAATGCTATCTCTTGAAATTGAAGACAGTAGGCAACGAACGCGTATCTTAGAAGATATTTCCAGTGTTTTCAGCCAGATCAACCGTGTTAAAGCGAGTGCTGATATTGCTGCAAAAAGTGTTGGTAGTGAAGAAGCCAAAGCCGAGTTTGGCGCACGGTTTAAATTATTAAGTCAAAGTGTCACCAGTGCGCTAAATGCTAGTGACTCCCCACAAGCTTGTGATCAACAGTTATCACAACTGCTTGTTCAGTTAGAAGATCTTGAAAGCCAGTTCAGCGACTATGATGAATTTTATAATGAAATATTAGCTAAACGTGATGAAATTTACGATAATTTTGAACAACACAAACAACAGCATATGGATGTGCAACAACGTCGTTGTTTAAGCATAATGACCGCTGCTGAACGTATTTTAACTGGCGTTAATCGTCGTGCTCAAATTATCGCCAATCAAGATAAACTAAACAGTTACTTTGCAGCCGACCCTATGGTGGCCAAACTTCGGCAATTAACTGAACAATTAAGAAAACTTGATGACAATGTTCGTGCTGATGATGTTGAAGCGCAACTGAAAAATGCTAAAGAACAAGGGATAAGAGCGCTTCGAGATAAAACAGATATCTATTCTGCGGATGGCAGTTTAGTTAAAATTGGCGAACATCAATTCTCTGTTAATAAACAAAAACTTGAACTTACACTACTGCCACGCGATAACTCAATGGTGTTGCACATTAGTGGAAGTGATTACTTTGAAAATCTGCCAAGAGAGTTATTTGCAGGCACTGAGTATTTATGGCAACAAACACTTATATCAGAGTGCGATACGGTTTACCGAGCAGAATATTTAGCTGCCAGCTTATTGTTTGATGCCGAGAAAAAAGGTCCATCAGCAATTAAAGTTTTACTTGAGGCCGCAAAAGAAAATACCCTTATAAATATGATAAAGAAAGCCGCAGAGCCTAGATACCAAGAAGGTTACGACAAAGGCGTTCATGATGCAGATGCTACATTAATTCTCAGCCAGTTACTTTCCATCCGTGAGTCTATAGGTTTATTAGCCTACGCCGCAGCGGAACGTAGATTAGCTACTCTCTATTTATTTGATTTTTTAGATGAGCAGACCAGAAACAATTTACTAAATCGCTGTCATAACTTACATATTATGGAGCAAACTTTTGGTTCGGCATCTTTGCGACAACAACTTGCTCAAGAATTGATAGGCCAATTTTCTCAACTTATTGAACAACAACCCTGGTTGATTGCCAATAGCTCATTAGCGGCTGATTATTTAATTCAAGAATTAGCTCAAAATAAATTAGCATTTATTGTAAAAGCATCAAGCAAAGCTCTTGTTAACCAATTAGAAACACAATTAAAGCACAAAAGTTTATACGAACAAGTCAATACGGCATTATCGGCATGTGAGTCATTAGAGCAAAAGTATCAATTGCACATGGCATGGTTAGAGGCGTTTGCAAGCCACCAGGAAATGTCTTTTGATGATGATTTGATTATGGACTCGGCAATAATGATGACCTTAACAAAGTCATTTACCTTTTATCCGTCAGATGTAAATACTGATTGTGTGGTTAGTGGTTTACTAGGCCAGCATAAAAATATAAATGATCAGCAATTATGTTTTAGTTACCAATCATTTATTTCTCGATTAGTTAAGTTTTCTGATGAACATGTACCGGCATTCACTCATTTTCACCAACAAAAACAGAAAGTATTAGCTAAGCAGCGCCAACGCTTAAAATTAGAAGAATTTAAACCAAGCGCGCTATCATCCTTTGTAAGAAATAAGCTCATCAACGATGTTTACTTCCCCATTATTGGTACAAATTTAGCTAAACAAATTGGTTCGGCTGGCAGTAAAAAACGTTCCGATTTAATGGGATTACTCTTACTAATTTCACCTCCTGGTTATGGTAAAACCACGTTAATAGAGTATGTTGCCAGCAAGTTAGGAATGACTTTTGTAAAAATTAACTGTCCTTCTATTGGCCATGACCAGCTATCCCTTGACCCTGAACAAGCGAGTAATTCAACAGCGCGTAATGAGGTTGAAAAAATCAATTTATCATTTGAGATGGGCAATAATGTCATGCTTTATCTTGATGATATTCAGCACACCAACCCGGAATTTTTACAAAAATTTATTTCCCTGTGTGATGGCTCGCGTCGTGTTGATGGGGTGTGGAACGGTGAAAGTAAAACCTACGATATGCGTGGTAAGAAGTTTGCCGTAGTAATGGCGGGTAACCCCTATACCGAATCAGGCGAAGCATTCACTATTCCAGATATGTTAGCCAACCGCGCGGATATTTATAACTTGGGTGATACTTTAAGTGGCCGTGAAGAAGAATTTTCTCTTAGTTTTATTGAAAATAGCTTAACAAGTAATTCTTACATTGCACCATTAGCGACTCGGGATATGGATGACCTATACCAACTGATTAAAATGGCTGATGGTCAGCCTCTTCCTTCTACTGAGCTCAAACATGGTTATTCGCAGGCTGAAATCAATGAAATTATTGCAATAATTCAACGCATTCGAAAAATTCAACAAACTGTTTTTAAAGCCAATGAGCAATATATAGCATCTGCTGCCCAAGATGATAAATACCGCACAGAGCCGCCATTTAAGCTGCAAGGCAGTTATCGTAATATGAATAAAATGGTCGAAAAAGTTGTACCAGTAATGACCGATGAAGAAGTAGAGCAGCTAATCGTAGACCATTACCGTGGCGAAGCACAAACACTGACAGTTGGCGCTGAAGAAAACTTGCTTAAGCTAGGTGAGCTTCGAGATACACAAACACCAGAACAAGCTGAGCGCTGGCAACAAATTAAAGCTGATTTTATTCGCCATCAAAGTTTGGGGGACAGCGACAACCCAATGGCAGCCATTGCTAGCCAAATATCATTGCTACAAAAAGGCTTAACCCATATTGGAAGTTCTTTAGAAGACAAAGATAAGAATAAAAACAACGGTAACTTACAAGCCTTAACAGAAACCATTAGTGCACTTAAGCTCCAAGTTAACGTTGAAAAACCAGACAACGCTGAGTTAGAAGATACATTAACCGTTTTTTCTCACCGTTTAGAACGCTTTTTAACACCTTTAGTAACGACATTACAAAGTCATAAATCTGTTGATATACAAATGATAGAAACATTAAGAGCGCTCAATCTAGAATCACAAGATAATAAACAATCAACAGAAACAGCAATTCAAAAAATTAGCCGGGAATTGTCGAGCAACCGATCACATAGTTCTGATGAGATAATAGCTGATTAAAGGATTGTTGAATATTGAGCACTATCACTTTAGCTAGAGTTTATTAGCTTAAGAATAGTGCTTTAAAGCAACTTAACAGCCATTAAGCTTTTTCAGTTGCTTGTCATGAATTCCAGGTAACGTTATCAGCAAGGTAATTGCGCCAATTAATGCCAGTGCCATATCTGACTGGGTATCCCAAATATAACCTTGAGTACCTAAAAATGCTTCTGCATTTTCTCCTGTCGCTAATGCAACCCACCATTCAATTAACTCGTAAAATGCACTAAAAGCTAAACTGATACTAATAATTAAGACATTAAGCCAAACTTTGCCGTTAATAACATTTTTGCGAATAAACAATTCTCGAGCAATGAGTGCAGGGACAAAACCTTGGAAAAAGTGCCCTACTTTATCGTAATTATTACGTGTGGAGCCCATAACTTCTTTTAAAGAATCAAACAGTGGTACTTCAGCATAGGTGTAGTGTCCACCCACCATTAATACAATACAGTGTAATAAAATAAAACCATATAACAGAGGAGTTAGTTCAAACAATTTATAGGTTTTAAATAAAATAATAACGCCAATGATGGCAGGTAAAACCTCTAAAAACCAAGTGAATTGATCCTTAGGGTTAACCCCTGACCAGAGCAATACTGATGTAAAAATTGCTAACCATAAATATTTGATAATAACCTCCCATTTAGTTATTTAATAAATGCTATAGTCCAACATCTTTTTTATTAAGTTGACCAATAGTAGGTGTAACCAAGCTGCCGATATAAAGGTAGTTTTCGTTTTCAGCTACACTGGTATTAATTGGATGACTGGCGATGGGTTCTTGCAAGTTCTTCAAAATATCTCCATCACCATTAATCGCAATAATGTGTCCATAAGGTACTGCCTTGGGTCTAATCACTGCAGGCAATCGTTGGATGATTTTTCTAATAAACGGCTTGTCGGACAGCTTATCAAGTAAGGCGTTACGTGGTGATACTAACGCTAGCCAAAAGCGCCCGTTAGATCCTCGAGTAATATTATCAGGAAATGCTGGTAACTCATCAATAATCACTTCTGTTTTACCTTTTTTATCTCCAGTTAACCAATGTTTATGTACGCGGTAATTTCCTGTTTCATTTATCAATAAATAACTTTGATCATCACTGACGGCTACACCATTGGCGAAATTCAACCCACTATACAAGGTTGATGTTTTTCCTGTTATAGGGTCAAATTCCAGCAATCGACCATCACTGCCGTGTTCCATTAGGGCAAGCAAACTTGCCGGGTAAGTGCCGTTAAATTCTTTAGCGCCAAACTTTATTGTAGCGTCTGAAAAATATATTTTACCGTTAGTCGCTACATCGACATCATTAGCATAACGAATGGCGACTCCATCAGCATTATCGGTTAATAAGGTAATATCACCTTCAATATTTATTGATAGCAAACCTAGAAAAGCATCGGCAACAATTAAATTACCATTATTATCAAAAGCAATCCCCAAGGGTCTGCCACCCGTATTTACCCAGTTTTCGGGGTTTGTACCGTCTGCTTGTAAACGAACAATATTACCATTATGGGTAGACGCATAGATCCGCCCTTGTTGATCAAATGCTATTGCTTCAGGCCCATAATTATCACCTATGCCGATGGGCTTAATTTTACTCAATAAGTTATTAGGGGTTAAATTATTCTCATACCCTTTATTTTCTGGTGTTTGCCAAACCACTGGTTCAATGACTACAGGCCAAGTCAATAAATAGATAATGAGCAGAAGTAACAAACTCATTGAACCCTTAATAATGATTTTCTTCATGGCTACTCCTGCAACTTGATAGTTGAAACATGTCGTTATTTAAAGAAATAGACATTAGTTTAACTTATTAAAGAAAGCGAGTAATTATTGAAATTTTGATTCTAATTGCCTGTTTTATTTAATTTTAGACTTCACTTTTCATGTTTTTATTATTACTAAACCCATATATGTAAACAAAAAAGTTTATTAATATATTTACATTCTTTAGTAAATCATTTACTTTACATGCAAGTTAACAAACAAAAAGGTTTATATACATGAAATTAGTTATCATCAGTGGCAGTCAAAGAAAACAATCTCAAAGTGCAAAAGTAGCCGAGTTTCTTCGTCATCACTCACAAACTTTTGATGAGGTTAACCATATTGAGTTATGTAATTTTGATTTACCTTTTTGGGATGGTGAACAGTCTTCTAAAGATGATGACTCCAGCACTTGGCAATATATAAGTCATCAACTTATACATGCTGATGCTTTCATTTTGATCACACCTGAATGGGGCGGAATGGCGACACCTATTTTGAAAAATTTTTTACTGATGGCTACTTCTGCAGAAACTGGGCACAAACCCGCCTTACTAGTATCCGTAGTCAATGGCATAAGTGGTGCTTATCCTATTGCGGAACTGAGAATGAACGCCCTTAAAAATAACAAAATCGTCGCAGTACCCGATCACTTAATCATTAGAAATGTTGAGCAAGTGTTAAATACTCAAACGAGCCAACCACTTGAGCAACGAGACAGAAGTTTACGTGATCGTATTGGCTACTCGATACAAATGTTGCATCAATACAGCAAAGCATTAGCAACTATTCGCAGCCATCAATTAAGCAACCTTCACCCTAAGCAACAAGAATATTCTTATGGTATGTAAATCATAGAATTATCTTTTAATAAATTATCAGTTAGCACATTAGCTAACTAAGGAATCACTATGTTACACCTTGAACACTTAAATTTAGTAGTACGCGATATCCCACAAACATTAGCTTTTTATCAAGCAGCATTCCCACATTGGTCAATTAGAGGCGGTGATCAAAGTGCTTGGCACGGCAAACCTAGAAACTGGGTACATTTTGGTGATAATTACCAATACCTGACATTTAACGATGATGGGATTGATAACAACAGAGATTTGAGCGGCCACCAAGTAGGTTTAGCCCATTTTGCTTTTGTGACAAACAATCTTAATGCGATGATTGAGCGATTAGCCAGGGCTGGCTTTGCTGTTGATAAGGATGGGGCTGAAGATGAGTATCGTAAAAACGTCTACTTTTTAGACCCAAATGGCTTTGAGGTCGAATTTGTTGAATACCTTAGTGATGTACCCAAGCTACGAAATCGGTATTAAGTAAGGGCGATTATAAATTTCATTATTGAATACTCTCAAGGCTCAGATATAATACGCCTGTATTAACGATTAATACATAATCAAAATATAAACTTAATAAGAGAGTAAATAATGAGTAAATCAAAAAACAAATCTCACGCCATTGATATTGGCAGAGGCGAAATCAAGGATAATTTTCTTGCTGCACTAGTGACATCTAAAGCCTATAAAGTACAAATTGTTAAAGCTAAGAAGGGTAAAGGCGCATA
>ENA-ORXI01002670-ORXI01002670.1-sediment-metagenome-genome-assembly--contig:-NODE-2670-length-12638-cov-5.588807_pt1 | contig 12638 bp, 12 predicted proteins | sample MGYA00237861_ERZ511468 | MGnify/ENA primary metagenome ERZ511468 (study PRJEB26299, sample SAMN06266213) | sediment metagenome | isolation source: Hudson Canyon methane seep mesocosm | place... | reverse complement strand
AGCCATTTTAATTTCTTTCCGCTCCCTGGTTTGGTTTTTATGATTTTTTTAGGCGAAAACTATTCTGACACAGGGGGCATCCAGCCTAAATTACATTTATCTCGTGCAGCGCCTTGTTCAGCAGACTTTTGATACCAATATTCCGCCTCTTCCTCATCCTGTTCAATGCCACAGCCATTTTTGTACATCCAGGCTAAATAAAATTGTGCTTCTGCATTACCTTGTTCAGCAGACTTTTGATACCAATATACTTCCTCCTCATCATCCTGTTCAATGCCACTGCCATATTTGTACATCCTGCCTAAATTTAATTGAGCCCGTGCATCGCCTTGTTCAGCAGACTTTTTATACCAAACAACAGCCTCTTTATCATCCTGTTTACTGACAAAACTAACTTGGTACATCCAGCCTAAATAAAATTGTGCTTCTGCATTACCTTGTTCAGCAGACTTTTGATACCAAGCAACAGCCTCTTTATCATCGCATTCAATACCACAACCGTTGTCGTACATCCAGGCCAGTCTATTTTGGCCTTGCGCATTATTTTGTTCAGCTGATTTCTTAAACCAATAAAAAGCAAAGGTATTATCTGCCTCAATTACTCCACCCCACCTGTACATCATTCCTAGATCATTCCATATTTCAGCGTCTTCTTGAAATTGATTATCAAAACACCAGTCAAATGCAAGTTGAGCATAATTGGAAGACTGTTTATCATCACCTATTACACCTTGACCACCATTAAATATTTTAAACAATGGATAGTAAGCCTTACCGTAGTGTTGCTTAGCTAATGATTGAAAAGCTCTGAAGCAGGATTGTAATTGAATTAGTTTTTCGGTTGTCCAATTAGCATTATCTTTAATAGATAACCAACTACAATTAGTTATTTGGTCATAAACATCCCTAGCTTGCCGATACTGAATATCTAAATCAGCACAGACAAGGTCATGATTTTGAATCGCTGATAAGCCGCGACCAATCAGTGTATTTGAGTGTTCCCTCGCAACTGCTATGGCTGTAGCGGTTCTAATGACGGGCAGTTGCTCAGACATGGTTTTTTGGCGTGCTTTGCATTTGAACAATAAGTGTTCCCAGCTCGCTTTTCCCTAATAATCGAACACTGGATTTATTCGCAAGCTTAATTGCATTAGCCGTGTAATTACCCGTAGTGACAACCCATGCACTATCGCAATGATAATAGGCTTTGCCAGAAAGTGCTTCCTGTACGGCACTTACACCAACACTTCCTGTATAACATTTAGCCTGTACTGCAATGCGTTGATCATTCTTCACTATGATTAAATCAGCCCCATAGTCTCCAGAGATTGGGGTTGTTTCTACTGTATAACTGTGGTGCTCAAAAAGCATGTATAGATAATCTTCAAACTCGATACCATTTAGTTTTTTCAATTCGTCAACGTGAACTGAACCGTAGCGATGCTGCCAAGTATCATAGTCTCGTTGCTTCTGTGTAAGTGAGTGGTGCTGTGCTTTGGCAAAAGCTAATGTATCGCTTAAATATTTTACATGAGGGTCTTCTTTTTGTGGTGGTGCTTTTTGAGGTTGGGCTGATGAGTCTTTGCCGAACATCCACTTTTTTAACCATCCCATTGTCCATCCTATAATCTAAAGCTATCTGCTGATAAATTACCAACAATCAGTTTTATTGTAGTTTTTTTAGCTACTTTATCAGAAAACTGAAATTGTTTTAACTCTCTTCTAAATATAGAAGAATCCACCCAGTTACATAAATTAAATAGTGTTTTATTAGTAAGACGGTCTTTCCTCTACAGTAAAGCCAACTTAATGACGACACCATCGGTGTGAGTTATGCGCCCACCATACAAACAATAAAATTTATTGAAATGTTTTTTCTGTTTGGTTATGTCAATCTAGCCGTTATTGTAAAAAGCTCAGTATATTTCTCTAAAAACTTTTCATCAGCCGTACCCTTAAAATCAGGGGTAATACCTTGGCATTCTGCAAATTCTCTTATGGCTTCAGGGTCTATTTTCAATAGAGTACAAACATTGATTAATGCTGTATTAAGGGCAATAAATTGATTTATGCGGCTTTGAGCAAGACTATCAAAAGCAACACCTGTTGGGTTTATATTGGCGGTGCTTAATTTAAAAAAGCTTTTCCAGTAGGTAATGCCAAATATCCCTGACAAATAAATTAATCCCTGACTACGGATATGGTAATCAGCATGGCCAGTAACATAGGTCTTTTGTTCAACTGCATTCAGGATTAAGGCCACCTCCTTTTCATCTTTTCTCATGGCGGCTTCGAAGGCTAAGTTGGCCTGTTCGTGAGGCGTTAATTGACTATAAAGTTTATTAATAGGCTGTTTTCTCATGCCCTTTTTCCTAGTTGCTGCTCTATTCTTTCTAATCGCTGACTTAATTCAGTAAATTCAACTAATTTAGCCTGATTAGATAATGCTGTGATTAAAGACGCGCCAATATCAGGAGGTACACTGCCTGTCATTGTTTCCGTGACTATATTGTTTCCCGTTTCTGGTAGTGTTGAACCAACGGGAATATGAACGGGCATGGCTTGCGATTTCATAGCAGGATAGAGCCGATCAAGTACCAGTTTACAGGCGGTTAAATCTCCTTCTAATGCAGCATCAATTACTTTTTGTAATACTGACTCCCCATGCTTTGCCAATAATGGCTTTAAGTTTGCCGTGTCTTTTTTAGGTCGTCCGCTTGGGTTACCTGATTTTCCTTTAGTAAATGCCATTTTCTTGCCCTTGTTATCGTATTGCTATCAATGCGCTGGTTTAGTCGTCAATTTTTGTGTGAAATACATCATCTGAGCCACCAAGTCCTTTAACCACTTCACGCATGATTAAGTATTTTACTTGGCGTGTGATGGGTAATTGACTATCAAAGGCTGTCCAGCCGTCTACCTGTGCTTGTACCCATTGGGGGGCATCCTGCTTTGATACCTTGATACTTGCCAGTGCATTAATAAAGAAACCGTCCAAACTGATAACTTGGCGTTCTCGCTTACCTTTACGCACAATGTAAAAGGCAAGGCGGACATTATCAAAATCATTCATCTGTGAAAATAATTCTACAGGTGTTTGTTGTGTGGTTTTTAGTTCTGGTCTTGCTGGCTCATTATTCTGTGTAATTATTTCTACAGGCTGAATCTTACCCTGCTCTAATGCTTCAGTGTGTGAAATTATTTCTACAGGCGTACAACTGTTTTCTATTGTTGGCCGTTTGTCCTGTGAAAATATATCTACAAAGTGGCTATATATTTGTAAATTTATTTCAGTAGGTAATTTTCGCGCTTTGCCTGTTATACCTAAATCCTTTTTAGCTTGTCTGATAACCTTAGCGAGTTTGTTATTGTTTTTAGGACTGCATTCAATTAAATCGGCTACAGCTTTATTGAGCGGGGTTGTGCCGTCATACGCCATAATGATTCCTTGGCTGTGAAAATATATCTACAGCATAACACTGTGAAAATAAATTCACAACACTAGGTATGAACATAATTGCACGCTGTTTACGTCAATGTATCATCATTAGATTCAGGTATTAGTGGCGGTTCTAGGATATACTCTGCGGTAGGTAATTATGCTTTCAATAACAACAAGGTGTTTGTAGGCGACCCAGCAGGTCTGAGTGATGTAGCTTTATTCAGACGCACTGAAAATATGCTGTCACTGGGCTTGAAATTTGGAACAACTCGCTTTATGAGGCCACATAGAAAGCAGGTAAACAACAATCTTACGGCTGGTTTAAAATGGAAAGAAGGCGATGACGACCACAACATGAAACAGTTAATGATGGTATCGTATAACAACATTAAAACCTTTATGCCGGAGATAGACGATGTCAGATATAATTTGGAGCGAGGACAAGAGAACGGGGGAAATATTACCAGAACTGACGATCAGCTTCTCGCAATGGTTGACAAGGCTATCAAAGGGTTCAAAGAGGTCGCTAAAAGCACTGCAAAATCAAAAGCATTGGGTAAACGCATATACTCAAGCTCGTCGATTAAAAGAGCAGCACTTATCCGTACTCTCCTTGAACGAGAAGCCAAAGAAAGAGGATCGACTTTTTCTCTCGATCTCAAAAACTTATCAAGGGTACTAGAGTAGGATGAGGATAAAATCCTTTATAGCAAATCACCTAAGTTCAGTAAGGCTAGTGATAGTGTTGATAAAATAAATAAATGGCTCAATGGCGAATATAATTTCACAGACTAAGTTGCTTTCATCGGCTTTTAGCCTGAAATTGTCCCGATAATATTTTTTACCAAAAAAACCGTCCGCATATTTGCACCTTAATACAACCCTGAGATGATTTTAAGTTCAATTTAATATCTTAGCTAAACTCATTAGCACCAAAAGTACCAAAGTTTGTTTTCTCGTAAATATCGACTATAAGTGCATCACTTACCTTTAAGGGGATCATCATTGTTAACACAGCAACATTTATAACTTTTATTACATTACAACATTACAAATCATTTAAACCCTTATACTTACTGGTCTATAGCGTAATGTTATTTGTAATGTCATGTAATTTGTGTAAGTTGATAGCTTTCTAATAACAAGTTTTGTAATGCGGTGTAATTTTATAGAAATTACAAATGGCATTACACTAAAACTCGTTAATCATGCCGCCTGTAGAGGTTTGTAATGCTGTAATGTCTGTTTTTTTATTCTAAACACCCAGCAATCTTTACCTGAACCAAATGCCCGAGTCGTTTTTCTATCAACAAACCCATCGACTAATTTAAGCTCTTTAAATAAGGTCTGCTTATCCCAGTTACCATAATCAGAACCTAGCTCTTTCAACACGGTAGGCACATGCACAATCATCTCGTCATTTTGTATCGCTACCCCTTGCGCTGTATTAAAGTCAGCAATAACCTCCATAAACAAATCGGCAATGTGTAATTCACTCCTTGCTGTTTCAATCTTGCTCATAGCTGAATTCAGAGTAAATTTAAGCAAATCATCTTTAATATCTGGCTTGACTAATTCCATCAATATAGAAACCCCAGAATAAGCCACTGCATGGTTTTTTGCTACACGATCAACCCTAACACCTTCAGAACGGAAATAAGTAGCTGTTTCATTTATCTCCTGGTTAATATGCTTCTCAAAATATTCTCGATTAGTCAGAATAAAATGCCCTACTCCTGCCAGTTGTTCAATGCTGTAGGTTTTTAAGTGCTGCCATGCTTGGTAAGTATCATCCAGCCCTTCATACGTAAAGCGTATTGATACCACACGTTCTTTCGCTGGTTTACTGACAAACTGCTCAACATTCTGCACGAAAGCTAACGCGCCACTAAATTTAAGGTCAAACACCTGATTATCATTGGTTGTCTGCGCTCTCACCTGGAGGCTGTTACGGTTATACAGTGGCAAAATAGAATCATAATCAAACCGACTGTTATCCTTTCTACCCTCCAGCATTGCTGTCACCATACTGGACTTCTGGCTAATACTTCTTAACTCTCCTTTTTTAGTATTGCCTGAGCTCATGGTTAAGCCTTCAGCATCAATATAAAAGCATCGATTAAGCATTGTTGTCAGATCAGACTTACCACAATGCGGATCGCCATGAAAACTCATAAAAGGAAAAAACCCAAATTCATCAAAAATGATATGTGAGAATGTAGTTGATACCCAGAAACCTAAAGCCAGTAATCCTTTTTCACCATAGGCGTTATATAAGTCAGTGATAAAAGTACCAACCTCAATCTTACCTATCTTGGTGATGCTTTTATCCTGACCACTAAAGGGCTTTAATCGGTGCTGGTGAAAGTAACCATCTTTATCAATAGTGTAATGTTTGCCATCTTTATCATAAAGAAACTTAGTAAACACATAGTAATCAGACAAAGGGTCATAGCCTAATGCTTGACACTCCCGCACCTTGATAGGTTTTTTCTTGAATAAATACTCAGCTAACAACGTGAGATCATAACCAGCCCCAAAAAATAACAATCTGTATTGTAATAACTTGGCTTTAAAATCATTAGGGGCTGAAAAGTCTGCACCTTTAAACCGTATTGTATTAATGCCCTCACGAGCTGAATCCACCTTAACAATATGACTTATCCTACTTTCATACTGTAGGCTGGCATCCTCTATCGAATAGGCAATATTAAGCACACAATCCAATAACCGATTTACCTTGTAATCATTACGTTCCTCATTCTTATCTATCTTGAACCCCCCTTTATAAGTCTGATTTTTAAATTCAAATACTGTCGGACTGTATGGGTATTTTTTACAGTAAATTTTAAAGTAATCCACTGCATCTGTAGCCATTACCAAAGCACCGCGCCAATTACACATCTCTAGGGTATGCGCTTTCCTGTCAGCGGATAAGTCCCCACAAATTAACAAGTCATTCCAATCTTTACCTTTAGGCGGTAAAGCCACACTAAACTTAATTTCCTGCTCATTTAGATAACTTTTAAACTTTCTGATTGCCTTATGTCCAGCCTTGTCATTATCAAAAGCCAGAACATAATGTACACCCTGATTAAAACACGTTTCTGGATTGTGTCCACTTGATAGTGTTGCTATGGCTGATATGCCTGACTGCTCCAATACCAAAGCATCAATAATGCCCTCAACAACGTAGACTTGTTCTGCGCCATTAACTGATTGTGTGGTGTAATACTTGCCTTTATAAGCAGTTAACCGAGTCTTATTACAGCCCTTATAATCAATCAACCGTTGAAAAGTCACACCATTAAATTCAATCTTAATAGTTGGATAACACTTACCTCCCTCAGTGACTTGGCCTTGTGAAAATTTAAAGTTTGCTGTTTCTAGTCCTCTAGCCTGCAAAAAGGCATCAGCTGTAGCATAAGGTTTTTCTGTAGTCGGCTTAAATCGCTCACCAAAATCAGTAAATAAATCAGGAAACATATCCCTTGTTAATGTATTTACCCCACACTGGTTATTACGATGGCACATGACCACATTAGGCTCATTAGCATGGGCAAAACTATCAGGCTTACCGCAACTGGGGCAATTAATCCCATTAATCTTATCTCCTACTTCTTGCGCCTTGGGGTTCTCATCAAGTAATCGCCTTCTTATTTCTGAATGCGTATCAACCCAAAATAATGCACTGGCAACACGACTTTGAATATCATCCATGAGCACACTCCGTTAGCAATACATAACTTGCTACTCGGTGCTTGCCTTTACCCGTATCAACAGTTTCCCAGTGCGTACAAATATTATTGCCTTGCGCCCTTAGCTCCTGAACCCGTGCTGCTGGGTGCATAACATCCAATTCAGTACGCGCTTGTAAAGTAGTCAAGGGTTTTATTGCAAGCCATTCTAAAATTCTCTTGCGCTGCGACTTAACATTGGTAGAATAGTTGTGTTTATTGTTCATTTTGATTTTCCCTTCTGTCATCTCGACAGTAGTTAATTGATAAGAAGCCTGTGCCTTGCTCGGACACGGGCTTCTTTTATGTGTTAGAGTTTCATCCATTATTCACCTCTTTTTGTGAATTATAGAAACCCTCAACGATTTGTCGAATATCCATATCAAGCCGCCTCCGGTAAAACATTACAACTTAACCCACGCTCATGAAATGCCGTTAATTGCTGTTTACGATCGTTATAAACCATTCCAATAGCAATAAGCCCAGTATTGATAATTTGCAACTGACTAATCTGTGAAATCTGCAATGCATCAAGGGCATCACGAACATTATCAACATCATGCTTTTTCTTGAATGCTTTTGCATCCACACCCAAAACAATTCGATTAATTAAATTGCACTCATTAGAAAAATGGTGGTGATGTACTGGTTCATGTGCATTCTGAATGGCATTAGTCAAAGGTAAAAAACCTGTTTTAGACTCAAGTCGTTTACGTTGCCAGTCGTGTTCCCGTTCAATTCGTTCAAAAGTCCATTTATCCAGCTTGACCGCCAAAATGGGACTAAGCCATCTAGCAAATTGCAAAGCTAAATGCTTATGTAACCAAGTACCCCCATATTTCTTGCCGGCCTTAGTATAAACATAGGTATCTTTATTGCCCCCATAGAGGGTAATTAAAGCATCAATGTAATTACCATTTTCACTGGTATTTAAAAAGTCATTGGGTCTTTTATTAAAAGGCTTTGCCATGTCAGTGGCGTTAAAAAATAAGCCATCACTTTTTAATAGCAAAGAAACATCTACAGTGATTTCGCATTGGTCTATTTCAATAACTTCATATTTAGAGGTCATTAAGCCACCTCGCTATCACGAAGTGCAATGCGTTCATCAATCCATTGCTCAACTTCGGATTGTAGCCAACCACTAGAACGAGTGGTTAATTTGATTTGTTTTGGAAATTTACCTTTAGCAATTAAGTCATATATTGCACTTCTGCTTAATGCTGTTACTTTGATTACGTCGGGTAGACGTATGATTGAGGAACCCATACTTTCTCCTATACTCTAGGATTAAAAAAGCCGCCAAAAGTTATTGGCGGTATATGGGATAGAACTTTATAATCCCCCAAATCCCCATACAATTGGGGATTTAATGAGGGCTTAATGGGGATTACGCAGTAAGAATAAGTATATGATTTATCATGTATATTTATAAGAACAAATCCCCGCAATTACTGCCGATTAATTTTTAACGGTTTTGCTTTAATCCCTTTTCTCCCACTCTTAAATCCTGCTTTTATTAAAGCAGACTCTACCCAGCAACCTGATTTTCTTTTGCTCTCCTTCATATATTCACAGAGCTCTTTTTCTAATTCATCAAGCCCATCACCATCTTTTATATGTTTTTTAATGTCAGTGATAGATGTAGAGCTATATTTTTTTTTAAGGTGAGGGGAAATTACATTAATAATTCTATTGCGTTCCTCATCCTTGTTTAATAGATGTTTAGCTTGCTGATTAGCATGTTTTTGTATTTTAAGACTATTAATTCCCTCGTTAACAACTATAGACCCATTGTGCATTTTGGACTCCGACTCTGAACCACAATCATCCTGCTCATGTAATTCAGCACATGTACCATCAATGACTTGAGTTTCAAATTCAATAACATCCGTTTCTTTTACAAATAAATTATCAGTACGTAATACTTTAATATTCTGTTCCAAGACTAAGCAATCTGTTATGTTTGGAATAAGTTTGCTTGGTGCACCTATTATTTTATTTTTATGAGCATCTATAAATGTAAGCGTTGCATCTCGCCCTGACATTAGAACTTGAATTGCATCTTTTGGTAATGCAATATATTGATGTAATAATGATTCCCAAGTATCAGAACCTTTTATTGTTTTCGCTGTTTCAGCATCAAAACTAAGTGACACTCTTATTGTATAATCAGAATACCAATATATATCAAACTGGTCATTTAAAGCATACTGATAAATATCCTCTGCATATAGAGTTTTATTCAAAATTGCAGACAACCTATCTTTAAGCTTTGATAGCCCACAGTAAACTACTGGCGATTCTCCTTCTTTATCATCATCTATTTTGACAAGTTTTGTATCAATAGTGTTTTGTATTGCAGTTGTAATTACTTTGGTATTCGGTGACACTTCATTTTGTATAATACCCACAACTTCAGCTAACTCATTTACCTTATGATCTATTGGTGTTTTTGATGTAACACTATTTATATTAGTGAACCAAAATCTAGGTAATTTTGCGTCTTTCCTTTCAATCCATTCTCCAAAGTACTCACGATTCACAGCAATATTCTTCAATAGGTTGATTTCTGATTCAGAAAAATACTCGCGGCCTCCATTTTTTAATAATGAAAAAAACAATTCTTCAACTTCATCTACTAGCTTTAAACTAAAACTAATTTCAAGAAAGTCAGTGTTGTCTTTTTTCATTCTTGCTTTGAGCTTATTTATTGTCTCTGTATATAGAAGGCGGTCTCCTTTATCAGGGTAGTAATCGTTGGTTATTTGAACCCACTGCAATGCAGAATAACCGATTTGTTTGATAACTGTGCTTGGTTTTATTCTTGTTTCTATAGCTAAATTTAATATGACATCCCATACAGATAATTCATTATGCAAGGTACAGTCTTGGTAGACCTCTAATGCATTGTTATTAATTGAAGTCTCTTTTGGTAAGTCATTCAAATGTATATCAACTTCTTTTATCTTTTTACGAATTAATCCCAGCCTATCTTCTTTCCGCCCTTCATCAGTATAGGTTGCCGCTGTTACACGCTCTTCTTCTTTTTTAAGCAAGTCCTTCCAGACAAATAGCTCGAAGTATCTACTAAAATCATCCTCTGGACTAACTTCCTCCAACAAATCATTGACTGTAGTTTCTAGTAAGTCATTTACTGATACTGATAAACTTGCTGAGTTTCGGCTTGCCTTAATTTCAGCAACAGCCTTTTGTCTTCCAGTTTCTATTACAGACGATTCAAACTCAGCTATAGCACTTGTGCGCACAACTATTTCTAAATCATAATTAACAGGCAATTCGTAAACATCCCCATTATCACCAAGCAAATAGACAACTGACTTATTTAGCTTATCTGCTTTACCATAATGTAATACTTTTAAGCGGCACTGCAACTCTTCTGCTCCATCCCCAACATCAAGCAGAAAATCATAAGCACCTATAATCATGGTTGGCTCAGGTGCTAAAGCTCGGCCATCTTGCTCTCCTTTCCTCACACTGACATGACAAGGAGAAGGGATATTTACAGATAACATTAACTTTTCATCTAAAGCTAGTTGCAACACATTTGCCACACTTACTTTTTCAGAAAGACTATTGGAAAGATGCTTTGCTGTTTCTTCTAACGTTAACCATTCTTTGAGATCGAACAGTTTACTCATAAACACTCCATTCAAGGTGTCATCATTCCTGAAGAGTAGCCAGTCAGACGGGGAATGAATCCGCTTTTCAGCCGCTAAGCCTAGACTGGTGGTTTCGATTATAAACTAATCATTTTAATTATGGCAGTGGAAAAAGTTCAGCCATTTTTTCGTTGAAAATGTTAATTTGTAGGCTTGATTTTTCTATCAAATTACAAGATATTACAACTGGCATTACGCCACAAGCCTTTATTAATCTATAGTGTAACCATTTTTAATTTTGTAATGCGTGTTTTTTATTTACTACCCTGTTCTTTTAAAATCACCAACCACCACATTACCCCCTGCTTTTAAACTATCCAGATAATCAGCCCATGATTGCATCATCTTTTTTCGTTCATCAAGATATTGTGCTCGATTGTAAGCAGCTCTCACTTTATTTCTTGAGGTATGCGCTAATTGACGCTCAATTGCATCAGGACTCCACCCTTGCTCATTAAGTAAGGTTGAAGCTGTCGTTCTAAATCCATGAGCACTCATGGTTTCTTTATCGTAACCCATTGCTCTTAATGCAAGTCTTACCGTGTTATTACTCATTGGCCGCATATTACTCCGCAAACTAGGAAATACATATCGACTATTACCCGTTAGCCCTCGAACATCCTCTAACACCTCGATTGCTTGTCTAGATAATGGAACAATCTGCTCGGTTTCAGTTTTGGTTACAAAATACCGCCATTCCTTTGCATCAAGGTCTATGTCTTTCCACTCCATCTGCCTTATTTCTCCAGGACGAGCGAATAACAAAGGCGAAATAATCAGGGCACATTTAACAATAAAAGTACCTGTGTAATCATCAATATCCCTCATTAATCGACCAATTTCTCTAGGGTCTGTAATTGCTGCTCTATGAGTTACTTTTATTGCGGGTAATGCATCGGTTACTGCTGGACTAGGGTCGTATTCCATTAAACCGTGAGCAACTGCATACTTAAAAACACGATGGCAATGATGCAACACTCTATGAGCAGTTTCAACGGTTTGTCTTTTGGCAATAGGTAAGACTACCTCCAATAGATCAGGTGCTTTTATTTCTGCTATAGCCTTATGACCAAGATAAGGATAAACATGCATTTCTAATCGCCTAGATACTTTTTTAAATGTTGCAGGTACAACCGTTTGCTCAAAATCATCTAACCAACGCTGTGAAACATCAGCAAAAGAATTTTCTAGTGGAATACCGTCCGCAATCCTTTGTTCAGTTTCTATTGCTTTTTTAACAACCAGCTTATCCGCCTTTCGAATTTCTGAAGGATTAATACCCTCTCTAATCTTCTCCTGACACTCCATTGCTTTTGATCTGGCTTCCTTTAAACCAATATCAGGATAGACACCTAATGAAATTAAGTGGCGTTTACCATGAAGAGAATAATTTAATCGCCAATATTTAGTGCCATTAGGATTAATTAGGACGAATAGTCCTTTACCATCACTTAAACGATAAGCCTTATCTTCAGGCTGTAAAGCTTTGATGGTCAAATCTGATTTTATAAGGTCTCTGGCCATAATATGTAATAACTTTTTATGATAGACGACTAGATTCTAGCAGTTATTGCATAAGTTATTACACTTTTTACTGGATTGTACTGGTTTCCCTTGGACTACTGCGGACATAAAAAAACCCTTAAGGCTATAAGCTTCAAGGGTTTCAGGTCTTTCTCGGACTTCTCCGAATTGTTCTATGGTACCGAGGGCCGGAATCGAACCGGCACTTCCGAAGAAATCGGATTTTGAATCCGACGTGTCTACCAGTTTCAC
>ENA-ORXI01002666-ORXI01002666.1-sediment-metagenome-genome-assembly--contig:-NODE-2666-length-12657-cov-4.063672_pt1 | contig 12657 bp, 12 predicted proteins | sample MGYA00237861_ERZ511468 | MGnify/ENA primary metagenome ERZ511468 (study PRJEB26299, sample SAMN06266213) | sediment metagenome | isolation source: Hudson Canyon methane seep mesocosm | place... | reverse complement strand
TATAAGGCGATGGATCAGGGTCTTGAAGTGCTTGCTGTTCTTAATAAAATTGATTTACCTGCTGCTGAACCCGAAAGAGTTGTAGACGAGATTGAAGATGTTGTAGGTGTTGAAGCGCATGATGCTGTTCATGCAAGCGCTAAATCTGGTGTTGGGATTGAAGAAATACTTGAACAGATTGTAGATAAAATTCCTGCCCCTAAAGGTGATTTAAACGCTTCAATTAAAGCCCTAATTATTGATTCTTGGTTTGATAATTATTTAGGAGTAGTTTCACTCATTAGAGTCATTGACGGTGAAATAAAAGCCAAAACAAAAATAAAAATATTTTCAAATGGCGAAGAACATTCAGTAGATGAGGTAGGTATTTTTACACCCAAAAGAACCAAAACTGAGAGTTTAAAGGCAGGTGAAGTAGGCTACCTGATTGCTAGCATTAAAAATATAGATGGTGCTCCAGTTGGAGATACTATTACGGCTAGCAAAAATCCAGTAGATAGTCCCCTTGAGGGTTTTAAACCGGTGCAGCCAAGAGTTTTTGCAGGGCTATTTCCGACCTCAGGGGAAGAATATGAAAAATTCAGAGATGCGCTTGCAAAGCTACGTCTAAACGATGCTGCACTTCAGTATGAACCTGAAAACTCAGATGCACTTGGATTTGGTTTTAGGATAGGCTTTCTAGGGCTACTTCATATGGAGATCGTTCAGGAACGCTTAGAACGTGAGTATGATTTAGACCTCATAACCACTGCTCCAACTGTGGTTTATGAAATATTAGATACAAAAGGCAAAATACATAGAATTGATAGCCCTTCTAAGTTGCCATCAAATCAAGTAATATCAGAGTTTAGAGAACCAATTATTACTACCAATATTTTGGTTACCAATGAATATGTTGGACCTGTAATAAATCTTTGTACTGAAAAGAGAGGCGTACAGAAAGGAATTCATTACATGGGACGTCAGGTTTCTATTATCTACGAGCTACCATTGAATGAGGTTGTTCTTGATTTTTTTGATAAATTAAAATCAGTCTCACGTGGATTTGCATCAATGGACTACCACTTTGAGCGCTACCAAGTAGCCGATTTAATTCGACTAGATATTCTCATAAATAGTGAACCTGTTGACGCTTTAGCTCTTATTATTCACCGAGACAACTCCCAACATAAGGGTCGCGAAATTGCAACTAAAATGAAAGAATTAATACCAAGGCAGATGTTTGATGTAGCTATTCAGGCCTGTATTGGCTCTAAAATTATTTCTAGAACAAATGTTAAAGCACTCAGAAAAAATGTAACCGCGAAGTGTTATGGTGGCGATGTATCACGTAAAAGAAAGCTTCTTGAAAAACAGAAAAAGGGTAAGAAAAGGATGCGTTCTATCGGTAGAGTAGATATTCCACAAGAGGCTTTTCTTGCTGTATTACATATAGACTAAAAAATTACTTTTTACTCTTTATTAGAGATTCCAATCCAGTAAACCAGTCAGTGTGGTCCTCTGGGCAAACCAGAGTAGGTTCAATACCTGGCAATTCCATTGAACTACCGAGTGGAGTTAAAACCCATCCACGAGCAGTATTTCTAGGAACTCTTGAGCCACAGGTTTTGCAAAAAGCGTTACCAAAAGTGTTTGGTGATGCCATAAGATATTCACCTCTATGAGCCTTACCTGAGAGCCAGATAAATTGCTCGGGCTTAACAAAAAGGTTAGTCGCAAAGGCAGCACCTGTTACCTTACGACAGCGTGAGCATTGACACATACCAAAGAACTCGAACGGTCCACTCATTTCCCATGAAACTTTGCCACAAAGGCATTCACCTGCTAATATTTTTGTGTTCTTCATAATGTTTTTATATTGTTTCTTTTGATTAAAAGTGAAAGTTGTTTGGGAAAAGATTAGGAAAGCAATCTTTCTAAAACAAACTTAGTCCCAAAGTATGATAAAACAAGCACTGCAAAAGCAATTTGTGTTGCTAAAGTTACAAGCTTTCCTCTCCAACCAAACAGCTTATGGCCAATGACAATACCTGCAAAACCTATCCAAGCAATGACAGAAAGTATGGTTTTATATGTGAGTTTTTGAGTAAAGAAATCGTCGATATAATAGTACCCTGAAATTAATGACAAAGTTAGCAGTAAGAAACCCATTTTTAATGTTTGATAGAGAAAATCCTCCATTGTTTGTAAAGCTGGTAGTTTCTTTACAAAAGTATTGATTTTGTGTTCATGTAGGCGCTTTTCTTGTATGTTTAATAAAACCGATTGACAAACAGCAATGGCAAGTAGGGCGTATGCACCAATAGATAGAAAAACATGAGCTGCAATGGATACAGAAATTACCTTATTTTGGGTATCAGGAAAAATTAGTGAAAAAATCACTGTAATTGCACTTAGTGGATAGACAAGAATTCCAAGCGCATGAATGGGTTTAGTAAAAGAAGTAACAAATAGCATTGTCGCAACAACCCATGCAACAAAAGAAGCGCTAGTTGCTAAGCCAAAAAAAACGCCATTATCTTGCCATTGATCCAGCAGAATATAGCCATGTGAGGCACAGCCAATTAGGAGTAATAGGTTGACAGTTGTGCGGTGCTGATTGGTTACTGTTTCGAGTGTAAAGTACCTAGTTAATAAGAGTGCAGCTAATAAATAGGCAGTAAAGGGCAAGATGTATAGTAACGGCATCAGTTTCTTTGTTAAGGTAAAAGATTATATAATACGATATTTCATCCAAGTCGTAAGCAATGTTTGATAATTTAACCGACCGTCTGTCCAATAGCTTCAAGGCTTTACAAGGAAAAAGCAAGCTTTCTGAAAGTAATATTAAAGATGCAATTCGTGAAGTAAGGAGATCCCTTTTAGAAGCCGATGTTGCTCTTGAAGTAATCAAGGTTTTTATTGATAAAGTGCAAGTGCAAGCCATTGGTTTGAAGGTAAGCGAAGGACTTACTCCCTCTCAGGCATTTATAAAACTTGTTGAGAGAGAATTAACCGAAATAATTGGTGGTGAGAATGAAACACTCAATCTTGCCACTCAACCGCCAGCGGTAATTATGGTTGCTGGTTTACAAGGTTCAGGTAAGACAACTTCGATTGCAAAACTAGCGCGCTATTTGAAGGAGCAGCAAAAGAAAAAAGTGCTCTTAGTAAGTGCTGACGTCTATAGACCTGCTGCCATTGATCAATTAAAAATTCTTGCCGAACAAATAGAGGTTGATTTTTTTCCTTCAGCTATTGAAGACAAGCCTGAAATAATTGTTGCTGAAGCCAAAAAACAAGCTCAAAGACAATTCCATGATGTATTGTTAGTTGATACTGCAGGTCGACTGCATGTTGATGATCAGATGATGTCTGAGATTCAAATACTGCAGAAAAAAGTTAACCCAATCGAGACCTTGTTTGTTGTAGACTCGATGACAGGTCAAGACGCAGCACATACTGCAAAAGTGTTTGCTGACACATTACCTCTAACAGGAGTCATATTAACCAAAACGGATGGTGATGCTCGTGGTGGCGCAGCTCTTTCTGTAAGACATATTACTGGAAAGCCGATTAAATTCTTAGGTGTAGGAGAGAAGACCGATGCCTTAGAACCTTTTCATCCTGACAGGATTGTTTCACGTCTTCTTGGGATGGGCGATGTACTTTCCTTGGTTGAAGAAATATCCAAAAAAGTTGACCACAAAAAAGCGAAAAAAACTGTTCAAAAAATGGCAAAAGGTCGCTTTGATCTTGATGATATGCGTGAACAGTTGATACAAATGCAGGAGATGGGTGGTATGGGCGCTTTAATGGATAAGATGCCTGGAATGGGGCAAATGCCACAGAATGTTAAAAATCAAGTGATTGGTGATACTGAAAGTAATCGAATGGTTGCGATTATTAATTCAATGACTCCAAAAGAAAGAAGTCATATCAAACTCATCAAAGGCTCTCGTAAGAAAAGAATAGCCAATGGCTCTGGTACAGATGTGCAGCATGTCAACAAACTGTTAAGACAGTTCGAAAAAATGCAAAAAACCATGAAAAAAATGAAGGGTGGAAAAATGAAAAAAATGATGCAACAGATGGGTCAAATGCAGGGAGAAGGGGGAATGCCAGACCTTTCTAAAATGCCAGGTGGACTACCAGGCATGGGAGGGAAAAATTTTCCCTCTTAACCAATATTATGAAATAACAAAGAGTTATCCTATTTGTAAAAAATTCTTTGCAATTTTATTTTTTTAAAATCATTCTACTAGTTATTGTGTTTTATTTTTTTTAATATAAAATTCTCTCAATCATAGAATCTTCATTCATTTAATTCATTTTTTTAATCAGGAAAATAATGAAATTTAAAGTTCGCATATTGGCAATTTTATTAATTGGTTTGTTTTCAATTCAGCCAACAATCTCTTTGAGTGATGATTCACTTGAGACTGTTCAACTTACCCTTGTAATTACCTCTGCTGATGAAATAAATCTTACTGCTGTTAAGCAAGTTGAGAAGGGCATTAATTCTTTTGAAGCGATTGGTCAATTAGTTGCTATGAAAGCAAAAGAGACTGATTGGGGCCCCCAAATCATGTCCTTAGGTGGGGTTGAAGCGATTGGAAATACTTACTGGGCGCTTTATGTTAATGGTTCAATGTCGATGGTCGGTGCAAAGGATGTTATACTCTTAGCCGACACATTTATACGCTTGAATCTGGAACCTTTTTAAGATAGTATTAAATTCATAAAACATAGGAGAGTTGTTATGGAAATTCAGGAATATAAACTAAATAAGAGTTTTAATTATTTGGTTATTTTGGCAGTGTTGATTGCATTAGGAGTGGCAGGTAGACTGTTGCCACATCCACCTAACTTTACACCGATGGCAGCCATTGCACTTTTTGCTGGATTTATATTTTTAAAGAGATATATGGCTGTAATAGCAGTTGTTGTAATAATGCTCCTAACAGACTACTTTGCGTTTGGCTATCTTTCTGCAGAATGGTTTGCCTCCAAATCGATGTGGGTGGTTTATCTTGCCTTACTGTTTCCGATCGTTTTTAAAAACTTTTTACAGAAAAAGTTAGGATTGTTTAGAGTTGCAGGTGCTGCTTTAGCAAGCTCTACAGTATTCTTTATAGCGACAAACTTTGCTGTATGGGCTTTTTCACCAATGTATGAGAAAACATGGGCAGGACTAGTGCTTTGTTATACTATGGCAATTCCATTTTTTCAGAATACAATTGCTGGAGATTTGATCTGGTCTGGCGCTATATTTGGCTCTTATTATCTATTAAGCAACTATTCAAACTTGCGTGTTTTGAATCAAAAAAACTCTTTCATTTATAGCTCAAAATAGTAATAGATATTTATAGCTCAAACTAGTAATAGATATGCCGATGAAAAGTCGTGCAGAATACACTATTACTAACTAAATTCATTGAAATGAAGTTTCATCTATCCACCGATGAGCTTTAGTTTGATAGTAACAAAAAAATCAATATAGAGAATAACTATGACAAACCATTTAAAGGGACTTTTGATGACATTTATTGGGGTTATTATTTTGAGTCCAGACTCTGTGCTCATAAGGCTAGCTGATGCTGATAGTTGGACGGTACTTTTTTGGAGAGGATTATTAATGGCGATTGGCGTGACGATATTATTGCTTTTCACCTATCGCTCAAAGACTATTGATGAATTTAAAAAGGTTGGTAGAGGCGGGTTATGGATAGGTTGGCTACATGGTGTTATGACTGGAACATTCGTTTTTGCAATTATGCTTACCTCGATTGCTAATACCCTCGTCATTATTAGTACAGGTCCTATCTGGATTGCGATTATTTCCTGGGTGACTTTGCGTGAAAAAGCGAGTCTAATTACTTGGGTGGCAATGATAATTGTATTTATTGGGATTTATATTGTTATGAGTGCTAATTTTGGTGGGCAAAATCTAGTGGGTGATCTTTTTGCGTTGATTACTGCTGTTTTGATGGGATTTGTTTTTACACTTGTCCGTAAATATAAGACTATTAATATGGTTCCAACGATGGCAATTGGTGGAATCATTGCGGCACTAATTGCATGTATTTTTGCACCTACATTGGCCTTAAAGCCGGAAGCGATTATTTATGTCATTGCAATGGGCGCAATCCTCGCGATATCATTTAGCTTGATCACTCTTGCACCGCGATATATGCCAGCAGCTGAGGTAGGAATGATTATGCCTTTGGAAACTGTCTTGGGAACTTTAATTGCCTGGATAGTCATACATGAAGCACCTTCTAGTAATGCCATAATTGGAGGCGTAATTGTTGTAGCGACATTGTTTCTTTATTCTTGGTATAGTGCTAATTTAGCAAGTAAAGAGCAGAAAAAAAGATCAATCTCCGATGTTAATTAAATTGATTTCAGAAAGGTCTTTAGTGTGAATAGTCACCTGAAAGGATTATTAATTGCATTTTTTGGAATCGTGATATTGACTCCGGATGCTGTATTGGTAAGACTTGCTGATTCTGATAGCTGGACAGTTTTGTTCTGGCGCGGGATATTTTTTGCTACTGGCATTATTGTTATTTTGTTCATAACTTATCGTTCTAAAGCAGTTAATGAGTTAATTAATATTGGCAAAGGAGGGGTGCTTATTGGCTTATTAACAGCTTTGGGAGGCACTTCATTTATTTTAGCAATTCATTACACATCTATAGCCAAAACACTAGTCATTATTAGTATCTCGCCTATTGTGGTTGCTATTGTTTCTTTGATTATGCTCAAGGAAAAGCCTACTCTATATACGTGGCTCTCGATGATTCTTGTATTTATTGGAATTTATATTGTGATGGCTGGAGATACAAGTGGAATGAATTTAATGGGCAACCTTTTTGCTTTAACCTCGGTAATTGTAGGGGGTTTTTCTTTCACTCTTTTAAGAAAATATAAAAATGTAAATATGGTTCCTGCAATGGCTGTAAACGGTATTGCGATAGCTTTCATAGGCTTTGTTTTTGCAGATTCATTAGTCCTATCATCTCAGTCTATGCTTTATATTCTTGCGAGCGGCATTGTTCTTGCTGTTTCGTTTAGTTTGATAACAATCGCTCCACAATACATTCCAGCTCCTGAAGTGGCAATGTTTTTTCCGCTTGGAACAGTATTAGGAACTTTAATGGCTTGGATTATTATTAAAGAAGAGCCTTCTGGTAACGCTTTGATTGGTGGCTCTATCGTTATAATAACTTTATTTTGTCACGCATGGTATAGTGCCAAACTGTCATCAAAGTAAATAATTAATACACAATTAAATAATTATGAATAGTCAAGCATTAAAAGCTGATTTATTGATGTTCATTGCAGCTGTCATCTGGGGATTTGCTTTTGTAGCACAGCGTCAAGGAATGGAAACTATGGGTCCATTTTTGTTTAATGGAGTTAGATTTTTGATAGGCGTGGTAGCTTTATCCCCAGTAGTTTGGTTTCTATCAAAAAAACCTCAAAAAACCCACAAAGCTGAAGTGTCTACAAAAAAACTTATATTTGCGGGAACTGCCGCTGGTTTACTTTTGTTTGGAGCTATTAGTTTTCAGCAGGTAGGTTTACAGTACACGACTGCAGGGAAGGCTGGCTTTATTACTGGCTTGTATATCTTTTTTGTACCATTAATTGGTTTATTTTTTGGACAAAAAACGGGTTCTGGCACCTGGTTAGGAGCAACAATCGCTTTGGTAGGTCTGTATCTACTCAGTATTAAGGAAGACTTTAGTATTGCTGAGGGTGACTTACTGCAACTAGTCTGTGCTGTATTCTTTGCGGCACATGTTTTATACATTGGCTACTTTGCAAAACGGATGGACCCTCTGAAACTCTCACTGGTTCAATATGTAGTAACGGGAGTCTTGAGTTTATTGATTGCTATCATCGTAGAATTAATTACTTGGGATATGATTAAACATACTGCTATTCCTTTACTTTATGCTGGTGTAATGTCGACAGGAATAGCATATACATTGCAAGTAGTAGCACAGCAACATGCACATTCTTCCCATGCGGCGATAATATTAAGTCTAGAAGGCGCCTTTGCGGTTTTGGGTGGCTGGTTGCTGTTAGATGAATATTTAACAACAAGGGGTCTTTTGGGTTGTGGATTGATGCTTACGGGTATGTTTTTTTCTCAGTTATTTCCTAAATTAGGTTCATCCCTGAAACGTGGCTAGCAACCCAAGCAAGGGTTATTGTTTGTCGTGGTATGATGAAATGTAGTTTATATATGTGATTAATAGAAATAAGATTTTGAAAAATATAATTGAACTTCAAAATATTACGGTATTTCAGCAAAGAAACAAAGTCTTTGATAACTTCTCTTTATCTCTAGAAAGAGGCCAGAATACGGTTATTTTAGGTCCTAATGGTGCAGGTAAAACAACTTTACTTAAGTTGTTAAATCGTGAACTTTACATTGTAGAAAATGAAAATAGTAGTATAAAACTATTTGGAAAAAGTCGATGGAATGTACAACAATTGCGTGCTCATTTAGGAGTAGTTTCACATCACTTACAAAGTAATTATTCTAATAATGCATTGGGTCTTTACGTAGTGCTGTCAGGCTTTTATGCAAGTGATGGAATTTGGCAACATCAGAATTTTGAAACCGAACATATAGAGCTTGCCCATCAGGTTATGAACTTACTGGGAATAGAGGACTTAAAATCTCGTCAATTCTCAACAATGTCTACGGGTGAGCAGCGAAAGTTTCTTTTGGCTCGTGCTTTGGTACATGACCCTGAAGTTCTCGTGCTCGATGAACCAACGAGTGGTCTTGACTTGCGAGCATGTTTTCAATATCTCGAAATTATCCAAGGCCTTATGAGTAAGGGTAAAAATGTCATTTTAGTCACTCATCATGTCCACGAGATTCCACCTGAAATTACTAGAGCGATTTTATTGAAAGAGGCAAAAGTGGTAGATGATGGAGATAAATCAAAGGTTTTAACCAGCAAAACTCTAAGTAAACTATTTGATAGACCTATCAAAATTATTGAGGAGAATGGCTTCTATCAGGCTTTGCCTGGATGATTATATTTTATTAACTCGATACTTTGCAGATTGAGCATGCGCTTGAAGGCCTTCACCATCAGCCAATGTTGCAGCAATTTTGCCTAAGGTATTGGCGCTTTCACGTGAAGCCATAATCAGACTTGATTTTTTCTGGAAATCGTAAACACCGAGTGGTGAAGAGAATCTCGCAGTGCCTGATGTTGGTAGCACATGGTTTGGACCTGCACAATAATCACCTAAAGCTTCACAGGTATATTTGCCCATAAAGATTGCACCTGCATGTTTAATGCTATCTAGAAGAGCTTCAGGATTTTCAACCGAAAGTTCTAGGTGTTCGGGCGCAATTCTATTAGAGATAGCTATAGCTTCATCCATATCTTTGGTATGGATAAGTGCACCTCTATTTTTTAAAGCAGTTTTAATGATATCTTTCCTGTCCATCGAAGGTAATAATTTTTCAATACTTTTCTCAACCTTATCTATAAATGCTAAATCAGGACAGAGTAGAATGGATTGAGCATCTTCATCGTGCTCAGCTTGAGAAAATAAATCCATTGCTATCCAGTCAGGGTCAGTATTACCATCACAAATAATAAGGATTTCGGAAGGTCCAGCGATCATGTCGATACCGACTTGACCAAATACAGCGCGTTTTGCTGTGGCCACATAAATATTTCCAGGTCCAACAATTTTATCAACTTTTGGTACACTTTCAGTGCCATAAGCTAGTGCTGCAATAGCTTGTGCACCACCCACAGTAATCACTATGTCAACTCCTGAAATATATGCAGCAGCTAAGACAAGTTGATTTGTTTTACCATTCGGTGTTGGTACCACCATGATTAACTCCTCAACACCTGCAACTTTTGCTGGAATAGCATTCATCAAAACAGAAGAAGGGTAAGATGCTTTTCCTCCAGGTACATACAAGCCAACACGATCTAGTGGAGTAATTTTTTGACCTAACATAGTGCCATCTTCTTCTGTGTAAGACCAAGTTTGTTGGTTTTGTTTTAGATGGTAAGATTTAATTCTTTCTGCCGCAACGGATAGCGCGTTTTTTTGTTTATCACTTAAATCATTAAATGACTTTTCAAGTTCTTCTTGAGAAATCATAAGGTCAGCCATTGACTTTGCTTTGACACCATCAAATTTAATGGAGTAATCGATAAGTGCTCTATCGCCTTTGGATCTAATTGTGTTAATGATTTCCTCGACAGTTTTTACAACATCTTTGTTAGAAACACTTTCCCAAGAAAGTAAAGAAGAAAGTTGTGTATTAAAGTCTCTTTGCTGTGAAGATAATTTAGTAATCATAAGTTATCTTTGACTCTATCAACCCAATCAGTGATTTCACTATGTTTAATGTTAAATGAAGCAGAGTTAACAATCAGTCGAGAACTTATATTTTCAATTAGTTCTACGGGGACTAAGTTATTGGCTTTTAAAGTATTGCCTGTATCTACCAAATCAACAATACAATGGGCAAGGCCAACAATAGGTGCAAGCTCCATAGCACCCGAAAGTTTAATGACTTCAACTTGTCTACCTTGCGATTGAAAATAACGTTTAGTGGAATTGACGTATTTAGTAGCTATTTTAAGAGTGCCTTTTGTTAAGTCTTGGTCTGCTTGAGCTGCCACCATAAGTCGACACTTAGAAATACCGAGATCAAGTAATTCGAAAAGACCATCAGCGCCATGTTCTAAGAGGACATCTTTACCAGCTATACCAATATCTGCAGCTCCATGCTGAACAAAAACAGGCACATCACTAGCACGAAGTATAATGACTTTGATGTCATCAAGATTAGTATCCAGAACCAACTTTCTGCTTTTAAGCTCTTTAGCAGAAATAGAGAGTCCTGCCTTCTTGAGAAGAGGGAGCGTTTGTTCTAATATTCGTCCTTTTGAAAGAGCGATCGTGAGCATGTTGTTATTAGTTTTGTTTGCTTAGTGTTGTACGCGTTCTATATCAGCGCCCAACATTTTAAATTTTTCTTCGATCATTTCATAGCCGCGATCAAGATGGTATACACGTTCAATGGTGGTTGAACCTTTTGCCGCCAATCCTGCCAAAACAAGACTTGCAGAGGCTCTAAGGTCTGTAGCCATTAAATTTGCACCAGTGAGGGATTTTACCCCTTTACAAACAACGGTGTTGCCTTCAAGTTTAAGATTTGCCCCCATACGACTCAGTTCAGGTACATGCATAAAGCGATTTTCAAAGATAGTTTCAGTGATTGTGCTACTTCCTTTGGCAATTGAATTAAGTGCCATAAATTGTGCTTGCATGTCGGTCGGAAAATTTGGATAGGCGCTAGTACGTATATTTACTGCTTGTGGACGCCTTCCCTTCATATTGAGTTTAATTGAGTCTTTGTTTGTTTGGATATCAGCACCTGTTTCAATAAGTTTTCCTATTACTGAACGCATAGAGTCTGGCTCAATATTGTTTACAGTTATACTGCCACCTGTAATTGCCGCTGCCACCAAATAAGTACCAGCTTCAATACGGTCTGGACAGATACTATAACTGGCATCACTGAGCCGATCAACACCTTCGATGATGAGTGTTGAGGTATTTTCGCCGAATATTTTTGCTCCCATTTTTTTCAAACAATAAATTAAATCAGTAACTTCTGGTTCTTGAGCTGCGTTATTAATTGTTGTGATGCCTTTAGCAAGTGTTGCCGCCATAAGAACGTTTTCTGTTGCAGTCACTGAGATTAGATCAAAGTTAATTTGAGTACCAACTAACTCTTTAGCAGATGCATGAATATAACCATTTTTTACTTCAATTTTTGCACCCATTTTCTCTAGTGCATCTAGATGCAAGTTAACGGGACGAGTGCCAATAGCACAACCGCCAGGTAGTGATATTTTAGCTTTTTTGTATTTCGCTAACATAGGGCCAAGAGTTAATATTGATGCACGCATTGTTTTAACCAGTGAGTAGTCGGCTGTAAGATTAGTAAGAGTTGAGGAGTCAATAAAAATAGAGCCATCCTCCTCAAGGACAAAATTAGAACCCATTTCCATCAACAGACGCAAGGTAGTTGAAACGTCACTTAGTTGGGGAGTATTTGCTAGTTTTAGAGGGCCATCAGCCAAAATTGATGCAAAAAAAATCGGTAAAGTAGCATTTTTTGAGCCAGAGGTTTTAATCTTTCCACTCAAAGGGATTCCGCCCTGAATAACTAGTTTATACATTATTTATTTAAGTCCTTTGAAGCATGTTTTGAAGTGTATTTTTCAGACCTCCTGCTCGACTTATTTTCTCATTGTAGCTATATTCAAAATAGTCGAGAATACTAAATGATTGATAAACTAAATCATAGATTCGCCATCGATCTTTTCGAATCAATTTTAGAGTTACAGCGGCGGTTATGTTTTCATTTTCAAGAGACGAGATTATTTTGACTTCAGCTAAATTATTATGTTGAGTGAAGTTTTTATCTACAGTGATATTGACACGATTCCAGATCTCCAAATTAACTAGACTATTGATGTACTCTTCAATCAAAGTTGCCTTTATATCCCTTTCAAATATCTTTCTATCCATGGGTTGGAGTTGTTCCCAGTAGCTACCCAAGGCAAGTTCAGTACTATATTCAAAGTCAATATATGG
>ENA-ORXI01002664-ORXI01002664.1-sediment-metagenome-genome-assembly--contig:-NODE-2664-length-12662-cov-10.680731_pt1 | contig 12662 bp, 7 predicted proteins | sample MGYA00237861_ERZ511468 | MGnify/ENA primary metagenome ERZ511468 (study PRJEB26299, sample SAMN06266213) | sediment metagenome | isolation source: Hudson Canyon methane seep mesocosm | place... | reverse complement strand
ATTTTGAACAAACGGTTCGACTAAAAGTTTAGTTACGAGCGATTTAGGTTAATTGAAAATAATCAGTCGAGTATAAGCAATATAAACACCCTATCCGATATAATCAATCCATAATGAGGACGAGAAATTTCTGCATTTCGCGGTAACAAACCAAATACCCTGCCCATTTGACGCAAGTCTGTCAGTTTTAAGAGTGATTATGTATTCATTCTTTTCATTTACCAAAAAAGAATAAAAAAGTTAGCGTTTACGTGTAGAGCTTTATGACCGCACTGTAGGATCAGTTGTCGCTATAATAAGCCAAACTTAACGTTCGCTTTCATATCTAAGTGAACATAAACCGACCTGTTTTTAATGACTTATTTAAGACAGCATTATGGCAAAAGTGACGGTAAGCTCTAACTCGGTTTGGGGCACTTAGTGAGATAGCAGTTTTGAATACTTTGTGCGTTGTAAAACTAATCTCAACTCTTTCCATGTAAATCTATTGAATCGATACCGAATTATGTAGCCTCCTTATAATCAGCTATAGTGTATGGAAGTATTTAGTTAACCACTTTGTTGTAGTTTATTGTTAATTATTCTTTGTAGGTTGGAAGGAGCGTTATCATATGTCAATCAAACTAATGATGTTTATATTTGGTTTAGGATGTGCTTTTTCTACTCTAAGCGACTCTCTAGAGCTAGAAGTGGTGACGGAAAATTGGAAACCCTATAACTATTCCGAAGACGGAAAGATAAGAGGTAACTCAACCGAAATTCTAGTCAAAGTTCTTGAGCGAGCAAACATTAAATATAACATCAAGGTATATCCATGGCCAAGAGCCTATTCTATAGCTCAGACAAAACAAAATATTCTTATTTATACAATTATGAGAACTCCTTCTAGAGAACACCTTTTTAAATGGATAAGACCTCTTGGAAAAAAAGAGCATACTTTTTTATATAGGCTAAAAGAAAACGAAAAAATAGGTACTATGACAGTAGCTGAGGCAAAAAATCATACCATTGGCACAACTAATGAATCCATGGATCATACCTGGCTTAAAAAACACGGATTTTCATTATTGGATACTCCTACATTATCTGAACAAGCAATCAAAATGTTTTTTTCTAGACGATTTGATTTACTCGCTTTTAATAGTGGTGTTATGAAAGAAGAATTTAATAATATAGGGTTCGATACCCGTAATGCTGTCCCTGTTATTAAGTTGTTTGAAACGGTTCCTTATATGGCTTTAAGTCTATCTACATCTAATGACGTGCTAAATAAACTACAAAGATCCTTCGATCAACTTGTACAAGAAGGATTAATCGACGCTAACTATCAATAAATACACTATTCATTTTCCAATTAAGACGATAAAATTCGGCCGCGTAAGCTTTTAGGTTCTTCTTCACATTAAAGTATTATTATAAAGTTTAACGGTGGTACTACTGACAAAATATAATCACTTTCATATTTAAAATCAATTAATTAGTATCAAAAACTGTCATATTACCACGTTTTAACATGTGCGTTGTTGGCTTCAAGTTGTATTTATAGCAAAGTGACTTTGCTATAAATACACACGTTAATTCATTTGGTTATCTGGCCTGATATGTATATTAAGTACGTGATACAAGAGGTTTTACTGTAAATATTCCCTTTTCATCTTTCTAAAAACGAAAAAACACTGACCATTATGATCAGTGTCTTCAAAAACGCAATATTCTGAAATTAAGATTGTTTCTTAAATTTACGAGACGCTAATCCTATTAAACCTAAAGCGAAAATAGCTACAGTTGAAGGTTCAGGAACCTCTTGAGCAACTTCCCATCTAGTGAATGCCATATAATCTCTATTATCACCATAGTCTAGAGCGCCAGTCCAAGAAGGGTACGTCGACACCCGCACACCATCTTGGTGCGAATACCATGCAGATGTAACGGATTGACCATTGACTTCGTATGGAACCCAAAGCTCACAAAAATTCCTATTTACCGAACCACCTTCGCCCCAATTACAACTGAAAATATCTATTGGCTTGGATAAAAAATCATACTCAATGCTATCGAGTACTACATTATCTACTAAAACCTGAGCAAACAATGCATCCAGTGCTGCGGTTGCTTCATTTTGTGAGTTGAAAGTAAATAGAGATTCATCACATCCTTCGTACATGCTTGAACAAGAATGTCCAAAAAATACATTGTACTCTAATCCGTTTAGCTCTATACCATTCGCGCTAAGTAAGTTACCATTTTCTATATTGTAAATTATCCCAGCATTGGCAATTCCACTAACAGCCAAAGCTAAGCTGGCAACGAAGCCTTTTAAAAATTTGTTTTTCATTTGAGTTATCCTTTTTAATCCCTTTCCATCGAGGTTGGAAGGTATTTAATAAAGCTAAAAATATATTTTTGGTTACAATGCAGGAAATACGCCAACTGAAAAACAAACAAAAAAACAATAGGTTATATACTTTCAGTGAAATAAGGATTGCACGTCTGTAAAGTAACCTGACACTAAAGTCGGTTACCCATAATGCTTGGCTGATACTGTGTATTGTTACGATACACTTCATCAATTCGTACTTTATCGAGACTAAATGACAACAACTCTTCTGTGCTATAAAGCTTTTTGTTTAAACCAAGGCGCATTGCTGGTGTTGTTGTCGACATTGATATTGAATTACCGATAGGTAGACGGTTTAATCATCTATTTAAGAAAATGTAAGCAATTTATATAGCAGGAGTAGCGGTTAAATATTTTAGCCGTGTACTTTACAAAATGCTTACTTTATATCTCAAGTATTATATTTGCTTGTATCTTTACCTTTGATTTATTATTGCCAACAAATTTGTTTTCGTTACCCATAGCGTCAATTCAAGTTTGAGCGACAACTTATAAATTTAATGTAAACTTAATATTTCCCCGGCTAATGAACCTCGCCACATCACGTCTTTTTTGTTTTTAGCACTTTCGATAAAGAGTATTTCACCGTATTCGCCCTTTTTTATGCTTGAGTCTATTGCAATAACTCGCCCTTGATAGCGGGTTTCAATTTGTTTTTGTGAAGTATGACCGACAATTATGTGGTTAATATCAAAGTGCTTTAACAGCAGATCAATCTCTTGGGAACTTGCTCCTTCATCACCTGACTTGAAATATCCTCGATACCAAATAGGTCCATTGCTTTTATGCAAGTATTTACCCCAACCTTCACGAGGTTTATCTAATTCTGATTTAACTAGGTTAGCTTTAAATACCGTATTTATTTCTTCAAGACTATGATTTTCTTTGGCTAAGTTTGGATGAAAACCACCATGAGCAAATAAATTGTTATTCACCTTAACAAGTACTGATTTGCTACGTAGCCAGTTACCTAAAATGCTATTTTGTGAAAATAACTGTTCAAAGGGTATATTTAATTTTTCTGATGTAGTTAGGTATTTGGCGTTCAAATAACGCAAGTCGCCATTTAAGATCATCACCTCATGATTACCTAATGTTAAATGAATTTTACCGCCAGCAGCTTTAGCTTGTTGCTCTAGATCGTACAAAAACCATAATATTTCGGTAACTTTGTCGCCTCTATCAAAAATATCACCGGTAATAACAAAATGCCCATTACCAAATGACCAGTTTTTGTCTTCATCTATGATCTGATTATTGGTTAATAACTTCAGCATTAAATCATACTGACCATGAAAATCACTTAATGCCGCAACGGTATAATCACCTTGATACTCCAAAACTTTATTTTCATCAATTCTCAGCGCATGTACTTTCGTGGTTAAATTACAGTTATTTATTAATAAAGGAAGTTCTGTTGTTATCAGTGTTTTTTGAATAACTTGACCTTGGCAAAGCCAAATAGCATCAACAGACTGTTTTTTAGCAAATACGTATGGACCATCACTCACTGAAGAAAGTTTAGTTAACGGCTCCTTTAAGGTTAATTTTTCTGTAGAACTGACATTTAAAACAACAAAACTAAATAAGCAGGTAATCAAGATTCTAATCATATAGGGGCCATTAAAAGTGTGTATATCGATGAAGATAAGAAAAGCATCACATCCATGTGAAAAAAGTAGTGCGTCCATTGCACCGTAAATCCACGTCCTTGTGGGACATTTAGATTAATAAACGCCAGGGATTTTTATCAATTGATATGAAAGGCTAGAAACTAACTTGTGCTCCTAAGTAAACAAAACGACCTTTACCAGCATCATATTCGCTACCAAAGTTGCCACGGCCACCGTAATAAAACTCACCTTTATCATCAAAGATGTTGTTTACACCACCAAATAGTCGAACTTCAGAGTCATCACTCATTTCAATGTTATAAGACACTGATAAGTTATGTTTAAAGTATGAGTCATATTCTTGGAAAGCTAACGATTCAGGGTTCTCTACACAATCAGCATCGCCATTAGAACAAAGCTCTGCATTATTAGCCATGTCTTCTTCCCAGCTTTCTTGACCAGAATAGCTACGTAGCGCCGAACTCTTATATGTAGTACTCCAACGTACACGTAACTCATCTAAATACCAAGCAACAGAGGCTGCAGCTTTGTCTTCAAAAATACCAACGTAACCAACATAATCTTCTTTAACTACACCATCATTACCACTAACTGTTTTAGTGTGCTCTAGCATATGCGTCCAGTCCATTTTGAACTTCAAGCTGCCAAAGCTATCCATGTCATAAGCATAAGCGACAGCGATATCAATACCACTAGTACCTAATTCATCAATGTTATAACTACGTTGTAAAACTTCTTCTAGCTGACCTTCATCGTCACGCTTAATAGCATTACAAAATTCATTTTCTTGGCCTAAAGTGATACTTGTGTCGTAACATTGCGACAAAATTTGCTCATTGCCAAATTCATCTATTGCATCAGTGATAGCAATATCATAATAATCTACAGCAATACTAAAGCCATCAAAGAAGGTTGGTTCATAGGTAACACCGAAAGTAACAGTAGTGCCCGTTTCTTCAAATAATTCAGGGTTACCGGCATTAGGTGAATAACCATTACTATCATCTTCAAACTCACCATCAAGCTCTATTGCTGCAGCAACACCAGGCTCTAATCGACAATTATCATGACCAGCACCAGTAGAAGTAGCGGTAACGCCATCACAAATATCATCAAAACTATCGAAATCACCCGCTGCTGGCTCGTATAACTCATTAACACTAGGTGCACGTTGCGCTATGGCATAGTTACCACGTACGTTAACCCCCGCGCCAACGGTCCATAAGAAGCCTAATTTGTAACTAGAAACTAAGTCAACATTCTGAATATCATAGTCAGACATTCTTAATGATGCTTCTAATGATAAATATTCAACAGCAGGTAAGTCTCGTAATAAAGGAACTGATACTTCGCCAAAAACCTCCGCAACACTAATGCTGCCTTTAAAAGCAGGGATTAAATTCCAAGTAACACCACCATATGTTAAAGCATCGTCGGTAATGGCTTCTTGCGTATCTTTACGGTACTCAAAACCAAATACCGATGCTACAGCCCCTGCTGGCATGTCAAATAAATCACCTGTGATATAACCCATGACATTGGCTTGCTTGTTATAAACATTAAGTGTTGGGTTAACACGAATGTAATTTGCCATTTCAGGGGTAATAGAGCCCTCACCGAATACATTTAGTGCAACACAGCCATCAGCTCGCGCTGCAGCGTCATTACATTGAATACTGCCATCTTCGGCATAACCGGCATCTAAAGCACTTTTTGCTTTAAAAACATCAATTTCATTATTACGGTATTGCACTTGATGGAATTTACCGTAACCGGCAGAAATATCCCAATCCCAATCACCATTAAACATTGTGCCTTGAAGACCCGCCCAAGCCCTTACTGTTTCACGCTCATTATCTGTAGATACTGGGCCTACTTCACCATAACGACGATCCCAATAAATACGGTCTTTATATTGACCGGCAGTTTCACGAATTTCTGCTGGTACATATGGGTTATCAATCGGTATTCTACCTAGGTTGATTGTACCCGGCTCGCCAGTTTCTCTATCAGTATAAGTAGCTGTTTCGCTATCACCTGAATCTTCTGGTGATTTATCATTTACCGTGTAGTTACCACTCCACTGAATTTGTGAATAAAAAGTAATGTCATCGGTAATATCAAAATCAACTTTTAATGCCGCTGAAACACGTTCACTTGGTACTTTTAATTGCACAAACTCCCGTGAATTAATGCCCACTTTTTCTTCTAAGTATGCATCATATGGTGCAGACTTTAACTCTTGTCCTTCGTACCAATAGATCTCATCAAACTTACTAGATTCTTGAAAAATACCACCTAAAGTGCCATCGCTGCGGCTTCGCCAATCACTCATCGGCGTTTGGTTATATTGCTGGTAACCATCTGCAGTTAAAATTTCATTACTCATTGTGTCACCATTATATCTAAATGATGCTTCTTGAGCCGCACGGTCACGATCGCTATATTTAAGACCGTAATCTTTATCGTAGTTAGCACTGAAAAAAACATAACCTCGGTCATCAGCAAATGAGTCACCAAAGCTGGCATCAAGAGTAAATTCTTTCGCGCCGCCGTCGGTACTTTCACCGCCACGGGCTTTAAAATCAAAACCTTCTTTATCAGTTTGAGTAATAATATTGACTACACCCGATACCGCATCCGCACCATAAGTTGCAGTAGCGCCACCTGTGATAGTTTCAACACGTTTCACCATCCCTGATGGAATGGTGCTTGTGCTGATATAGTTACCACTTTTTGAGTTAGATACTACGCGACGACCATCAATTAAGGTTAACGTTCTGTTAGTACCCAAGTTACGTAACTCAACCGTAGTAATACCTGTATTAGAGACACTTGATTGGCTTGTAGTATTACTGGTGCCATAAGAGAGCGAAGGCATGTTATCGACAAGGATTTGCCCCATCTCGCCCAGGCCGGTATCACTAATTGCCTCTTTATCTATGCTTACCAGTGGCGTAACCACGGTAAAGCTATCTCGACGTAAGCGTGAACCTGTAACGGTGATTTTTTCAACTTTTTCTTCTTCTGCTTTTTTTTCTATAACATCTGTACTTTGAACTGCTTTTTTTTCAATTTCTTGTTCGCTGGCAGCAAAGGCACTGGTTGAGCCTAATATCGCTGTATAAATAGCTGCTTGAACTGCAATGGTGATAAGTTTCTTATTCATCATTAACTCTCTCTTATGTAAACTAGTGATTCATGTTTAATTGTTATGATTTTATTTTTAAGTGAGGTTATCTTTTAAAATATAACGTCGAGCATGTTTTAAAAAATATCTGATGAAAGTACAATCTACGCGATGTCATTTATACATCTATTTAATATCTATTCACTTTTTATAATTAAAAAACAAACACCTACAGTGAATCCCACAGGAACTTAAAAAGTATTATAAATTGAAATCACAGGCTTTATTAAAAGATAAAAATCCAATTTAAAAGAGTTAATGAAAACAACGACCAGTTTTGCTAGCATTGAAGACTTATCAAATTAAGTCATTTTTATCGGGAAACTAAAAAATTACATAATGCTCAATACCCCGTTTAAAATTGGCACTTGCCAAGTTACCCCTAGCGAATTTACCCTGCAACTTGAAGGCGAAAGCAAACAATCACTGCAACCAAAATTTATTGAGGTATTATGCTATTTGGCTAAACACCATCCACGTGTTATCCCCCGTTCAGAACTCATTGACAATATTTGGGGCAGCGACAGCTTTGTTGGCGATAAAAGTTTAACCAATGCTATTTGGCATTTACGGAAAAACCTCACACTTGCCAATGGTAATGATGAGGTTATTGAAACTATTCGAAAAGCTGGTTATCGATTATTAGTTAAGCCTCAATGGCAATCTGCCACCGGCGAGAATTCAGCCATAGATATAAAAGAAAATACTAACCAACAAAACTTAGAAAAACAGCGAGTTAAAACATTACCAAAAAAGTTCATAATCCTGATATTGCTCCTTTTAGTAACCAGTACTATTTATTATCAGCAAGTACCTGTTCAACAAGAAAAAATAAGCCAGATAACCCAACACCCGGGCAGTGAATTATTTCCAGCTCCTTCACCTGACGGTCGTTTTGTTGCTTACAGCCAAATATCAATGAATAAACCAAATAATATATTTATTAAAGACACCTTACAGCCTCAGCTTCCACCACAACAATTAACGTTTGATCATGCTTTAGAAGGGCATAGTGTTTGGAGTAATGATGGTAAATATTTGTATTTCTCCCGAAAAAACAAAATAAAAAACACTTGCCATTACGTGCAAATTCACGTTCAAAGTCGTCAAGAAAAATACTTAGCCGACTGCCCAATGAGTGGAAGATATTATTATTTGGATATTTCTATCAATGATAAAGTTCTCGCTATCAACGGGTTTCATCAAGGGGATAACGAGGCAGGAATTTATTTAATAGATCTTACTAGTCCAGAATTAGAACCCAAGCGCTTCTCGTGTAACAAAAAATGCAATTATAAAGACAGAGATATGGCTTTTTCTCCCGATGGAAAATTTATTGCTGTTACTCGCCGTATTAACCGATTCGACGAGAATGTACATTTGGTTAATTTAGCCGATAATAGCTCCGAACAATTAACCTTTGGTGAAGAAGATATTGTTGGCTTGTCTTGGCACCCTGACAGTAAAAAGATAGTGTACGCAACACGACGTGCAGGAGTGCGTAATGGCTTCGTTTTTGACATTAACAATAAAACAACCAAGGCGCTTAATTTAGCTGGCTTTAGCTATCCCAATTTCGCAAAAAAAAGCAAACAACTCTATTTTCAGCAACGAGAAGAAAACTACTACTTAGCTAGCTTGCAACTCAATAGTACTATAGCTCAAAGCCCATCTCCTGTTGTTCAATCAACATTTAACCATACAGACCCTGATTATAACTCGACAAACAAAAGAGTCGCTTATGTATCTAATGAGTCTGGTTTTAATGAATTGTGGTCAACGAATGTTGATGGTAGCGAACGTCAACAACTAACCCATCTCAAGAAAAACATTCGTTACCCAAAGTGGTCACATAATGGCAATAAAATTGCTTTCCTAGCAAAAAATACCGATAAACCAGGTGATAGCATTTACATTTATTCATTAACAAATAAAAAATTGACGGTATTACCAAGCCCATTCTCCCAACATAACCGCCCAAGCTGGAGTTGGGATGATGATAAAGTTATTTCAGCCATATACGGTGACCAATTTACCGATCTTTTCAGTATCACCATCGCAGAAGGCACAGCAACACGTTTGACTTTTGACGGTGGTCGCTATGGTGTTATGGCATCGCCAACGTCTTTAGTATATACCAAGTCAAAAAGAGGCTTGTGGCAAAAAGAACTAACTAACAGTCAGGCGTCGAAAAACTTAATTAACGGCTCAGATTTTACTACGCGTTATTCTTGGAGTTATCAAAACAATAACGTGTATTTTCATAAAAGTTATGAAGATCACCATCAGATTGTAGCTTACAATTTTGACAAACAACTAGTCACTCCTTTGGTTCGACTACCGCTGAACTCTTTTTCTGATAACGATGCATTAACTTACATTTCAGAACACCAGCAGTTGCTTTATACTGGCGTAAATTATCCACAAGCTAATATAAAAATGATAGCTAATTCTCCGCTATTTAAATAAACAGGACTTCGAAAAGTTATGCTTAATCTCGCAAATAAACTCTATACAGCTTTAGTCATTTTTTCTCTTAATTTGGCTTTAATCTCATGTAGTACAACATCAATAGATTTAACAGAAGCGAAAGATTTCACAATAACTAAACCGCTGCACATTATGCAACCAGCATTAAATCAAAGACACACCGTAAATAGAGGTGGAGTTATCAGTCATTATGAGACTGGCTCCTATCTTTCAACTCAATCAAAACACATTGAATTACTAAATAGCATGGACACCATGAACGACGACTATCCACAATTAAAGTCAGGTTCAATAGCTCAATTATCAAAAGATATTAATGGTTATAATGGCGCATGTTTCGCCCAGCTAGAGGGTAAAAACAAGCCAACAAGTCAAACAAAGTTCTGTTTAGTTGATACCGATAAAGATGGTTATTTTGAACAAGGTGTTTTTAATAATACCCTGATAGAAAATTTAGCAATTAAATATAAAGTTATTATTGAAGAAAATAAAACAAATTATTCAAATCAAGTCAGAAAACAATTGGTTTATCGAGGCATTACAGTAGATAAAATTAAATTTACTTACTTAGAATTCAAAGGCGATATGGAAAAAGCTTTAATAAAAAGAGATTTCACTATTAGTAACCATAGAGACAGCCATATAACGCTAAGCTATAAAGGTGCCAACCTTAAAATTATAAAAGCAGACAATGTTAACATTATCTTTGAAAGCTCCTCTTATATAGAATAATAAAAATAATTTCCCTAGCTCATTGCAACAATTGGAGTTAGCTCAATAAGTAAAAGGCCGACAACACGTCGGCTTTTTTGTACACTAGGTTTTAGCGATAATTTTTAGCTATAACAGTATTTAAGGCATTTTATGAATTTCCCCGATTTACCCAATAACCATGCAGTGGTTGTTTTATTGATCACTATCTTTGCCCTCTATCTATTTCGTCGCGATGATGTTCCATTAGAAACGTCATCGTTGATCGTTGTGGCGACTTTATGTTTAATGTTTGTGCTGTTTCCATTTTCTGTCAATGGTGTGCATTTTGAACCCAGCTCGCTATTTTTTGGTTTTGGTCATGAAGCCTTGATTACTGTCTGCTCATTAATGATTATTGGCCAAGGTATTGTTCGAACAGGAGCACTTGAGCCTATCGGTCGTTACTTAGCTAAATTATGGAAAATAAGCCCGTCTTTATCTTTATTATTAACGCTAATTTTAGGAGCCGTGCTCAGCGCCTTTGTAAACAATACTCCTATCGTTGTATTACTCTTACCCATATTAATCAGCGTTTCGTTACGTAATAACACTGACTCTTCGCCCATGCTATTACCAATGGGACTTGCAACCTTAGTTGGTGGCATGGCCACAACAATAGGTACATCAACAAACCTTTTAGTGGTAAGCATTTCAAAAAATATGGGAGTGGTTGAATTTGGTTTATTTGATTTTATAAAACCTGCATTAATTGCTGCTGTTGTAGCAATCATCTATCTTTGGTTACTAGCACCTAAATTATTGCCTAAACGAGCGGTGTTAATGAGTGATACTTCGCCACGCTTGTTTAGTGCTTACCTTACTATTAATGAAGAGAGTGAGGTTCATGGTAAAACAATAGCCCAAGCAATTGCTCTGACAGATGGACAAATGAAAATAGAAGAAGTTCAGCGTAGTCCAGAATATAGAGGTGTGATGCTTTTACCTGATACCGAGTTAATAGCTGGTGATAGATTAAAATTACATGACTACCCAGATCGCCTTAAAGAGTATGAAAATTTATTAGGGGCAACCCTCTTCTCAGGTAAGGCCAAATCTAAAACCGATGATGAAGAGGAAATCGAAGAAGAAACTCAAACTTTAGCAGAAATTGTAATTATAGAGGGATCGGGGGTTGTCGGTAAAACTTTGTATCAAGCTAATTTTATCAATAAACATGATATAACGGTAATCGCGCTCCACCGAGCCGGTAAAGCAATGGAGATAGGCAGCAGTAGTATTGGAAAAGTCACCTTACGTATAGGGGATATATTACTGGTTCAAGGAGAAATTAAACAACTCAAATTACTGAAAACCAAACCAGGTTTACTGGTAATTGATGGCGCTGAAGCATTACCGCAAACCAGTAAAGCACCTGTTGCCTTAGGCACTCTTTTGGCCGTTGTACTTTCATCTGCGCTAGGTATTGTACCGATTGAAATAAGCGCATTATGCGGCGTATTGCTGTTACTTTTGACTAAATGCTTAAGTTGGGACGATGTTTCCTCTGCGTTAAGCACTCAAGTGATTTTAATTGTTGTCGCCTCTTTAGCTTTAGGTGATGCTCTCATGAAAACTGGTGGCGCTGAATATATTGCCCAAGTATTTGTTGCCGCTTCTTATGATCTTCCTCCCGGTGGTGTGATATCCGCCTTAATGCTCCTGTTGGCCATAATGACAAATGTAGTTTCGAATAATGCTGCAGCTGTTATTGGGACGCCTATTGCTATTTCTGTAGCACGCCAACTCAATTTGCCACCAGAGCCTTTTATTTTAGCGGTTTTATTTGGGGCAAATCTAAGTTATGCAACCCCTATGGCATACAAGACTAATTTATTAGTAATGAACGCTGGAGGGTATAAGTTTTCTGATTTTATGCGTGTTGGCATACCGTTAGTTCTTTTAATGTGGGTAACACTATCGTTTTTACTTAGTTGGTTTTATTTATAACTATTAGGGCGTAATAATGAATGTCTTAGTTTTTGTTAATAGACCTAGAGCTCTAAGGTACTATGTAATCAAAATACCATAGAATTATCACTCTAATTTAGATTAGTAATGTTTAAATAGTGCAGACGAAAAAAAACCAGTCAAAGACTGGTTTATTTCTAGCTTTTGCTAATGTGGCGGACGCGGCAGGAGTCGAACCTGCGACCGCCTGGTTCGTAGCCAGGTACTCTATCCAGCTGAGCTACGCGTC
>ENA-ORXI01002662-ORXI01002662.1-sediment-metagenome-genome-assembly--contig:-NODE-2662-length-12669-cov-65.301779_pt1 | contig 12669 bp, 10 predicted proteins | sample MGYA00237861_ERZ511468 | MGnify/ENA primary metagenome ERZ511468 (study PRJEB26299, sample SAMN06266213) | sediment metagenome | isolation source: Hudson Canyon methane seep mesocosm | place... | reverse complement strand
ACCTGTAAAGCTAAATCATAATTCTCAACATTAGGCATCGCATAAAAACCACCCAGTTCTGATAACACTTGAGTTTTGATAAAGCAAAAATCACCTATATAGGGAGAGGATCGTAATAAATCTAAATTGAAGTCTGGTTTAAATTTAGGGGATATTCTTTGATTATTTCCATCAAGCTGATCTTCATCAGTATAAATGAATGACCAGTCTTTATTGATGGCAATATAACGCGCTACCGTAGCAATACAAAAATCCTCGAGCATTGCACCCGGTTCTAATAAACAAAACCAATCAGCGTTCTTTCTATTAATTGCATGATTAATAACTTCATAAGGGTTGTCATCAACTTTTAGCTCTAACCAGCCCAACGCATCGTGATCTTCAAAAATACGATCAGGACATGGAGTAGCAGAAACAATGGTAAGGAACCAATTTGATTTAACTTGTGCCGCCAGGGAATCTATTGTGTTTGCTAAAAAATTCTCTTCAGTATGGTTTAGAGTAATTAAAAAATGAAAAGAGCAAGTTGACTCTATCCCAGCAACATCGTCTTGCCCGAATTTAACCTTATTATTTAGGTTTTGTTTACTTTTTTGCCAAACAGTAAATGAATCAATTTCACTCTTAGCTGTAGAGCTAACACGAGTTAGCTCAGTGTCATTAGAAATCAGATAGGGAGGCCTTGATAAAGCATCAATAACATCAATATCCCAAGGTCGAGTTAACAATAAAATATCTTCTTGTAACCTAACGCTTATTTCCTGCTGCGTTAGGTTAACCAGTCTTTTTATTTGTTCCCAGCAACGCTCAATATCATTGTCATAAATTTCAGACAGCCCTGAAACTGTCATTTTTGCATTCTCTAGAGATTCATTCGAATCATCCATGGCAACTCCACCAGCTTCAACACCAAAGAGTTCTTTAGCAAAAATAGATGAATATGTCGTAGGAATAATAACTACCGGGCACCCACAAAGAAGAGCTTCATTTATTACTGCTGTTGGCTCATAACAATACAGCACCGAACTTTTCCTTAAAATATCAGCAAGTTCACTTCGAGTTAAACTAACATCATGACATAAACTCACAGCACCTCTAGCATGATAAGTCAGTCGCCCTCCAGACAGAAAATATTTATTTGCGTAGTAACACGCGCCTTTTCTCCTGTCATCAAGAGGATTATTATCATTGTTAAATATTGACCTATCAATTGTAGGCATGTAAAGGTCTTCCGCTTCCAACCCCAGGGGGACAAATCCTTTTTGATAACAAAATAAAATTTCGTTATTTTCATAAGCAATCCCCCCCCCTAGTAAACCAGGCTTATTTAACATCCACCTTGCAACAACAGGTAAATTTAATGGATTTCCAACAACAACTTCAGGATATACAACAATTGGAATTCTATTTTCATCTTTATGTTTCAGTATCACTTTATCTGTAAGTATAGGGGTTCGTAATTTAGGGCTAACTATTTTACAAATAATATAAGCCTCTTCCCCCAGCTCATTGAGTGCATGACATAAATAATGTAACGATCGTATGCCAGCAGATGAATCACGAAAATCTAAAGCCGAAATATAATAAGGATGACGAACTGATTCAAATAAACTTTTTTTCATTTCTTTCAATAGGATTACTTTAATAGTTTAGGTGTTTGTAATTACCCAAGAACAACAAGCCCACTAGACCAATACTCTGCTACCTTGTCAAAATGAGGTCTGTTATTAAAGGTTAAATCGTAGCCATAAGCTTCAAAATGATAAGCATCCTCCCTAATACCACCAGATACCCCAGAGAGCCAAAGTAATGGAGGATAGCCATCTCTTCTTAATAACAACTCAGGAGAACCAACAAGAGCGGCAGCAGAATCAAAACCACCTGCTAATAAAAATTGACTAGGTAATTCCTCTATTTTTTCAAGCGCCGCAGGAACCGAGTATTCAAGTAAACAAGGAAAAAAATACCCGACAACAACACCTTGCCCCATTTCATAAATAAGCTTTTCGTGCCGAGAGCCATTAACAACACTCAACTTACCTTCTAAACTAGAATTACAATGATTCACAAAAGAATATTTAGGAAAAAAACTTTCAAATGATGCTTTAACAGCATCCAAATAAACCCCCTCCATAGCCAACCCAATATCATTACATTGTTGTTTTGGTAAAATAAATGGAACTCCGACCCCGTTAACAATGTTTTTACACCTATCATCATCAGAAATCTTTGATAAAATTCCTTCTGCTCGACTCTTAAACTCCTCTAAAGATATCTGATTACTCACTTTCAGGTATTCATTTAAGCGCTGATAAATTTCTTTATAATTAATTTCAGGCTGAATATATTTAAAATACCTTCTCGATTCTTGGTGCACTTCAGCTTTTAATTTATTGGGAATACATCGCCCGTACTCATCAAAAAACAGTTTACTGTCTTGTGACATATTAATTTCTCCTAATTTCATTATTACACAAGCTCAATATGAACCTAGCATTACTCAGCACAAACAGCATATAAGACCGTATCTACTCCCCAAGGGTTATGATGACGCAAATAAAACTTATAATTTAAGTTCCAAGAATCTATTAAAATAATAATTCTCCAAATATCATCAACACTATGATAAACACTTATTAACAAGTCAGGTTTATTAGCTTGAATAACCTTTCTTGCTCCTATTAGCGCATTATATTCGGCTTTTTCAATATCCATTTTAATCATTGTCGGGTTAAAATCTCTAAGTATCTCGTCAATTGCGAGACATTGAACAGTTACCCCTCCTTGCTCACTTAAATGACTTCCAACACTACCAACATTATTAAACCTTAATGTCTTTTCCTTATCCCAAAGAGCGCATTGAAAAAATATACTTCTATCATTTAATTCGCTATTTTCAACTCGTATTTTCAACTCTTCCATATTAGCAGCATCTGGCTCAATAAATGCAACAGCATCTAAAGGGCCAAATTTATTATTAATTGCCAACCCATTTTCACCTCGGTAAGCCCCTGCATCAATAAAGCGTCCATAACCCTTTACAAGAGGGACGTCCTTAGGCATATAGTCATCATCATATTTTTCTGGCTGATACTCTCCATTACACATTACATCAAGAAATGTATAATATGCTTTTTTACTAATATCATCCTCTAATAAATCAAAAGCCTTAAATACTGAACGATCATTACACCCACTAACAAAGTTATCCCAACTAGAGTGATTAACAATATTCTGAGCAATTTCCCAAAAAAACAATTGCTCAACTAAATCATTATCAGTACTTCTCACATAAATATGCTCAATACCTTTATTTTGTAGTACTCCTTTAACATTCTCAGCTTCAGTAGCATCACCAATCATGATAATTACAGCCATATCCTTTATTACTGAATCAGTTACCGCTGCCAATGGAATAACCGGTAAGCCTCGAACAATCAAGTCCTCATTGGCGGTTACATTTGAATCAATAAACGCTACAGGCTTTATGCCTGCGTGATTTATATGCCATAGACCACCTTGTCCATACCTACCCGCACCAAAAATATAAACATTTTTAGTGCGTAAAAAATTAATTAAATCAAGATAATACCCAGAAAAAGAATTAAACCACGTGCTTTCACCAGCTTCCAACTTACCTGAAATTATCTTTTCTAAATTTACCTTCAATTCATTATTCACTATAACTACCTCTACATCCTTTAATTAAATTTCCATAAATAAATCAACACAGTTTAAATTTCATCTGTATGTTTAATTTATTTTTCGTTATTTTACTGCCATCTGCCTAAGCTCTTTAATCTAATCAACCAGGGAATCTTCATCCGTAAATCCTTGCCCCCAAGGTAATGGGAGATGCTTAGCTCCCGACGTTTTTTCAGTATGAATTTTAATAAACTTCATATCTTCTCCAATTAGGCAATCAGGTCTATGAGGTCCTAACCAAGGATTACCCATCCCTCTATCTAAAATTTCTTTTAATGAATTTTCATATAAATTACCTATTGAAAAATCTATATAAGGGCAAGGTGTAATTTCACCTGTTGAAGTCACGGTAATAATCCCCTTTACCGTAATACAACCTTTAAAAGAACCATATGAAGGTGTCATATGGCTAAAAACCATATATTCCTTTTCTAATTGACGCAAAATATCAGCATCTTCCTTGTCAATTACAAACTCTGGGTGGTCGGTACAAGATCCTGTTGGCTTTGCATAAGACACATATAAACCAACACCTCTATCAGAGGAGAACTTACATAAATCAAGAAAAGCTTGAGTTTTAGGCTGCCCTTTAATAAGCACTGTAGACAATAAAAGATTTAACCCGGCGTCAATCGTTGCATCAATTGCTTTCATAACTTTTTTGTAAGAACCGGGCTTATTCCGAAAGTTATCATGCTCTTCTTCAACTAAACTATCTAACGATAGTTGAATTTTCTCAACACCTATCGACTTCAAATGCAATGCTTTCTCTGTATCCAAAAACCATCCATTAGTATCAACAATCACATAATGTTTGTCTGGGTCAATTGCAGCAACCACCTCATCTAAATCCCTCATTACCAGAGGTTCACCGCCAGTAATTACAAACCTAGCTAAACCTAATTCATCAGCTTGTCGAGAAATATCCCTAATTTTTTCAAGGTCAATTTTCTTGCGCTCATCTACTACATGAAGAACTTTGTCTAAATGACGATCCATATAATATTCTGCCGAACAATGCGTACATTGAAAATTACATAAATAACTTTTTTCTAATCGGATAATAGGACTGATTTCACCAGCTGCCTCCATGTTTCTGATATTAGCCAACTTCTTAGCCACATAGGGCTTTCTAGCCTGCAAACCATCTCTCTTAGCCTGCTCTTTGGCTGTTAGCCCATTGCTCTTTATTTCTTTATCTTCACACAGCATTTAATATCCTTTATCTATATCTTTTAACTATATTTCGTTAATTACAATTTTATGCTACTTTAAAAGTGAAACTGACTTACATCTATTATTTGTTTATTTTTTTCATACCAAGAGAACAAAGAAGCTAAAGACTTTTCCATTGGTGTACATTCAAAATTTATCATTTCTTTAAGCAAAATAGAGTTATCACCACTATATTCTCCTTGTCCTTCACTCTCAACATAGAAATCCAAGTCTTTACCCGAAATTAGGATTATTTTCTTAGCCAATTCAATAGAATCAAATACCTCCCCTGAGCAAACATTATAAACGGAACGCTTCGGCTTATTATCAATAGCCCACTGGACAACCTTAACTAAATCATCAATATATAAAAAATCTACTCTTGAATTTCTATGTATATTTATTGATAGCTCATTAACGGCGTAACAACAAGCATTTGGTATAAACCTATAACGCCAATCATCATATTCACCAAAAACACCAAACAATCTTAAGTTAACAATATTACTATTTAATAGAGCATGTTTTGTCATTATATATTTAGAATATCCATATTGATCGACTGGAACATGTTGATCAAAATATGATTCTTTCATTTTTGGTTTCCACTGCTTCCTATTAAATTCAGCTCCTGAACCAAAATAAATAAGCTTCCCAAAATATCCATCACATCGCACAATATTAAAAAACATTCTTAAATTATTTTCTAATACTTTATTTTTATCTTTTAATGAATATTGAGGGGCAGCATCATACGTTGCTGTATGAATAATAACATCAAAATTCCCCATCTTTAAATAAGCAAGTACTGCAGTAGAATCATTTAAATCTAGTAGTAACCGATTGCATGAAATAATTTCATAATCACCCAATAGTTTTTCATAAAAACTTTTAGCTAAAAAACCATCCCCACCAGTAATAAGAATTCTTTTCAAAATACCTTTCCTATACTTTTTAAAAACAATAAAACATATTTTATTCCATTATTAATTCAATATGTTTATATTCTTTACTTACTCCTTGCTCGCCAGCAAGCTCCAAAAGTAGCCCTCCCTCTCCACAATAGTCGCAGCTTTCATAATAAGGTTGCTCCTCAACTTTCTTGATCGCACTACGTATATCTTCTGCTGAACAAAAGTCATCAAGCTTTACCCAGTCACTTAAAAATTCATTCACCCGATGTGACCCTATATTTGCAGTTGTAGTGCAAGGGTAGTAAACCCCACCCTGAACTGTCTTACAGCTATTTTTAGCATTACAATTTTCTTTTTTTGTTATCTTTTCGCTTTCAGACAAATTTAATTTAAGTAAAGAAACAGGTGTTGCCCATATAGGTTTACCAACTGTATAACTGATACCAGATTGTTGAACTTTTTTGACATTTTTATTAAACAATTTACGCTGATTTTCAGATAATGCTTCTGTATAATCAGAAAAAATCAAGCGGACCTTGCCACTTTCTGTATATTTACGCAGAAAATCATCTGAAATCTCACAAATACCATTAGTTGTAATACCAATTACTCCATAATTAGCTTTATTAAGTACATAATCAATAACTTCAGCTAACTGTGGGTGCATAAATGGTTCCCCACCGATAATAGATACATACCCAATTACATCGACAGCATCAAATATCCAGTCTATTTCCCTTTTAATATCTTCATGCGTAAAATTTATCTGATCTTTTTTCTGGTAATGATTAATGTATTGACCACAATGTGTACAACTTAAAGTACATTTCTGATTAATAACAAATGTAGCCAATGGAAAAATTAATTCATCAGTAAAATTATTCAGCTCTTTTTCTTTGCATTGTTTTTGTAATAAACTAGGTAACCGCTTACAAGCACACCAATTACAAAAAGTTGTATCAATACAAACCTTTCCATCAAACCCTTTTTCAGGAGTCATTTCACACATTAAAGCTTCAAATAACGCCATACCAGAAAGGTAATATAAATAGCCTTTATTTAAAAATATATATTTTTCACCGGCCCCTTCTGATAAGCTCCCATTAGGCATACAATTAATAACTAGAACTTCTGCCTCTTGATTTTCTGTCGAAAAGGGCTCGACAACAAGTATTCCATTAATTTCTTTTAACTCTTCAAATCGAACATCCCAGTAACAGAGTGATTCTTTTTTCACTCCTTTCTCAAGTAAAAAAGCTCCAAATGCAGTTCCAAAATTACCTGCACCTCTGAGAATAATATTTTTAAAACTTTTTAAATGACCAATAATGTCACTTAAATATTCCGTATTTCCTCTTCTTGCCTCTTCTAAAATATTATCTATATTTTTTATCTTCATAAATTATTATTTATTTCTTCCGGCTTAGTAATAAAATCATGATAACCCTGCTCACCAGCCTTAGTAACTAAGCCGGTTAATCCTCCAGTCGTACAGTGTCCACATGTTTTATAGTGATCTCTAAGCTCAACCTCTTGAATTTTGTACCTTAATTCTTCACTTGATGATACTTCACCTATATTTACATAATCAGTTGGATGATCAGCAATTCCTAAACAATGAACAGGGTCGACAATAGGGCATGGATAAAAATATCCATTTTTCAAGTACTTACAATCAAACTCCCCCCTGCAAACCTTAAATTTTTGCTGCATAATTTCAATTGAATCATTTTGATCATACAGAGAAGTTGGCATCGCCCACTGGGGAGTATCATTAGGGACAATAACATGCACACCTTGTGATCGAGCAAATTCTACATTCTTATCATACAGGTCCCTTTGCTGTTCAGTTATACATTCTTTATAGTTCGAAAAAACCATCTGAACTCGATCATCAGTATACCCATCCAAATCTTCAGCAGTTATTTTACAAACACCATTTGTAGTTACATTTAAAATACCAAAATTATCTTTTGTTAAAATCTTTTTAACAATTTTATTAAGGTCAGGATGCATAAATGCTTCCCCACCAATTAAAGGAACTAACTTTACCCCATCAACCGCATCAAAAAATAGGTCAATATCTTTTAAAATTCTCTCTGTCGAAAAATTTAAGCGATTATCGCCTACATAATGGTTTGTATATGAATAACAAAATTTACATTTTAATGTGCACTTTTGATTAACCACAATTGTAAGGTTCCTAAAAATCATTTTTCCAGTGGGGTCATCTGAAATTTTAATTTTTGTCTTATTCTTAAATAAAGAATCATTTTTCACACACGTATATGAATCGCATGCATCTGAATTTATACATACTTTAGAGTCATACTTATCTAGCGGGCAAATTAACCCCTCATATAAATACTGCCCCATTAATATATTAAAATATCCTTCTTGCTCGAGCTGGGTCTTTAACCTATCTCTAATAAAACTACTCGCTATACAAAATATATGTAATGTTTTATGCGCAGGATAAGCTGTTTCAAATGGTTTTTCTACCCCAATACCATTAATTGTTTGTAAATGATCAGCTCTCATATCCCAATAACTTGAAATACTAAGACCTAATTCATGCATCTTAACACCAACTGCCGTTCCTAAGTTCCCTCCGCCCCACACAATAAGGTTTTCAAATTCTTTTGCAAACTCAATAAACCCTTCCTTATCAACAGGATCAGCTTTGTGAGCCGCATTATAAAACTTCTGTATATCAAATATACTCATGCCTATCCTTTCAATGAATCATAGATTAATTCTGCAATAACAAAATGTCCTACCCTATTCGGATGAATTTTATCGCCCGAAAAAGTTGAAGACAGTTTAAACTTCATCAAAGCTGTAAAATGATATGATAAAGGTATTAATTTAAACTTGTATATAGAAGAAATATCTCCAATTACTTTATTATAGTTATTTAATAAAAATTTTAATTTTTCTCTATATGAGCCATTTATATGCTTACCTCTAGATAAGTAAAAAGGCTCAACTAAAACAATTTGACAATTGGGCAATGAGTTTTTAATTTCATCGATTAACTCTATATATATTTTTTTAAAATCATCAACCCCAGCATGCAATGATGTCGACCTATCCATAAATCGAGTAGCATCATTAATACCTATTAAAATAACTACTACATCAGGGGCATACTCAATAATATCATCATGACAACGAGTTAACAGATGATTGATCGTATTACCTCCAATACCCGTATTAACAATCGATATATTTTTTTCAGGATTACGAGTAGTCAGCATATCAGAGAATATCTGCACAAACCCAAAACCTAAATCTTGAGCTAAATCACTCCTGCGCCCACTTTCAGTGATACTATCACCTGTAAATAATATTTTTGTTCCATCCAACAAAGCGTTTTCCATATCTATTTTAGTTTACCTTATTACTAGTTATTCAATTCACTTCGATCGCTCAAAGGTAAACTATTAGGTGGAATAGGGTAAGAATTCATTCGCTTCATGGCCCCAGAAACCTCTAGCATGTGACTTAATTTGACTTTACGCTCACTCACATTCATTAGCCAATAGTTAGATAATTCAATATACATTTCATGCTCACTAACATCAGGGAACATAGCCATGGCAAGATGAAAGTATCGCTTAGCACCAATCTCATCCTCACAAGAAAGACGCCTTAAAGAATACCGTAAACACAGCCCACCCAACTTCTCGAGTGCTGTTGGTAATCTACTCACAGCTTTTGTCATAGAAGGGTTACTTGCAGCAATATCAGCAAATTGATGAACAAGCACATACTCCCCTAAGCACTGCAAAAGATTACTATCCATCTGAGAACCATCACTTTCTCCATGCACGCGATTTAGTAACAAAGGATCTTTAATATAAATTACTGGAAAATCACAGCATAAATGAAAATCCATTATTCTATCTCCAAACCAGCGATCACTTAAATTACCTACCATTCGCTTCAATTCTGACTTATCAACACTGTACAATATCTGAGATACACTAGGGTTAATAGAAGACATCATATATACTGCAGCTTGCTCATCACCAGAAATAACACAAGATTTCTCATAAAATGCAGGTTCCTGAGTACAGTTTCCATTTTCATCCATAATATCACGATGGACCATGGTAAAAGCCGCCGCAGGGTTTAGTTCCATAGCAGCAACGCAACGCTCAATAAACTCAGGATGTATTGCATCATCTGAACACAGTTTTAAAACATACTTGGCGCTCATATCCGCATAACAGTTCTTTAAGTTTGAACCAGGACCATAATTAACTCGGTTTCGGGTCAAACTGATCTTAGTCGGATATTTTTCTGCATATTCTAGTGCAATTCCCCATGAATCATCTGTTGATGCATTATCAGAAAAACTAATTTCAATATTTGTATAACTTTGCTCTAATGCGCTATCAAAGCACTGTCGTAAATAACGCCCATAATTAAAATTATAAATACAAATTCTTACTAACGGATCACGTCCATCATTTGGCTTTAACTCCCTTTTTACCGGATTATAATAAGGCATAAAAGGATTATTCGCCTTTAAACGAAGAACCTGTGAATTCATAGCAAATTCATCAACCTCAAGTGCTCTAAGCGCTGAATAAATATAATTAGGGTTGAGCTTATCATATGAACTAAGTAAGACACAGTAAGTACCATTACACAAAGTTAACCCTTTCTTTTTTGCAGCATGCTTCCCGTGTTTAATATGACTTTTGCTTACCGTAATTAAACCATTATGAATAAGAGCATAACGCTGAGCAATATCCCAAGCACCATCATCTGAAGCATCATCACAAATAATAACCTCAAAATTATTAATCTTTTTCTGCTCAAAAATAGAAATTAAACAGCGCTCTAATTCACTCCCTGCATAGCTATAAATCAAAATACTTACCAAAGGTAAGCTAATAGCAGCATCATTTAATTTCTGTGAAGATTTCTCATTTAACGGAAAATTCATACCTTACTTTATCCTTATTTATCTTTTATATTCAACAATATATTTTCATTAAAACTTGTTAGCACTATCTATAAAGAATATTTAATGTCTCACCTTCTAAAATGGCAACTTTGATAGTTTGGCCATATTCCTTAAAGATAATTTCAACAACTTCACCTGAATAGCTTCCTGCCATCACTATAACGGCTTCAATAGAGGTTTCTTTAATCATCTCTGGTGAAACAATAGGAATATGTGTTGCAGGCGTATATTTATTTTGTTTAAATTCAGCAGAATCAACTACATATTTAATCTTTCCCTTCAGCCCTGTTAATGCCATAACAGCTAAAGCTTGATGTCCAGCTCCCCATATCACAACACTATCCTTAGGGAATTTTTTTAAAAACAAGTCTATTTCATATGCCAATTGTTGCTGTGCTTGGTAAAAACTAGACAGGTCTGTTTTTTTTCTTTTTCTTACTACTGCAGAAATACTGTAATCATGCCATATTTCACTACACTCAAGAACATCAAACCCATTCCTATTCAAAGTGGAAATAAAAGTATCTTTCGTAAAGTAATACAAATGATCACTAATAAACTCCGCGAAAAGATTTTGTCGTAAGATCATATCAAAATTAGGCACTTCAACTAGCCCTACCGCATCATCAGATAAATTACTCCAGATTCCTTTTAAGGTAGCATTAGGATCCACTAAATGCTCAAGAAAATTGAGCATAAAAAATGCATCAAAAGGCGCATTCTTTAAGATTTTTTTCTCATTATCAATAAACCCTTTTTCAACATCAAACCCTTGGTTTAAGCATTTATCTACTGAATCTTGATTTTCTTCAATACCACAAACATATACACCTCTATTAGGTATCATTGATATGTATTCACCTGCACCACAACCAACTTCAAGTATTTTTTTCTCTTGTAAAGAATATTTATTTATCCATGCATTAAACTGAATCGTTCTAAATTCATGCATTTCCTGTGATACTGCTGCAGCCCTTATAACTTCTTTATAATAAAACACAGGGGCATTATTAAGTTGCACCAACCCACACCCCGCACATTGAAAAACCTTTATATCCATACCTTTTTCAGTTTTTACTTGATTACCATCGGGTAAAAACTGTGCAGATTTAGGCATATTATTATAAATCAACAACGGCTCCTCAAAAAGATCCTGCTGGCAAACACGGCACGTATTCTTTATCATATAAAAAATTCTTATTTATTCAATTATTAAACAATGAAACTAAAAGAAGCGATTTCTATCATCGAAGCAGAAATACCTGACCCAAAAATAGGGCTACCAATTGAAATTTTCAACTTAATTAGTCGGTTAACCCCTTTGGTTAATGTCGATTTATTAATAAAGGATGAAAATAATCGTACCCTACTATCTTGGCGTGATGACCAATTTTCAGGTATTGGCTGGCACATTCCTGGTGGAATAGTGCGGTTCAAAGAAACGCTGGCAACACGAATCAATCAAACTGCACAAAAGGAAATTGGTTGTTTAGTCGAGTTTAACCCAACTCCTATTGCAATAAATGAAATCAATTGCTCACATATAACCAGAGGGCATTTCATTTCTTTTTTATATGAATGCAACCTTACTAGCACATTAACTTCAAATCACATCACTGAAAACCCTACTGATCCTGGATACCTACGCTGGCATGATAAATGTCCTCTAAATATTATTTCTTCTCATGAAATATACCGGCAATATATTTAGACCGTAGCTAATAGTACTACTTCACATAAATGCGAACTAAAATGCCGTAAATGAAATTTATAATCTGGACAAATTTGTTTAATCAACAAAATAAGCTCATAAATATCATCTTTTTTGTGATAAATACTAATTGCTAATTTTGG
>ENA-ORXI01002660-ORXI01002660.1-sediment-metagenome-genome-assembly--contig:-NODE-2660-length-12680-cov-5.103309_pt1 | contig 12680 bp, 15 predicted proteins | sample MGYA00237861_ERZ511468 | MGnify/ENA primary metagenome ERZ511468 (study PRJEB26299, sample SAMN06266213) | sediment metagenome | isolation source: Hudson Canyon methane seep mesocosm | place... | reverse complement strand
CTGATGCTAATTTCTTCATATATACTCCTCAAAATATTTTTATATATTTCAGTATAAGAAATAATAATGAACTGAAAAGGAGTTTTTACCTTTATTTTATATAAAAAAGTAATATTAACTTACTTTTTTATATAAAACTTATTTTCAGAATTAAATTTATATTTTTATAAAATTTGTAAAACTTCTTGTCTCTCAAAACGAAGACTGAAACAATCACAAAAAATCATCTTTAGTTCAGAGAGTAGTTAAAACACTTTACAACGCTAAAGAGAATGGCAAAAAATAAAGCCAGAGATGTTTTTATCGGTTAATTTGTCGGCTCAACATTTCTTGAAAGAAAATTTGGTTTCTTATGTTAAATCTGTACTCGATAAACATCAACTCAGTGCAAAATTCTTAAAATTTGAAGTAACAGAAAGAACTATCCAAAAAGATATCTACAATAGGTTGAGTGATTTTCCAATAAGTAAAGATGAAAATGGAAAGTTTATACTTGAAGGGAAAACCTACAGGAGATAATTTTGCTGTAGTTTCAAGAATATAAAATGGATTTTTATTTAGGTAAAGTGCTTTTTTATTTGAAAATTTTTGTTTCATGTTCACTGCGATAAAAACATGTTCTGGAACAAAAACAAAGTAAGCTTCATACCCTTGCATATTTAACATAGAAATTAACAGATTACTTTTATCATCACAATCGCCATAATTGTTTTTAACAACATTTTTACCACTTCTGGCAATGGAATGATTCACTTTATAGGGAATCACACTCACATAGTCCAACATTCTTTGAACTTCGCAGACTCTAGAGGTACAATTACGCGTTAATTTAGCTGATAAATCTTTTGTGAACTTATCTGTTTTTACTTGATTGATATATGTTCCACCCTCAATGTCAATAAACTTTTTAGTGACTAAAAAATATGAAACATAACTGATATAGATAAAACCAATGAGACATAAAGAACTTACAACAATAGACAAGTAATATAAAAATCTATTTTTAAATAACATGATTTACTTCTTTTATATTAAATTATTTATAACCATATTTTAACATAAAATGTATAGTTCTTGCGTTAAGATATTTTTGAGAGAGAGTGTTGCAATTTTACTAGATTTTCTTTACTTTTAACTGCAAATCTCACATACGTATTATCTAAAAAGTCGAAGTTTTCACAATCTCTTATGAGTATTTTGTCTTTTTCAAGATGTTCTTGTAATTGTGAAGCTGTCATATTTTTTAGCTTGGCTAACATATAGTTTGCATTGCTGTTTAATACTGACTCAAATAACCCTGACTCTTTTAATATCCTCTCCAAATAAATGCTGTTCTTTGCATTGATTGATTTAGAGATATTTTTAAATGTTTTATCTTTTAAAGCTTCTTGTAAATAAATTGAATCAAAGTGGGAGAGTTTCCACATGGGTTCATTTTTTTGCAAATTGTTTATGTTTTGCTTACTTGAAACCAAAGTCCCTACTCGGATACCTGCACTGCTGTAAAACTTTGTCATTGACTTTAAGATATATAATTTGTCATATTCATTGATATATTTTACCATTGATTCGCCATTGGTAAAGTCTAAAAATGATTCGTCAATAAGTATGGTGGCATCACGGCTCATCCAATACTGCATAAAATCATTAACATCATACAGTTGTCCATCAGGAGTTGATGGGTTTACAAAGATAACAAAACTATTTTCTTCAACATCTTGATCGATTATATTCAATCTATTGATATGCGAAATTTTGTATTTAAAAACAGTTGCGGCTTTTTTATACTCTAAATATGCAGGAGAATAAATAGTACAATGCTTTAAATTTAAGTGTTTAAACAGTGAAAAAATAGCACTGCTGCCACCATTGTATAACTCTATTTGATTTGAAGATACCTGATAATTTTTTGATATTGCATTATAAAGATTGGTATAGGTGGGGTAAGAACTGATATCAAGCTCATTAAAGTCCACATTAACTGTGGGTTTAATGAAATTGATATTTGAAGACAAGTCAATTATTTCTTCTGTTGCACAGTTTAATTGCTGTGCAAAAGATTCAACTTGTCCTCCATGGGCGAATTGATTCACACAAGAAGACCTAAGTTTAATAGTGCGATTTCAGTGATAACAATTGCAAATCCAATACAATCACCATTTACAAAACCAAATTTAGCATCAAGTTTATATAAAACAAACAGTGTCAATAAAACTGCAAAAGCTGTTAGTGTACATACATAATTTAAATGTAATGGAAACACTAAAAGACTTAAGTAAAATACTGCTGCAAAAAAGATTAAACTAAAAGTTGCGGCTTCGTTTAATCGTAGTGTATATTCTCCACCTCTTTTAAAATCAAATACTCCAAGTCCAACAATACCAGCAAATCTACTTAATACGATTGCTGCAAGAAACATTGATGTATTTCCATTAATTAAAAGATATGTAATTGCTGCTATTTTAAGGATAACAACAACGGTTGTACCAATTGCTCCAATTGCTCCAACTTGTGGCTCTTTCATAACAGATGCGGCATCTTTACCACTTAACGTTGCAAACCATGCGTCAATAACATCACTGACTGCTTCAAGATGTAAAAAACCATATAATGCTATATATAAAGCTGCAGATATAAATGCTGCATAAGGCAGTGCAAAAACACCTTGTAATAAACTAAACGCAAACAGTGTAATTAATCCTAATATTAAACCTACAAAAGGCATTGTAAATAACATAACGTTGTAAAATTCTTTATTTGGCGTAACGTCTTTCGCTCTTAAAGGTAATACTGAAAAGTAAGAAAAACTTGATAAAAATCCTTTTACTATATTTGCACCTTTTTCTGGTTGAACACACTCTTGACTCATTTAATTCTCCTTTGAATTCCATAATTTATTTGATAAACTTCTTGACAACTTTTTGCGAGTTCTTGACCTATAATTCCAGTCAAGTCTACAAATTTGCGGCTTATCGTATCAAGAGGTATTATACCACTACTTACGTCATTTAAAATAAAAATTATGTTATTTGTGCTGTTGAGTAGTTTTTGTATTTCGAAAATTAACACTTCTTCACTTTTTTCCATATTGTTCAGTATCCACATAGACATACAGTCAACAAGATACGTTTCGTTTTCACCCATTTTGGAAAATAAATCATGACCCTCTTCAATGGTGATAAAATCATCGCATCTTTCATCTTGATGATTTTTAATTCTTTTTTTCATTTCAGAATCATCATAGTTGTCTAAATAGGTTGCTATGTAATATGGTTTTTTATTCTTTGAGAGTTCCAGCGCTTTTTTAATTGACAAAGAGGTTTTTCCACTTTTTTGTCCACCAAAGTATAATATTTTCATTTGTTAGCCTAAATTTAAGAAGTTTTTTACACCGGTGAAAATAATTTGTGCAGACAAGGCTGCAACAAAAAGTCCCGTGACTTTAGAAATCACCAATAGGCCTTGTTCACCTAAGATTTTTTCAATATGACGGGATAAATATAACATCAATCCAATGGTCATAACCGCAAAGATTAATGCTAAACTTCCAAGTCCCATCTTAGAAAAAGTATCAAATTCTGCACCCATAACAAGAAGTACCCCAATGGTCCCTGGGCCAATTACAACAGGAATAGCAAGAGGCACAACTGCTATATCATTGATACTTTTATTGCTGACTTCTTGTTTATTTTTAGTCCCTTGTACTAATTCAATCGCAGTTAAAAATAGTAAAGCTCCAGCTCCTATTCTAAAGGCATCTAAAGTAATACCAAATACTGCAAAGATATATTTACCAAAAAACAGCAATACTAAAGAGCTGATGATAACAGCAATGGTGACTTTAATACTGAGTGCATTTTTTTCTTTTTTAGGCACCTCTTGTGTCATCGTTAAAAAAACAGATAACACAAAAAAAGGTGTCATAATAAAGAACATTTTTAAATATATTGATAAAAAGTAAGCAAAAATGTCCATGTTTTTATCCTAAAAAAGCCTCAACTTGTTTGATGATATCTTCTTCATTCAAACCATTAATAAGTCCATAACATAATGCACCACCAGCACCAACACCCTCTTTTGCTTCACCCTCATCATAAAGTTTAAGTGCGGGATGATTGCTCTTAGTGAAATCAAAATTAGCACTGTATGCATTAATAGAAAAGTCTAACATTTCTAACAATGATTTGATATCAGAATCGGTATCTTCATGTACCCACTTTGTTGTACAAAGTGCTATATTAGAAGAATCCAATTTTCCACCCATATAATTAACAATTGAGTTTGCAAGCAATAGCACTGCAGCCATTTGTGTGCCCCCTGCTAAAATCAGTTTTTTAGAAGTGCTTGAGTTTCCTAAAACAAAACCTGCATTAAAAATCAGCATGTTATCAGAGACTTCGCCAATTCTTTCAAATAAATCATCTTTAGTCTTGATATTATTCAAGGCATCTTTTACTGTTTGTTCTTTAACATCATCAGGTGAATTTTTAAATGAACTTGAAAATTTACCTGCACAATCATAACCTAAAGCCAGTGCCGTCGCATATGCGGTTGTAGTTCCTGCGGGTACACTTTCAGCTAAAATAATATAGTCACTGTCACATTCATAGCTTTTTCCAAATTCAACACCTTGTTGAAAAATCTTCATGGCATCAATACCTGCGCCACGGTTAATAGCTTGGCTTGGATTTATTTGGAAATCATGTACTTTAAAATACTCCAAATTTGGTTTTTGACTCATACCTAAATCCATTATCTCAAGATTGCGAAAGGGTTTGAGCAAATGAACTGCTCTGGTTATAAGAGCAGGAGTAGGAACACCTTTTGGCGTTTCTGCTAAGTTTTCTAAACATCGCACTTCACCACTGCATAAAAATTCACTGTCAAGTGTGGGAGTTAAATGAATAAGTCCAGGAATACCCGCTTGTGTGATTCCTGGAATTTCTAACGTTTTTGTCGTGCTTAAACTCAATAAAAAAGTTGCACTTTTACCTCTTAAGAACTCAAGATAGTCTTTTGAGCCTAAGATAGTATTGATATGTGTTTTAGTTTCCACTTTTAATTATCTCTTCCTCTATATTTTGTAAAATAATTTTTTGGATATCTTCAACTTCTACCAAGTTGAATCTATCACCATGAGTAATACTTTCAACTATTTGTACATCAAAGTCTTCACTTAAGTCGTCTTTGATTTCAAACATATCTTTTTTATAATGGTTACCACTGACCAATAACATAGGAATAATTTGTACATTTGTAACCCCATTTTTTTTCATTTTTCGTATTAGGGTTTCTTTCATAGCATAAAAAGGAAAAGAGCCTTCCAGTGAACACGTATAATTTGAATCACTGATCTCTTCTAAAAAGTTATGCGCGTATGTAATAGAATCGATACCTTGCATTTCAAGTTTTGGCGTTCCATGAATGATATAAAGATTGGCAACATTTTGTTTAGAAACGCTGTCGTTTAAGTTTTTCAAAAACAGTGTTGTCTCTTTTGCTTTGGTTAAAATAGCATCTGAACATCGTATGTGAGAGAGAGAAAATTGATTAAACCCATTTACAATATTTTGTAAAAAGGCATGTTCATCGGTTGGGAAGATATTAATTGAACTCACCACAATATGTTTATACCCTGCTAAATCAACATCGGCTAAAACTTGTGGCAGATTTTTGTAATCCAAACCTTGTTTTTTCACATATTTCAGAACCATTCTTGAACTAAACGATAAAAATACATCCGCTTTGGGAAATTTTACTTCAACAACTTCTTTTAAATCTAAATATTTTTGTTGTTCAATGACTGAGCCAAAACATGATAGAATAATTGCTCTTTCTTTTTTATAATGTCTATATCTTTTCATGAGGTATTACCTTGTAAGATGTTTGTAGTTGAATATAAGATAGAGGTTAATCTATCTTATATTTTATTTATTCGTATTACTATTTGTTAACTGTAGCGCAAAGTCTTTTTTCAAACAGAGTTGTATTTGAAAATGAAGCAACGCTTTTTGCAAGTGCAAGAACAGCTAAATCCAATACTGGCTCAATTAAGATAACAGACATATAAGCTGCTCCAAACAGAGTCACAGATGATAATGCTTCAGCACCAAAACCTTGTCCGTAAAATGCCCAAAATGCAACCCATGCAACAATACCTGCTTGGTATGTAGTTGAAAGTTTAAGCGCTTGCATATATGATAAATCTTTGTATGCCGTTTGTGGTGCAATAATTTTTTTAGCCAATGCAGACATTGCCATTAATGGAATAATCAGTGTTGTAACATTCATTGCATATTGTGGTAAATCCAATTGTGCAAACAATAAACCTTGAATCAATAAACCAAGTGCTAGACCAATCGCTGCAGGTGCTAAACCAAAAAGTAAAAAGATAGTTGACCCCATAATTAGGTGAACTTCAGATACTCCAATAGGTTGTTTTGGGAATACTTCAAAAAATATAATTACAGCAAGTGTACTTAATATTGCTTTTACAATAAGTGACATTACTCCATTTTCTTTGATATGGTCCATTGACATCTTTGCTATAATTGCAAATGCTGCACCTGCTGTTACATATGAAAGCCCCATCTTTGAAGCTGCTACTATTCCTGGTTCTATATGCATGAATAATCCTTTATAATTGTTTTTTATTTTATCTTTAGCAATTAAAAATTGTGTATGGAGGATCTTTGTTTAACGTATCGTATTCAAAGGCTTTTTTATGATAAATAAAATTTGAATCAATAGTGCATAACTTATTAACGGTTGAAAACATTGCAATCGTTGATAACTTATAATATTGTTTTTTATAGCCTCTTAAGTGTTTCATAAAGCGATTATATCGAAACTTTTATAAAAAATAGTTTCGATATATATTAATATCTCTGGTTTTTTATTTTCATTTTCATTTTTAAAAATTTATAACTAAATAATGATTAACTACACATTCACTCCACAAGAGAATTATATAATTATCAAAAAGATATAGGAAATTAAAGTAAATACATGAAAATATTATTAATGGAAGATGATGAAATTCTAAATGAAGTTATTTTATCAAGCCTAGAAGATAAAGGCTATGAAGTATACACTGCTTTTGACGGAGAGGAAGCACTTGATTTAATCTATGAACATACATTTGACTTACTTCTTTTAGATGTCAATGTGCCTAATATCAATGGATTTAAATTACTAAAAAATTTAAGAGAAGACAATATTAACACTCCCGCTATTTTCATAACATCTTTGAATGAACCTATGGATTTAAAAGAAGGGTTTAAAAGTGGGTGTGATGATTATATAAAAAAACCTTTTGAAACCTATGAGTTACATCTTAGAATTGATAATATAAAAAGACTGTATAAACTGGATAAAAGTTATATATCAAAACTCTCTTCAAACAGCACATATAACTACAATACCTCAACGATTACAATTGATGATAAAGAATTTGTTCTTTCGAAAAAAGAGTTAAAAGTATTTGAATATCTTTTAAAAAACAGAAATCGTTCTGTATCAATTGATGAATTAAGTCTTAATATATGGACGTATGATAATAGACCAACAGACTCAACAATAAGAACATATATAAAAAATTTTAGAAAAATACTTGGAGAAAACAGTATTACAACAATCAAAGGAGTAGGTTATAATTTTAACTAAACATGAAAGAAAAACTTTTAATAGTTTTTTAGGATTATACTTAGGTTCTTCCTTATTACTTTTTATAATCATATCCATACTGTTTTATTCTTCACACGAAAAACAACACTACGCACTTACAGTGTCAGAAATGAAAATAAATGCGAATAATATTACACATGATATTTTAAAAGCACATATGTTAAAAACTGATCTAAAAAAAGAAGCTTTAGAAATAAAAGAAGGCTTATTATATGGGTTATACGACAATAAAATGCAACCAATTTATACTCAAATAAATTCAAATATTGATTTTACAAAACAATTTTATAGAAAAGGAAACTCTACTTTTTATATTGATAAAGGTGCAACAGGGCACTTGGGTGTTTCATATGTAGTCATAAAAGAATCAATATTGCACAAAGTACTTTCAAACTCAATCGTTAATATCATTGCGGGTACCACGATTTTATATATTATTATTGCACTCATTGGAATTTATTTAGCAAAATTATTCATATCTCCTATTCAACAACAAAGAGAAAAAATTAATGATTTTGTAAAAAATACGACCCATGAACTAAATACGCCATTATCTGCTATTTTATTATGTGTTGATTCCCAGAGTTACTATACAGAAAAAAATCGGAATCATATCAAAATAAGTGCAAAGAAACTATCCAATTTATATAAAGATCTTACTTATTTATTTTTTAAAGATTATAAACAAGATGAACAATCACTTAATAATATAGCAACAATACTATTGCAAGAGTTAGAATATCACACAGAACTTGCCAATAAAAAAAGTATCTCTATCTCACATGATATTGAAGAGACATTTATTAAAATAGAAGCAGAATGTTTTATTAGAATAATAAACAATTTAATTTCAAATGCAATTAAATATACAAAAAGAAAAGGTGAAATAACCATTATTTTAAAAAATAATGTATTATCTATAAAAGATACAGGAATAGGTATCGAAAAAGAGAAGCAAGATAAAATCTTCAACAGATATTATAGAGCAACACATGAAATTGGTGGTTTTGGGATTGGATTAGATATTGTATACTCAATTTGTAAAAATTATAATATAACCATAGATGTTAAATCACAAATAAAGGAAGGAACTACTTTTACTTTGCATTTTCCTCAACGTTAAACTCCTAAAAGCAGTGAATTGTTTGTCTCATTTACATATTCACTCCACATCAAATTGTTATTATTCTATATCCTATAATATAGAAGGTAGCTATTGTGAAAATACTCTTATTAGAAGACGATTTAGTTTTCTCTGAAGTTATAAAGAATCATTTAAATGATAATAATCATGAAGTTCAAGCAGTTTATGATGGCAATGAAGCCGAAGAATATATCTATTTTCATAAGTTTGATTTATTATTATTAGATATTAACGTTCCATATATAAATGGTTTAGAGGTATTAAAAAGATTACGCAAAGAAGGTAATTTAGTACCTGTAATTTTTTTATCATCTGCAAGTGATATTAAATCTATTGAAAAAGCCTACAAAATTGGTTGCAATGATTATATCAAAAAACCTTTTCTTCTTAAAGAACTGGAAATTAGAATTGAATATATAAACAAAACTCATCATATTGAAAACAACAGTTTTATTCTTATAACCGAACATATCAAACTGGATATGTCAAACTATTTCATAATAAAAGACAATGAAACTTTTCTCTTATCAAAAAAAGAAGCTTATATTTTAAGATATTTTTTTACAAATAAAAACAAAATCATTGATATAGATGAATTAATCATTAATATTTGGGAATATAACAGTGGTCCATCAATTGCAACCATTAGAACCTATATTAAAAATATCAGAAAAGTTATTGGTTCAAATTATTTTACAACAATCAAAGGTACGGGTTATCGTTTTAATTTATAATTAATTACTGCCACAAATTAAAAAAAACATTTTTTCTTTAAATTACATAATCACTCCATATTCAAACGTTAAACTTTTCATAAGTAATATTTATTACAAATGTTAACTTTGTTGATTACTTTTCTTTATGTAATTCGCGCATTATTAATAAGAAAATTAATTTAAATTTCAAAAACAGGAGGAATTTATGAATAAATTCGCAAAAATTAGTTTAGTAGCAAGTCTTGCAATTGCAGGTCTTTCAGCAAGTGCACAAGCAGCAGATACCTTAGCAGATGCCTTTGCTAATGGAAAATTAAGTGGGGCAGTTAAAGTATACCATTTTGCGCAATCATTTGATGGTGCAGGAAAAAATGACAGTAAGCTTACAACTGCAGGTGGTCACTTAACATATGTTACCGATGAAGTCAGAGGTCTATCTTTTGGAGCTACATTACAAACATCTAATGTTTTAAAAAAAGATGACATTGACGGTAAAACAAAAACTACACTGGATTCGCAAGGTGCCGTATTATCAGAGTCATACATTAATTATAAAATTTCTAATACAAACTTTAAATTAGGTAGACAATTTGTCAAAACTCCTTTAGTTGCAGGTTCAGGATCAAGATTGATTAAAGAAGCATTTGAAGCATATATGGTTACAAATACTGATTTGCCAGACACAACGATATCTTTAGCAAAAATAACTAAGTATCAGCAACGTACAGATTTTACAACAACGTCTCCATATACATCTGCAAATCCTAATGCTAGCGGTGGAGTTGGTACGTTTATGAAGATAGGTGAAGATGGGATAGATACTATTTATATTAAAAACAACTCTATTTCAAATTTGACAACACAACTTCAATATGCAGTTGCTGATAAAATTGCTGATTTATTATATATAGATGCTGTTTATAAATTTGATGGAGACTTAAAACCATTTGTTGCCGCTCAATATTTCGATACGGATTGGGACGCTGCAGCTTCAAAAGATGCTTCAATGTATGGTTTAAAAATTGGAGTAAATGTTGCGGGAGTTAGCCTTTTTGCAGGGTACAATTCAACCAATGGAGAAAGTGGTGATGCAGGGGTTGCTAGAGGATTAGGTCAAGGGGCATATTCAAACTATACAGCAACTACTAAAACAGCTGGTGCTGGAGCATTTGCAGCTGGTACGGACTCGTATCAAGTAGGTGCTGCATATAATTTTAATAAAGCTTTTAAAACAAAACTGAGATATTCAAGTTTTGACAATCCAACGGCAAATGCAGATTTAGATGAAACAACATTAAACTTAGAGTATAAGTTTGGTGGAGCCTTAAAAAATCTTAAAGCACAAATTGATTATTCAATATTAGATTATGAGAATAATACTAATGATGCAACTGATTTAAGAAGTAGATTAATTTACTCATTCTAATTAATTTATTTTTTATTCTATTAAAGGTGGCTTGATATTTTAAGCCACCTTTTTTTTAGTTTGTTTTTAAATTACATATTCACTCCATACTGTTTAATTATAATTTTAATGAGTTATATAACCATCATAAATATAAATGCCATGACTAAAAAAAACCTGTTTAATTTCGAAATTAGTCTAAGCCGCGAACTTAATATTGGCATTTATGTTTTATTCTCTTTCCTCATACTTTTTTAAATATCAAAAATAAATATAAATTATTCTTATAAATAAATATATGTATATTTTCCACATTGAGTCCACGTTAAATATCTATAATACTTATAGTTAAAAAATAAAGGAATAAAATGAAAAAACAAACATTAAGAAAAAAAGTAGCCTTAGCATCGATTTTAGGTATATCATTATTTGCAGGAAGTACATTATATGCAGATTCAAATACAATGATGGACCATTCAAAAATGAATGTTAAAGAGTGTACAAAAATGTACAAAATAATGCACGATAAATTACAAGCAGATGAATCATTAACCCAAAGATGGAAAGCCTTTGATGAACTATCAGCAAAGATATATCCTGAAGGTTTAGATGGAGGTAATAATTAATAAATGCCATACATGTTTTAGTTTTATAACAAAATAAAACAGATGTGATTTCTGTAAGTCATATACCATTTTAAATGTCGAAGAAAATTTAATCTCCTAATTTTCATAAATTCAAAATAAGCTGCAAACTTATCTCTTCGACATTTATTTTTATTCAAAATAAATCAACTCTCATAAATCTTAAATTAATTAGTACGTAAAATTAGATGTTTTACAAACTCCAAGTTCTAAAAAGAAAATATAATTTTCCACATTGACTCCACATGAAACAAATACAATGCTTACCATATCAAAAAACAAGGAAAATTATGAAAAAAATGTCAACAATCATTGTAGGACTAAGCCTATTTGCAAGCAGTGCACTATTTGCAAGTGGAAGTGGAAGCCATGGACATAACGATGAAGCAAAAACAACGAATAACCATATGGGTGATCATATGCATGAAGGTAAAATGCAAAATCATATGAATGAAAATGGTATGACAGATGCTAAGATGAAAAAAAACATGAAGAATATGGATCATGGGAAATCAGGTATGTCAAATGATGGTATGAAACCATATCATCATAATATGATGACCAATGGATATAAAGTAACATTAAGTTCAAAGAAACCTTTAACTGATGGTAAAAACCACATGACAATTATGTTAATGAAAAATGGGAAAGCTATAAAAAATGCTGACGTATCTATTAAATTTGATATGCCTTCAATGCCTGGAATGGATTTTACGCAGCATGCGAAGGGTCATGGGAAGATGTATAATACTATGATTAACTTCAGCATGGGTGGAGAATGGACATATGAATTGATGTTCAAAACGAGTGATGGTGCTATGCATAAAACAAAAGGTAGCGTAAACCTAAAATGATATACAAATCATTATTAATAACTTCATTAATAATATCATCAAGTTTCTCACTCGAACTTGATACGTTAGCTAACGCATCTAAAGATAATTTAACCCTTGTCAAAGTGGTTAAGTTGTCTGTGCTTAATGATCCATGGTTATTAGGGAATAAATATTCACAACAAGCAGTAGAGTCAAATAGTATCGCAGCAGGCACATATGCTGACCCAAAAGTCACTATTGGTGCTCTTA
>ENA-ORXI01002654-ORXI01002654.1-sediment-metagenome-genome-assembly--contig:-NODE-2654-length-12692-cov-11.491875_pt1 | contig 12692 bp, 12 predicted proteins | sample MGYA00237861_ERZ511468 | MGnify/ENA primary metagenome ERZ511468 (study PRJEB26299, sample SAMN06266213) | sediment metagenome | isolation source: Hudson Canyon methane seep mesocosm | place... | reverse complement strand
CCTTGAAGGTCATCTAAATTATTGAATTTTATCTTAGTATCAACTTTTCTTTTTATGAACTTGATTTCATGAAAAAGATAAGCATCACTAAAGACAAAATCTTTTTCTCTGTCGCTGGTACGCCAGATCGAACCGATCACATCATAAATACCAATAAGAGCACCTTCGTATGCTCGTGGCCAAGTTTCGAATACAAAGTTTGTGTTATACCCTGCTCTCCGAAAAGCAGTATTTATAATTTCAATAGATAAGCCCTGATTTGGCAATTCATTTCCAATATAAGGCGCCTCCTCTTTCGCTACAATGCTTAATGCTGAAGTCAGCGGTGAAAAACAAAATAAAAGTACGATAGATATGAGAGCTGCTGTTGAAGGTTTCATAGTATATGGATAAATTAATAAGGAATGAACAAGATTATAATTTGTCGAGTAAACGTTTTTTGAGCATACACATACCTTATTATCTAGGGACGAATAGTCTCTGTAAACAACGCAGATATTTCATGCTCTTCTACTAATGGATTAATGTGGGCTTGGTTTCTGATCTCAGTTAAAGATAGTTGCTTTTCAAGACGGCCAGATTCATAAAGATATTCTGGCACGTACCCACTTAATAAAATTTTCCATGAAAACGGCAAGTGGCCTGGATTAACTCTGGTATGTAACCAAATGACACTGGTGCAGTTTGCCAAAATTGTATTATAAAAAGCAGGTTCTTTATACAAGGTATTAATGCTATCAATGTATTCCAGAAATAAGCGTCTGGCATTTTCTTTTGCTGCTTTTGATGTTTTTAGTCGGTAACGATAAACCTGCTCTGGTGGATCCTTTCGATAATGTGTTCTTAAACCAATCACATCACGCTCATCAGCAACAATATAAATCAATTCATATTGCCTGAAAAAACCTTTGATCGTTGAGTAGCCTTCCCCTGCTTCCTTTCGTGCTTCAATTGATACCGCAAGATGGTTATTCTCACCAAAGTCGAAACTGATGATGATATGTGCAATAGCTGGTCCCATCCAATACACAGCAAATAGATCAATACCTTCAAGTTTATTCAAATTAAACGTCTTGTCATAATAATTGGGCTGGTATTCAAATTCACTGTGATAGGTGAAATTACGGATATTATGTACCGTTACCAAACTGCCCTCTACGCTAGCATGAGCTAGTTTACGAACATCAGCTTGCCACAATCGATCATTGGCCGGTTGAATGGTAAGCCACCAGACTAATACAATAAAAAAAATGACAGTATGAATCATTAGCAGTTGTTTTCGTAAAGCAGACGATAACAGTAAAGTTACCGTTGCAACCAACCCAATTAACGCAACTAAAAGTGCGATAGTTAACTGTACGGTACTACTATTCGAGTCGCCGAAGTTTACCGCTAGTACAGCCCATGTCGTTGAACCTATTAACCATAAAGTAAGAAATGATTTTTTTAAAAATCGACCTATATTTATCAAAATAAACAATCCATACTTAGTACGTTAGTCGTAATATTCAAGAGTCATAATCAGTGCTAATTCTAAAAAAAACCCTTATTTACTTTTAATTTAGTTGCTGAATTTTTTCATACAACTGAGTCAGGTTATAAGCGAGTAACCGACGCCCGACAGAGTGTTTAATGCTACTTCCAAAACCAGCAACTGCATCAGAAGAAGTTCTGAAAATTCCCAATACCAACACTCCTTGTTTAACAGGGAGAAATAACCCTAGACCTTGCTCGCCATTATACGACTGTGTCACATAGAACTGACGTAAAGCAACTGCGAATGCATCAGCTTCTTCTATCAGCATTCTATGCATAAGCGAAAATGTAGGGCGGCCTTCAACCTTCAGTTTCAGAGCAAAGAAACTTTCTTGCAGTTGTGATGGTTTATTATCTGGGTATTGACTTAAGGTCTGATAAAACAAAGGGTAATACTGCTTTAAGATTGGACTAAGGCCAGTAATCTTTTGAAAGTACTTTCCTAAATTAAACTGTTCTCCCTGCTCACGTTGATAAGGTGTGATTTTTCTTACACCTCCAGCAGTATAAGCGTGAAAACGGTTATACAATACCTTATGCAATTGCTCCTCAACTGTCTGTTGTACATCACTAGCATTGCTATCAAGCTGTGATATCAACTGAAATTGTTTTATTTCAGTATCACTGAGGTTCAAATCATTTCCAGCCTGGACTGAAAGAAAACGTTCTAATTCATTGCTTTCATTCGCAGAAAACTTTAATTTAGAAAAATCCTTTATTGTAGATGCCGGTGTCAGTTTTTGAGAAGTTAAAATAGGTTCAGGTAAATCAATCCAGGTTCCTTTTATAAAATGCTTCTTTAGAGCAATCGGTGTTGTTTTAACAACAAACGCCAACAAAACAGCCAACTCATGCTCTTCTGATTCTTCAACTTGTGTAGTGATCAATTCACCCTGTAAAATTTGCTGTTTTTCTTGCGGAGAAAACGGTAACTGTTTTAAAAGTTCATCAAAATCAGCTTTAGCAATTGAGTAGAAAAAACATAATAAAAAAACCAACCCTACCTTTTTTAGCATAATAACCCCTATAGTGAGTGGTGTTTACAAGAGAGCAAATAATCCATTAATTAATGTAAGTCCGACAATATAAAATTAACAAACTGGTCTACACGTTGCTTCCTATGCTGTAATGGAATTTCATTTAAATCGGCTATTGCCTGCCCTATACTGCGCCAATGTAAGCGACCCGTTTTTTGATTCATAACATCAATAATTAATGTTCCTTTTTCAGCTGTCTTATCTGTTTTTCTGCTAGAAACTAGTCCTGGCTGGGCTCCGTATATTTGCAAGACTTCATCATCACTTAAAGCACTTTTTAATGCAGCTGTATAAGTTACAGTATAACCAGCACTTGCAGCACTTTGTGTAAACCGATATCCCTTTTTAACTAAAGCTTTCTTAATAGCCTGCTTCAATAAGTTATCCATATCGACATGATCCAATCTATTATCTTGATAAACGCCTTTCAAATTTGGCGACCAACTAAATAAAGTACCATTAGCAATAAACTCATCATCATAATGTTTCTGTACCATACTTGTTCTGCCTAAAGGTAAGCTATTTACCCCTCCTTCTTTAGTTGGGCCTACTGAACAGGCATTTAATGTCATACAGGCAAAACTTAATAAAATAATTATTTTCATTGATATATTTGGTGGGGTGAGTAATAACAAGAGCTCTCAATCAAATTTGATTATATACTTCATTTAGACAAGAAAATACTCAAATGCTCTAGACTTAGAAAAAATTCATTTGTTATATGGAGTAGCTATGATCACTAAGAAGAATTTAATTTTCGTTATTTTAATCGCTTTTCTTATCACCAGTTGCGATTTACTTAGCATTAAAGAACAGCAAGAAAAAGCAGCTGAACTTTGTCAAATTAAGGGTACTGTAGTAGCCGAACAGCCAACAAATGGACTAATAGTTGCCTTACTTCGATATAAAACAGGCTCTTTCAAAAACAAAGATAACTGGACCCTAGTCGATCACTATGTACTGGAAAAAGCAGGTCAATGGGCTTTTTATTCCCGCCCTGGCACCTATTTCTTAACCGCTTTTCAAGATATCAATAATAATAAAATTTTCGAACGTAATGAACCTGCTATCCCATTTGATAGCAAAAAAAAATTCAACTGTGCGCCAGGCGAGCATAAAGCAGGTATTAATTTAGTCATCCCTCATAAAGGACGAATTCCTGGCAATGCTCCAGTAGATATATCCAACCTGCAAGCTCGCTCAAAATCAGAGCAATTGAATGTTTCACTAGGGCAAGCCCTCGCTATAGGAGAGGTTATCAGTCTTGATGATCAAAGGTTTTCCCGCGAAAATGCCAGTAAAGGTTTATGGAAACCATTTGACTTTATTTGGGAGTCAAAACCTGGCATTTATTTTCTACAACCCTATGACGATAATAAGATTCCCGTACTTTTCGTTCATGGTATCAATGGCACACCTATTGAATTCAGCTTTCTAATTAAGAACCTTGATCACTCCCGTTTCCAACCATGGATTGCGTATTATCCTTCAGGAAGTCAACTGATTAACATAGCAACAAACCTTAATCGAACAATCATCCAACTAAAAGCCCAACATCATTTTAAAAAAACATTTCTAGTTGCTCATAGTATGGGAGGATTAATAGCACGAAGTATGATATTGGAGAACAGAAAAACCTTTCAAGAAAAACTATATGCTTCATTCATCTCTATTTCAACACCGTGGAATGGACATAGTGCCGCACAAATTGCTAAGTATGCACCAGCCGCTGTTTACTCATGGTTGGACATGACCCCGGGCAGTGAGTTTTTAACTCAGCTATTTTATACTGAAAATAATATCCGGCCTCGTCATTTGCCACCGCATATACCCCACAGCTTAATATTTACCTATTTACATGGTGAATCTGATGACGGTACTATTAGCATAGAAAGTCAACTCCGACCTGAAGCACAAGAAGATGCAACTCACCTTTATGGTTCTTTACAGTCACATAATGGCGTTCTGGAAGACCTGAAAACATCACAACTGATAAACCAACTTCTGTTTGATGCTGACAACGAATAGCTTCAATCCATCGCTTGCACATCATAGAGATGCCTAAGCAATGGTTATGAATATAGAAGTTACTGTAGGGCTATGCTAATAAATAATTTATAATAACGCACAATTGGCGTACAATTAATTTAACCTATTGGAGACCTTCATGCCTACAACAGAGACTATTAAACAGGAGCGAATGCATATTCGCCTTGATACAATGTCAAAACAGAAACTGGAAAAAGCGGCGAGTTATAGCCATAAGAAGCTATCTGAGTTTGTACTTTCTCAATCCTTAGCGGCGGCTGAAACCATTATCAGTGAACATGAGCATATTACTTTGTCTCAGCCTGACTGGGATTTGTTTTTTGATGCACTTGAAAACCCGCCTGCAAAAAATACAAAACTAACTGAAGCTTTAGCCTTACATAAAAAATCAGTTGTTCGTTAAGTATGCAGTTATCGATTAATGCTCTGAATACAGGTCACCTCCGCAAGTCGTTTGATTGTGGTGAGCCTAGTCTCAATACTTATTTACATCGTTACGCTCGCCAGAATATAAAAAATCGCATTAATCGGGTATTTATTGCTTCGCCTGTTAATTCTGAAAAAACAATTATGGGTTACTACACGCTAAGTGCCGGTAGCATAGGAGCTGATAACTTACCCCTTGAACAAAAACGGCGACTACCCAACTACCCCATCCCTGTTGCCTTATTGGGACGGTTAGCTGTAGATAAGCAGTATCAAGGACAACGTTTAGGGTCTATTTTATTAGCAGATGCAGTGCAGCGGGTTGAGCAAGCCAGTGAAGTATTAGCTGTCTATGCCATTGTTGTTGAGGCGTTAAACCCTTCAGTTGCTAGATTTTATCAGGGCTTTGGCTTTGTGCCTTTTTCTGGTCAGCCTTTAAAATTGTTTTTACCTATGGGTTCTTAGCTAGTTTTCATATCCTATTTTAAATGTCGCAAGGCTTTCTTTTGAGACTTCTCATACCGTGCCGTAGTCTGCTGAATGTAGGTAGGTATGTCTGCAACCTTACTTAGATTGCTAGAGCTTAAGGATATCCTCAAGGCAAATCAGGTTAAAAATAGAGGGTAAAGCGGCCAGAGTAAGTCTCACTGCTTCTAATAGGGGTTCTGCGCTATCAATGTACAGATGGAGCACAGATTGTGCTCCATCTGCCAAGACTAGTAGCTGCTTTCAATACTCCTTGCAACTAAAAACGGGATGAATATTTATAATTCATAAAAAGACTCTTCCTCCCCCTCTTTACCGTGATAGTAGAGGTCGAATAAATCACCCATCTCATCATTCCGAATAAATATTTTTTTCAATAAAATATAAATATCTACTAAACACTGCATATCTATTTTTTCTTGATCGATATACACAGAATGGGTATCAAGGTGCTCATCCATATCAACCAGTACCCTTTCGCATATTTTAAAAATTGCGTCAGTATGATGATTAAAGTGATTTGATTTTACCTTAATTCGACGTTTTTTAGAGTAGTCAGTTAAGTAGCTACTTAATTCCGACTTCTCTCTATCTGTAAGAATGTTGGTTATCTCAGAAGAGATTTCACCAATTTTTTTGGAATTAGAGGAAACTACAGCAACGACAATATTTTCTTCGTCACCATCATTATCTAATTCTGTTCGACTGCAAAAAATATTGCACCCTTTTTGTTTTATCTTCATTATTTGTCTCCTGACAATATTTACAATAAAACAGCCTAAAAATAAGCTGTAAAATGTAGATCTAAATATTAACAAATTAACAAATAATCGCTTTATCTACTCTTTCAAACAGATAGAAAGCAACCTCTAGGAAACTTTACAGCAGCACTTGATTTTAAAAAAAACAAGCCTTTTACCATAAGTCGAAGATAACCCAAAAAATTTGGATAATTAATTCTAGTTCCAATTTAATAAATTAGCAACTAAAAAATAAGCACTATTTGGGGTCCAGTGGAAGAACCCCCAAAAGTGTTCGTTCTGAGGTAATCCACTTTCCAGTAGTACCATTTTAAATGTATTCTTTACTGGCGAGATTGGAAATTTAATTTCTTAAAGCCTATAGATTCGTCATGACGGTTCAAAAAAACGTAGGTTTGACTGGACTGATTTCCCAATCAAAAAAACTGTATTGTATGCCAGCTTTAGGTAAGGTAAACCGGTTCAATAAATCTTGGTTCAGAATATCATTTTTCAGTTAGTAAAATGGACTGATCCTTATGGAAGTAGGATATGCGTGCCTTTCAACCAAATATTCATCTTTGTCCATGCAGGATGATGCATTAAAAAAGTAGGTTTCTGAAACAGTGCTTATAGGCATTTAAACAAACATAGCTCAGAACGAACACTTTTGGGGGTTCTTCCACTGGACCCCTTATAACCGAGGTGATGTGCTTAATATTCAAGAGGTTATAAGGAAATTTACCGACGCTTTTAAAATCGATATTTCCTCTGTAAGCCTCATGTAGCAAGGGTTTGCGAGGGGTCTTAGGACAAATGGTTCTTTTGGTTATTTAACCCCTTATTGCTTTTTATTATAGGATTATTTGTGGTATTTGTATCTAGGTACCAGATACAAATAAAAAGAAATAAGTAATTCTTTAAACTTTCGATTTATTATATTGGAGCGCGCTTATGAGCAGTTTTTTTAAGAAAAAAGAAGGTAAAAATATAGAGCAATTGTGTGTCAAATTTAGGCAGTTAGTCCAGCAAGAATATCAAGTAGCAGATGAACACCAGTCGAATGATTATTGGTGTCACAATGGACATAATATAGGTGACGATGAGTTAGCTGCAGTAAAGATGATTGATAGTATCGATATATCATCAGAAAATTTTGAAAGTTTAGACGAAATTAGAAGCTTTCTATTTATGAGGTTAAATGAACTAAAAAAGTCATATGACAGAATATACCCTGATCCAGACGGGTTTGGAGCTGGAACATTTCACAATATTTTTAATGGATTAGATGATAGTCGTTTTTTGGATTCACAGAAAATTGTTATTGAAGCGAAATGGAAGAAAAGTGGGTTCAATGAAGAAATTGATTATTACGAATTTGAAAATCAATTAGACGATACTTTAGTTTGTGCTAGGTTTTGTTTAAAGACCGAAGAGTACTTGCTGGCTATAGATTTTATTCAAATTCGCTTGCTTCAACTTTCATATCGACTTTTCATTTCTCATGATGAAATGAGTGAGGGAGAAGTTCTTCTTTTTTCGAAACAAATTAGAGAAATGCAATCTATGATGGTTCTTGCTCTAGTAAAAGGAAGGCTTCCTAAAATCATATACTCTCATGCTTATCGTTATATTTCTGGTGCTTGTGGGTTACTAACTTTTCTTCAAGAAAATAACTTTAGTAGAAATACTATGGAGCATAATGAGGTTGCTAGCTTACCTATAAAGTTTATTTCTCTTAGCCGGAAAAAGGCTGTAGAGGCTTCAGAACATGATGATGGAGGAATACATACATATCAGGATGGGACGTTACATTATATAGGTTATCGTGCGGCGTCTTCATTAAGTGTTTTGTCAAGTGAGCAGTTTTTGAGGTTTACTAATGATATGTTTCCTTCTATTAATGATTATATAAGTAGTCTAGAAAGCAGTTGTGCAATAATTGATTATGTAAATGTAATGGAGTTTGATGACGAGTGGGAGACTATTAAAAAAGAATTCGATCAAGTTTGGTGCTTTATTATACAACGAGGTCTGAATGGAGACACCAAGATATCCTTAGTTCAAGTTGGAGAAGCTTTAGAAATCCAATCATTGGTTGAAACCACATCAAATACAGTTAAACAGTTATTGGATCCTGATGATAAAGATGTAAAAGAATTTTCTAAAGATACAATTTATAATATTTCTAGGTTTTTATTTTCATATCATATAGAAAAGCTTGTGGAGAAGGAGACAACAATAGTAATAATACCTGACGGAATTATTGCGATGATTCCATTTTCTGCATTAAAAAATAGTTCTGGATATTATTTAGTTGATTTTTTTAAAATAATTATTGCAAATAATTTTCGGTCTATAAGAAAGATTTCGCTTATTAATTCACTACAAATAAAAACAGGTTTAGTTGTTGGAAATCCTGATTTTGACCACAAACTTGATGGTATGATATTTAGTAAATCTAAGCATAATTCTTTTTCTCCACTTCCAGGGACACTAGTTGAATGTAAAGAGATATCTGAACTAATGGGGTGGGAATTCTTAAGCAGCCAAAATGCTACAGTAGAAAATATTAGTAATGCATTTGGTTTATATGATTGTATTCATATTGCTACGCACGGTGGATATAGAAAACCTATTTCCGAACATAGTCTTAACGAGGCAATTTATAATCCAGTATTATTCTTTGAAACTACTAGAATAATACTAAACTCTTCTGTAATAGCTTTAGCTGGAGCTAATAATTTATCAGAATCCAGCACTGGATTGCTTGAAGCAAGTGATATTTTAGAACATGACCTAACTAATTTAAAAATTGCTTTTTTGTCCTTATGTCATGGAAGTTCTGGTTCTACGTTTCCTAGTGAATCTTTGTTTGGAATGGCAAGGTCATTCTTAGCTAATGGTACATTAATGACAATTGGCTCACTGCATTCTGTCCAAGATGATACGGCTAAAGAATTTGCTATCAAGTTTTACTCCGGCTTGAGTGATGGAGAGTCAGCGATAGAATCGTTTCATAACACACAGTTGTGGTTAAAGAATGAGGGTTACCCTTGGCAAAATTGGGCGACTATGCAGATAGGGATTTAGCTCTAATATATAGACACTATTGAAAAAATGGGTAACTGCCAGGTATCTGAGATACTTCATACCCTCTGTAGTGATTATTATTAGACAATCCTTATTTCCTCAAAGCCAACCTCAAACAAAACTCCAACAGCAGCATCCAGCCGCTTAAACACACGAACCTAACCTCAAGTATGGGGTTAGGTTTCTGGGTACCAGAAAGCGTGACAGTCCAGCCATGAGCGGGCATTCAAATAATATGGGAAAGTTAGGTTTTAGTTTGCAATTTTAGCTACTGAATATTATTCAGATATGTTTATCTTACAATTAATACATATTATCTCGTCTAGGGTTGCAGACTGCTCCCTATCATAATATTGGCATAGAACGAGAGTTAGATAGTATGATAACTAGACCGAGATAATAACTTGGTTAAGTTTAAAATCAGCACTAATGAGATTACACGCACATGAAACTCACATACGAAACAGTTAATCTTTTAATGTTACTGATGCCAGGTTTGCTTAGCAGTGGCATATTTAACCTTATACGAAGAAAAGTGGGATTATCAACTTTCGATAAAACTGTTGAATCATTTATATTTACATTCTTAATATACATAACATTAAATTTAACTTATGGCTGGGAGCCTCTTGCTCAAACGAAAAAGGTCGATAATGAAATCATTTATACCTTTTCCGCTGATTCATATCTTATATTTCTAACATTACTTTACTCATTAGTTCTACCGATTATTTGGGGAGCAATAGTCCACTATGATTTTCATATGTGCCTTTTAAGAAAGTTAAAACTTACTGATAGGACATCTAGAGATACTGCATGGGATGATGTATTTACAGATGAAAAACGATTTGTCACCATACATTTGAATGATGAACGAAGAATTACAGGTTGGCCTATGTATTATTCAAATAATAAAGATGAAGGATTTATGTATCTAACCAACGCAGCTTGGATAAATGCGAACAATGAATATGTTAATACAGAATCACATGGAATTCTTATTACCCGTGAGATAGTAGAACTTGTAGAATTTATGAATAATGCTAATGAGGAAAAGATCAATGAGTAAAAATGACAACATACCACCAATAGATAATCGCAAGCCTATTAATGAAGAGGTAAGGGGTGGTTATAATCCACCAAGCTCTGAACAACGCCCAAACCCACCAGCTAAACCACCAGAAAAACCAAAGAAAGATTAGTAAAAAACTTAAATTACTAACTAAGCCAATATAAAAACCAGCACAAGTAACAGTTGAATGTAGTGGTGACACGGCTTTTAAAGGCTGGGAAAATCTTGTAGAAAGGACTTTTATTAAAGTATTTGATAAAGAATCAGCAGAGTTTAAGCATTTAAGGTTTTTTATTGAAGATTTTAAAATGTTAATATCTTCAATAAAGCAATGCCTTGAGGAGCTAGAAGAAGATCGATAAGATGTTATTTCTATTACAAGAGCGTTAAGCGAATAAGATGCCGTTTATGCACAATACCCCTATGTCAAAATGGCTCCCTTTTGATGTATACAAGATGTTGTGTTTTGCCTAAGATGATATGAGAATGTCATTTTGAGACATTGAAAGAAACACGCCATGCCCTACGTTTCAAAAAGTTTACGTTGTGATGCACATATTTGCAGCTAATGTGAGTTCTGATGGATGTTTGCAAATAAATTGGATTCATTCTCATTTAATGTGAGCCAAAGTCCCTTTATATTTGCAAATAATTTGAGCCCAAAATGGCGTTGTTTGCGAGCCGCAACACCTATCATAGTCTTTACAAATTCAATGATCTTTAGGAACCTGAATAGACCCATCAGAAATACCTTTCGCCATTAATTCAAGCAACTTAGAAAAACGACAGAAGCCTTTATATTCAGATGTAAGATAGTTCATTTGTGTTTGTGTTGTAGTATCCATTATTTGCTTAAATGATTCCATGTAATCAAAAAGTGTAGTCAATAATTGTCCATTCCCCGTGTCAGTATCTGGAAATGAATTAACATGACTATCAATACGTTTAACTAGATTTAATTGGGTACTGTTGATATTCATAAATATTCTAAAAGGTTAAAGATATTTTTGTGGTGTTCTTTTATTTGTTTATCTTCTTTATACATTGGTTTCATGCATTATAGGGGTAATTATTGAATAATCAATATTCTGCTCGTCCATCATTTCGAGCCTCCGTGCTGCTTTGCGTATTCAAATTGACGTTGTTTGTTTCCCTCCCTCTGGATCTAATAAGCCAACAAGACTGGCTAAGCTAGTTTCTCTATTGTTCCCATATTCATAAAATGTAATTAAGTCGAACGCATCACCACAAACGCCACCATCAACAGGTAAACCAATTGATTGATCACTAGCATGGTGAGAGAACCAACGCCCATCAGTAAAGGCAATTAGCCCAGCTTTACCGCTGGAGGTGTTAGGTGATATCCATTTTCGACCATGCCTTTTATAACCGTATTTTTTGAGTAAAATATCAGTGCTCAGAGTGTCATTAATAGCTTGAATGTCGAATGTATTGGAGTTGGTGCGGCTTTTGAGTGTTATTGATATCTTTGCATAGATAGCCGCTCGCTTTGCCTTTCGGTCATTAATAATAGCCAATAGCTTGGATGGTGTTGAATCTATAGCAATGCCAGTGCTTACATAGTATTCATAGTGCTGACCTTTGTTTGGTGCATACATTATTTGCTGGAGTCTTACGGCTGAACAATCACTATTGAATAATATTTGTAATGCTTCTTGTAAATCAAACCACGAATCACACCCTATGTATTTTTTGATTTCTATAAGAATACGCCACCGCTTATCCTCATCGGTTGAGGACTTAGCTGCATAAATTCCATAGCTAGTAATGCTTAAATTATCGAGTTTGGTTTTAATTTCATCAATGGATAAATTACCACTATCAAGGTCAACCCATAATAATGACATTTCGCCCCAGTCAATAACGGCTGCTTTGGTTTTTAATCCTGATAATTGAACTGCCCAGCACTGAGCCTGGTCTTTAGGTGTTGAAAGTGGTTTGCTTAGCGCGTAACAGACCTCAAGCCAGTTTTTAAGGCCATTGTCTCTATCTGCAAAGTGGTTTTTAAATGTAGCTATAACGGGTTTTGAGTCCATTTTACTTACCGGGGTATTCAACTGTATCACCTATCTTAACTTTAGCATTCCATTCTTCCATTAACTCATCCTGTGAAATCTTACGTTGTGTCATTTTTATATCCCAATAATTAAGATGCTGCTGACCTACAAATCATTTAATATTCCTAGAATATCAGAATTTACTCCATTCCCCACAAACCTCAACTCCACATTC
>ENA-ORXI01002653-ORXI01002653.1-sediment-metagenome-genome-assembly--contig:-NODE-2653-length-12695-cov-2.836662_pt1 | contig 12695 bp, 9 predicted proteins | sample MGYA00237861_ERZ511468 | MGnify/ENA primary metagenome ERZ511468 (study PRJEB26299, sample SAMN06266213) | sediment metagenome | isolation source: Hudson Canyon methane seep mesocosm | place: USA:Hudson... | reverse complement strand
TCCAACTTTTTGGGTTCAGGTAAGAGCTTTTTTTTTGTCCGGTTTTTATCTACTATTTCTTATTCTTTATTTTTTTTGCATTTCTCAAATACACATATCCGTATCATTTACAATTTTTGCTATTTAGGAATAAAATAATTTTTCACTCAAGTGTAATTTATTCCTAAATTCATCTTAATAAATATACTAAAAATTCAGTCTTTGTAGCTGAATTCTGGGTTAATATGGATTGTCTTGAACGCAGAGATAGCCTAGCTCTATTTATGAAGGTTTTTTTCTTTGTCCTACGGGATTTAGATAAAAACCTTTTTTTATGGACTTAATTAACCACTAAAGATTCAATGTAGTACAAGAACTTTAAAATTAACGTATATTATTTGATGACTTCTACTCAATAAGTTACTCTCTTTAAATATAAATGCACATTTAGAAATAATTGGATCTTGTAAATAGCTTGTAATCTACATTTTGGTAATATTTAATTATAAAGTAAGTCAATAAAAAGGAGTTGCCTTGAGTACAAAATTATTTGAACCTATATCATTATTTGATTTTAGTAAAATTCAAGAACTTAACGTAGATAATCATAAACCTAAAGACATAACGAATTTTATTGTTGTTCCTGAAGCTATTAAAAACCAAATGAACTTTGCTATTAAAACACATATTGATTTAATAACAAAATATCCCGACGATGACTATTTAAAGTATCTGGAATCAGATCAGGGCATAGAAACGATGTTATCAACAAATTGGTATGAAAAATATAATATAAAAAAAACATAATGTTCTGTATAAAAATTTATTTTATATTAAAATTAAATTGTAATAATTTTTTACAATTATAAACTTTTTTTATTTATGTAGAATTCACTTACGAATTAACTGATACCGTTAATTTTTAACCAAACCCCAAACAAAAATGAAACAACATACTGTTTCAACTCCTTATTTATAACTCAAAAAAGATACACAGACCGTGACTCTTGTATCTTTTTTGTTTTGCTAAACTTGTTAAAATAAGTAAACTGACAAAAGAACAAATTTTATCTGAGAAACACATTTTTGCCACAATATTTCTTTATACTATATAACTTTTAATTTAGGATTTATTATGATAAATATGATTTATATCTTAACAATATGCACATCAATCTTTTTTCTTTATGAAGTCTATTTGGAGAAGAAAAAATTGGATAATGAAGATTATTCAATATATTAGTACTGTGAATAAATACAAAGACAATTAACCCTTTGTGATTTCAATAGGAGGTTCAATACGACCTTCTGAAAAATAAAATCCCTGAAACTCATCGATTCCTAATGCTAATGTTGTATCAAATACTTCTTTGGAGTGTACAAACTCTGCAATTGTTTTAATGTCTAACTCTTTTGCTGAGGCGATAATACCTTTTACTAAAGAGTATGATTTTTTATCCGTATTGATATTTTTGATAAATGAACCATCTATTTTAATGTAGTCAGGATTGAGTTCGAGTATATTTGAAAAATTTGAATGTCCCGTACCAAAATCATCAATAGCAATTCTAACTCCGTATTTCTTAAAATCTTCAATAAAAGAATTCATAACTTCATGATCTTCAATCAGTTCTGTTTCTAATATTTCGATAATGAGTCTGTTTCCAATAGTGGGGTATTTTTGTAAATACTTTTGCAAAATGTAGATTAGAGTATTATTATAAATATCCTCATAGGAAAGATTTATTGAAAAATCTTTATCACTTTCATTCATAAGTTTGAAACTTTTCTGAATAATGATATGAGACAGGGTATTGTATTGTTTTGTTTTTATGGCTGCATCCAAAAAGAAATAGGGTGATATCAGTTTTTCTTTTCCATCTTGTAGTTCAGATATTCTCATTAAAACTTCATATTTTACAATTTCTTGGTTTTTATTTAAGATGGGTTGAAAAACAGGGAATACCATATTATTTTTAATTGCATTTTTAATCTTTCCCGACCAATCAAGAATGTTTTGCATCTCTTTTGTTATATCTAATTCTTTATTGTAAATCTTATAACCCAATCTGTGTTTTTTTGCATGACGTAGTGCCATGTCTGCTGACAAAAGAGGGTTTTCATTACAAATGGATACTCCAATGGTCGCATCCAGTTCTATATATTCATCATTACCATTTAATGTAAATTCAAATTCTTGTATTTGACTTTTAATTTTTTGTAAATCAGTTTCTAAAATATTTAAATGAAATTCTTCCGAAGATTTTAATAAAACAAATTCATCTGCGTATGTCCTATAGATAGTGTATTCATCACTGAATTTATTTAAACAAGTTGCAAATTGTTGAAGAATCTTATTTCCTATATGAAATCCATATAAACCATTAATATTTTGGAAAGAATCAATATTGATTAAAAAGATAGTAGAAGATTGGGCTTCATTAATATCCATTATGAGTGCCGAGTGGCTATGTACTCCTGTAAGTTTATCAAAGTACAATTGATTTTCAAGCTCAAGTGTTCTTTCTCTTACTTTTTCTTCTAAGTGTTCATTTAATTCATTTAAATCTAAATTCATATTTTTTATTTTTTGGTTATACTCTTGGATAAGTTTTTGTGAATAAATGGCACTGCTTGTTGTTAAAAAAACTTTTATGGCATTATTTAAATCAAGTGGTTTTTGAATAAAATGATTAATTCCTAAGTTTATCAAATCAACTAAATATTCGGAATCGTTGTAAGCAGAAATAATGATGATAATTTGTTCTTCATGGATATTTAGAATTTCTTTACTTAACTCTATTCCATTCATGTTCGGCATAATGATGTCACTGATCACAATGTCGTAATAAGTCCCTGTTTGTTTAAAATATTGCAAGTATTTATGAAAACCTTCTTCTCCATCAGCTGCAACATCAACTCTTAGAAAGATATCATCTAATATTTCTTTTGTATCGGGTCTTATAAAATCATCGTCTTCAATGTATAAAACATTGATATGTTTTGATTTTGTTAATAATCTTTTAATACTCATCTTTGTACCCTCAATTATATAACTTTTGCCACGTTATAAACAACGATCATCTGCTAAAATTTCACCCAATGCACTAAATAAGATACTTGAACTGATGGGTTTTATAACAAAAGCACCGTTCAAATCTTTACACTCATCAATTTGTTGTTTTTCATTATGACCACTTAAACAAATGATTTTTATTTTTTTATCAAAGTCTTTAATAATCTTAAGCATAGAAATACCATCAAGGTAGGGCATACTTAAATCAGTTATGATAATATCTGGTCGGTGTTCTTTGAATTTTTCTATGCCTTCAAGTCCATTTGTGGCATAGTAAGAGTCTTTAAATAACATGGGTAAAATATCTTGCATAATATCAATGACAACTTCTTCATCATCAACAAAAAGTACAGATAAATTTTTAATAGTTTCTTTAATTTCATCGCGTTCCATCGCATACCTTTATGTGTATATATCATTATAATTAAAAAAAGTGGTAATTATGTGTTCTTATATTAGAATTTCAAAAATAGCACCACTCTTCGTATTTCTGACGCTGAGTTGGCCTCTCATGCTTTTTTCAATAATCATTTTTGACATGTACAAACCTATTCCTGTACCTTGAGATGTAAATTTTGTTGTAAAATATGGATCGAAAATTTTCAAAATGATTTCTTCATCGATTCCTCCTCCATTATCACTGATTGAAATGAGAGTACTTTTTTCTTTAAGTGCAGTCACCTCAATAACTATGTAGCCTACTTTTCTTTTTTTACTTAATATTGCATCTTTAGAATTGTTTATGATATTGATGAGTACCTGTTTAAATTCGTTTTGATATCCATTGATAATGATGCTTTGTGCATCAATTGTAACTTGGATATTGTGACTTTTTAGCTGGGGTGATATCATTTCATATACATTATGAATGGCTTTTCCTATACTAAAGTTTACTTTCCTTTTACTGGGGATAAAAAAGTCTCTAAAATCATCGATGGTTTTAGACATATAATTAAGTTGATTTTGTATTTTTTCGCTTACGGGAGAATAATCTTGAAGTGTTAAACTGTTATCATTAAATTCCAATTTGGTTTCAACTGTCATATTTAATGCTGCAATCGCATTAAGGGGTTGTCTCCATTGATGGGCAATGGCACTCATCATTTCACCCATCAGGGCCATCTTTGATTGTTGAAATAGTAATTTTTCTTTTTCTTTTAAATCAGACAAATCTATGATTGATGTTATGTATATTTTTTTACGACCTCTTGAACTGTGTATTCCTTTGACCAAAGCAGGAAAGCTCACCCCTGTATTTTTTTTAAAAGAAGCTTCATACGCAATGGCATTGTTTTGTATCTCATCGTCAAAAGAGAATTTTTGGAAATCTTCATTTCCTAAATAAAGCATGTGTTTACCCAAAATATCAGCAGAATTTTTAAATCCAAAAAGTTTTATGGCTTCATTGTTCGCTTCAATACAGTATCCGTGTTTATCAAATATAAATATGGCTTCTAATGTCGAATTAACAAGTGTTTTAAAATCATTTATTGAAGTTTTTAGTTTCTTCTCAAGTTTTTTTCTGTTTCTAATCTCTTGTTTAAGTTTAATATTCCATAAGTAAAATATTATAATAATAAGAATAGATACAATAGGCAGTATTACCTTCCAAAACAGATCATAATTGAAACCTTGTTCATATTTTATCGAAACCCATTTCTGGTAGATGTCATTTTTCTCTTCTGTAGATAAACTTGAAATCAGTTTTTGGAAGATTGAAAGAAGTAAGGGGTGATCATTTCGTATTCCAACTCCCAACTCCCATGTTTGAGGTAACTTTCCCGCAATTTTTAACTCAAAGAGTTTATTTTTATTGATGATATGACTGATGGTAGCTGGGGTATCAATGAAACCATATATTTCCCCTTTTCCCACGGCTTCCAGACCTTTTGTAATATTGTCATATTCTTTTATTTTTAATTGAGGATATTTGTTTTTAAAAATATTTATAGCGGAGTACCCTTTTACCATACCTACATGTTTTTCAATAATCTCTTTTAAATCCTCAATAAATTCTTTGTCGTTTGTTGTTGCAATTACAAAAGATGAAACCATATAGGGTTTTGTAAAATTTAAATAATCCAACCTCTCAATTGTCATGCCTGCTGCTGGCAAAATATCACACCTTTTGTTTTTAATGTAATCCAAGGATTCCTGCCATGTTTTGGTCGGTACCAAGGTTATAGAACGATTAATAAGCTTGGAAAAGTATTTGACATAATCCTCAACCATTCCTGTATGTTTACCATCAACTAGTGATTCATATGGCGCCCAATCAGGGTCAACACACATCTTTATATCACCCATTGCCTGTAAATAGTTTTTTTCTTTTTTTGAGAAGTGCAAAATTTTATTTAGGGATTTTTTTTCTTCGCCAAACCATTTCCTCCGTAATGTTATCAACTCCTCATCGGTGATATTGTAGATTGCTTTTTGTATGATATTTCTTAAAATAGGTAAATCCTTTCTCACCCCTATAGTGAGTAATCTTTCAAATCTTTTATCTTTTATATTGGATACCGCAGACACATTATTGATGGTATTTTTTTGCAGTAAATAATTTGCAACAGCATAATCAGAAATAGCGGCATCTGTATTTTTAAAAGCGACGGATTTTAAAGCTTCAAGAATATCTTTTGTGAATTTTATGTTAATTTTTGGATAGTATTTTTCTAAAATACCTTGTGTGTAAAATCCTTCAGGAACAGATACCGTTTTTCCTTTTAAATCTTCCAATGAGTGTATGTCCACCCTATCTCTTAAGGTATAAATTGCAGGCAAGTTTTTCCCATATTCAGAGGTAAAATTAATATATTTGGCTCGTTTTGGTGTATTTACAATATTTAGCATAATGTCCAAATCTTTGTTTTTTAACATTTCTAAATAATCTTTCCATCTTTTATTACTCACATATTCGATTTTCAGATCAAGTTTTTTAGCAATTAAATTCATGTAATCAATCGAAAAACCTTTTGGCAAGCCATTTTCATTAAAATTGTATGGGGGCCAGCTTTTATCATTATGAACTTTTATTTTCAGATGTTTTTTTATAAATACTTTTTCCTCACTGTTCAAATTTAATTTTACTTGAGAATAAATAAATTCATTAAAATTCATTTTATTTTTAGCCAAACCCATGACTTTATAAATATCGTATATTCGTTGGAGTTTTTTTGAAGTGATTGAACCCATCTGATCTGTATTTTGAAAAGCAAGTTTTTTTAAAGCTTGTGCTTCAAAGATTAAAGCTTCTTTGGTTTTTTTCTGCTGGTTGTATTTTTTGAATATAATATTCACACTCTCTTCTATGTTGTTAAAGGCATATCTCCATCCTTTTAAAGAAGCATTTAAAAAACTTTCTACTCTTTTTGGGTGTCTGTTTATCTCCTTGGAACTTGTGAATAAAAAATCACTGTAAAAGTCAAAACCGTAATCCTTTGGAGAAATAATCTTATATTTTATGTTTTTTTGTTTTAAGGTAAAGGGTTCATTTGAGATATAAGATGCCATTAAATCTGTGTTGCCCATAATTAAATCATTTAAATCAAAAGAGTGCTTTTGCACAATCAGCTCATCAAAGGATACCCCTTGCGATGCGACCATTGCTCGAAGTGATGTTGATCTGAGTGCATCTTTTGTCAACATAATTTTTTTGTTTTTAAAATCTTTGACATTGTTTATTTTGCTTGATTCCAAAGCCAATAAGGTTAATGGAGAAGACTGAAATATAGCAGCCAATGCTATGATATCTTTTCCCTCAGACTTATCTACTATTAAACTGGCTCTTCCTACGCCATATTGGGCTCTATTTGTAGTTACTTCCTCCACAATATTGACATTATGTTTAAATTTTTTAATTTCAACATCTAACCCCACATCCTGATAAAAACCTTTTTCTTTGGCTATATAATAACCTGCAAACTGAAATTGATCAAGCCATAGGAGTTGTAGGGATACTTTATCTTCTTTTGCAAATAGCTGTAATGCAAGAAAACAAATACAAAAATAGATTACAAAAAGTCTGTTCTTCATAAAGGTCCTGTTTATATGGTTATTGTAAAGATGAGATCTTTATTCTTATTGTCGATTTTTAATAAACCATTTAATTTATACTCAATAATTTGTTTGGCAATGAACAGTTTAGTTTCATAATAACTAGTTGAGCTTTTTAACAGTGAATTCAAGTTTAAACCATTATGAAATGTATCCTTGATAATGCCAATTTTTTTATTGATTATGCAAAATGATATTTGTTCGTTTTTTTCTTCTAGGCTGAGTTTTAATTTTCCCTCGAATTGATTGTTCTCTTTTTGTTGCTTCAATATCAGGTCTTTCATTATAGATAATAATGATAAAAGCGCTTGAGATAACTCATTTTGATAGCTGTTAGTAATCACTCTTTTTTTTGGAATAAAATTTTCTACTTTTATTTTGTTTGCTCTGAATTGTGGCAATATTAAATCCAAACATTTATTATAAATCTCAATGGTATCAAACTCACACTTTTTGGAGCTTATCTGAAATAAATTATCATAATCATGAATCACATTTGTTGTTTTTTCCAAAACGGTATGAATTTTGTGTGCAGTATTTTCGATGTCTTCATGTTCTAATTGTTCCAATTCAGATTTCAGTTCTAAATTAATCACTGATGTGGCAATAATATTCATGGGTTGTCTCCAATGATGTGAAATTATTCCTAACATTTGTGCTTGAATTACATATTGAGAATATTGCACGACAAAGTCTTTTGTTTTTTCAAATTTATTTTTTAGTTCTATATTATCTTGATATAAATTTAATTTATTGATTAATTGATTAGCAACGATGGGTTTGAGTAAATAATCAATTTCTCCCAACGCATATCCTAATTGTTCAAAAACTTTAAAGTCAAAATTATTAAGAATAAAAATAATAGGAATATTTTTGATTTGAGTCTCTTCTTTTATTTGAAGAAGAAGTTTTGGTAAATTGTCTTCCTCTACATCTACTATAAATAAATCATTTTTGGTATAAAATATTTCTTGCAAAAAAACTGAATCACTGTGTGTGATAGAGACATTGTTTTTATTCTGCATCTTTACAGCGTGTGTTAGATTTGAATCATTAGATAGTACAGAAATATTCATACGTGCTCCATGTTAGCTATTTCGTATCAAAACACTATATAAAAATAAAGTGGCAAAATTGTGTTTTTATATTTATTTGGATACTATTTAAACAAATAATTTTTTAGGATATCTTAGATGACTGATATAAAAGAGCTGGCACGGTTACTAAAAGAAGTTTCTATCCTTTATGTTGAAGATGAAGATGAGATTAGGTTTGAAGTCGCACAGTTATTGTCTCTGCTTTCCAATAATGTTATCACCGCAGCTAATGGGGAAGAAGCATATAAATTATTTTGTGAAAAAAAACCTCATTTGATTATAACCGATATAGAAATGCCAAAAGCAAATGGAATAGAATTTGCTCAAAAAGTGCGAAAAAGTAATTTGCAAGTCCCCATTGTCATGTTAACCGCTTATACCAATAAAGAGTATTTACTTCCTGCAGCTAACTTAAATATACAAGCTTATTTAGTTAAACCCTTAGAATCTAAGAGTTTAAGAGAAACTTTGTACCAAGTGGTTGAAATCTTGAATCTAACAACAAAATTAACTTCTGAAATTGCAAAAGATTTGATATATGATAAAACAAATGGAACGTTTGTATATCAATCAGATAATACGATAACCTTGAATAAAAAAGAAAAAAATCTCATGGATTTGCTTGTCAATAATAAAGACAGAGTCATAACATATTCAGAGATTGAGAATTATGTGTGGAAAGACTATGATGAAGTGATGACCAGTATGGCATTAAGAACAATTGTGAAAAATCTAAGACGTAAATCCCCTGTAAATTTTTTAGAAAATATTTCAGGACAAGGTTATCGTTTAAGCAGTTATGCTTTAGAGTAGGTATTGTGATATTAGAACTACACCATAAAAGGTGTAGTCTTGGGTATGTTAAGCGTTATTTTACTTCTAAATATTTATCCGCGAAATAGAATCTGTTTTTTAGTCCTATCGTTTTAGCCTCTTCATCAAATGAAAAATCATAAATTCTATCTTGTACAAAATCTTCATCTACATTGATAATAAAACCTTGTGATTCAAGTGCATATAAAGAAGTTCCAAAGGCCAATGCATATATTTTTGCAAATTTATATTTTTTTTGAGCTGCGATGTCCAAGTTTGCATCCATTTTTATAAGCTGCCCATCAATAGTCGCTACATATAAATCATTTTTATTAGAAATTACATCTCTTATTTCAAATTCTTTAATATTTACATTATCAGTACTCACTGATATGATTTTATTTGCAGTTGCTGCAATCAAAGTATCATTAACTACATCTAAATAGATAATATTGTTAAACGTACCACTTGCATCAACAACAATATTTTTAACTACTTTATTTTCTTTTAATCCCACAACTACAACTTTACCATTGAGTGTTGGGAAAAGTACAATATTTGTCATAAAGATTGGATTTGTAATTCGAATATCATTTGCCAATGATTGGGTTTGATACTCTTTCAAAAGATATTTATTTTTTTTGATGTCATATAAAGCCAGTGTATTATCACTGAAAATCATCGCCAGTATCTCACCTTTTAGAGTTGCAGCAACAACGATGCCATCAACGTCAAGGATACTCTTTTCGTCATTGATTAAAAGTTTATTTCTGTTATTTGTCGCAATAACCTTTTTTTCACTGTAGTTAATAAACGCATAACCTTTTGGAAGTTTGAAATCAATTAATTCATCTTCTGTAATGATTTGTCCATCTTCAAGTGTTGCTCCGCTTCTATTAAAACCGACGATATCATCGGATATACTTTTTGTACTTTGGGGATAATCACCTGCGGTATCTTCTGGCTCAAAATATTTTTTTTGTGAACATCCAGTTAGAAGTAATAAAACAGTTAAAAATGGCAATAATACTTTCATTTATTTATCCAATCAATTATTTTGTTAATAAATAGTGATTTAATAAAACTACTAAATCATTTACTTTAGATGCTTGAGGAATCAATTTTAATGTCTCTTTTGCATCTACATATTTTTCCGATTTTGTTAAAATTAACGCTTTGTTAAACAGTGCAAACTCTTTAAGTAAAAAATCACTTTGCATAGAAAGTGTACTTAATTTATCAACATTTTCTTCTTTAATTGCTGCTGCGTATTTGGTTAAGTTTTTCAAAAAAGGAACATTGATTTCTACCAATTTATGTTCTTGTTTTGCTGACAGATATTGTGCGACTTCGTACAGTTTATGGTTTGTTGTTTGCAAAGATGCCAGTGCCGTTTTATCATTTGGATTTTTTAAAATCTTGTCAAATGCTATGTTAGCTTCTTTTTTGTTTGAAGTACTGATAATATTCTTAGCAGTAATTCCTCCAATTGCAAGAACAGCCGCGACTGCAACCCCAATGACCAATATTTTATTTTTTTTATAAAATCTTTCAACTTTAACAAAGTTCTCAATGAACTTCTCTTCAGAGTTAAGTTCTTCTTTAACAAAATTCATATTTTCTTTTAAACTCATTGTTATTATACCTTCTTAAAATTTAAGTGCTATATTACTAAAATTATTATAAAATCTTACTTTTATTAAAAATTGAATAGAATATCAATCTTAATTTTAAAAACTTATTCCTTTTTGGTTTGGATTTTGGGTTTAAAGACAAAAACGTCCATCATGCTAAAGGCTCTATTTATTATGAAAAAATCTTCAAGTTAGATCATGAGGAGAAAAATTTAGTTTCTATTGAAGCGGTTGATGGGACTAGCGCGTGGTCGACACCCAATTATTTTACCAGTAAGCGAAAAGTAGAAAATATTATTCAGAACTACTCACAAGATGAGATGCTAAAGGTATATAACTGTTCGGATGTGGCTAAAATAAAGGGAGCAGAGTGGCTAGAGAAAGACTCGTTTATAACACTAGTAAACACACTTGATAAAAAGTGTTCAACCAAGAAACAGGATCTGAATTATATTTTTAATAAAGATGCTCCAGTAAAAGACTTAGGCAAAATTAATGGAAAGCTTAAGTATTTAGAGCATTGTCTTATGGAAATGCACCGAGATATTGACAGTTTGCTTTCTCCTGATGTCTCTAATATAGAAGACATGACATTAATGTGCTCTCGTATCAATAATTATCTAGAAAGTGTACTAAAACCCAGGACGCCTGATTTCTATTTCTTTATAAGAGGGGCTGTTCGACATTACCTCTGTGTTGGCTTTTCACATGCTTTTGCTATTGGTGAGCATGATGAGCGTATGAAATTTATTGGTGATTGGAAGGAGGCGTTTGGTAATTGTTTTAGAGATACGCCTGAGCATTTTAGAAGCGTGATGTATAAGAAGTTCGATATAAATACTGATGTTTGGGTCAAGCAATCTTCAATTGAAGCAGAGGATGAAATAAACCCCTTTTTTACAAAGCCCATTGAAGAAATTGAGTATCCAAATTATTAAGTACGATAAATAAAATAGTTAGTTACACTTTTTTACAAAGAGGTTGAAAAAAAAATTAAAGTTTTTTTTGAGGGTGCCGTTAGTTATGAGTAACAAATGAAACGTGCAGTAGTCAGATGAATGATTTGGGTACGTTAATCTGTTTCAGCATAGTAAATAAAGTTACTTAGGAGATGCGATATGCCTCAAATTATAAATACCAACATAGCGTCAATAAACGCGCAGAGGAATTTAAATAATTCCCAGTCTGCAAACCAAACGGCATTGCAACGACTATCCTCCGGGTTACGCATAAATAGTGCCAAAGATGATGCGGCGGGTTTAGCCATATCAACACGGTTTGATTCGCAAGTAAGAGGCCTTAACGTGGCGATCCGAAATGCGGGTGATGGCGTGTCGTTATCGCAAACAGCAGAAGGGGCGTTAGGTTCCATTACTAACAACCTTCTTCGTATACGAGATCTAGCACTTCAATCTGCCAACGGCACAAACAGTGCCATTGACCGGCAAGCATTGGACCAAGAAGTCCAACAGCTGAAAGCAGAAATTAAACGTGTCTCGGAACAAACCAACTTTAACGGCACCAAGTTATTGGATGGATCATTCTCAGGAGTGACCTTTCAGATAGGCTCTAACGAAGGTGAGAACGTTACGGTTAGTATTGAAGGCTCCACTGTTGATAAATTAGGTGCAGCTCAAACAGACGGCATCAGTTCCGATCAACAAGGCGGGACAACCCAAACAATTGCTGCCATGGCAGCCGGTGATTTAGTCATAAATGGCATAGCGATCGGCGCTTCTAGTGGTGTCGATGATGCATTTTCCAGTTTTAACCAGGATAAAAGTGCCATTGCCAAAGCTGCAGCGATCAATGCAAAAACGGACTTAACGGGTATAACCGCTGATATCGGTACAACGAGTGTCAGCGGTGACGGCAGCTCCCTTTCTATGGGCGCGAATTCCTCGGGTATTATCTCGATAAACGGGGTAAATATCACCTTAGCCACCAGCACAGCTTTGACTGACGAAGCAAACCTAGAAACAGTTTCCAGCTTAATCAACGAAAAGTCAGGCCAAACTGGTGTAATAGCATCCTTTAATGGCA
>ENA-ORXI01002651-ORXI01002651.1-sediment-metagenome-genome-assembly--contig:-NODE-2651-length-12696-cov-8.329979_pt1 | contig 12696 bp, 8 predicted proteins | sample MGYA00237861_ERZ511468 | MGnify/ENA primary metagenome ERZ511468 (study PRJEB26299, sample SAMN06266213) | sediment metagenome | isolation source: Hudson Canyon methane seep mesocosm | place: USA:Hudson... | reverse complement strand
GCACTAACACCAAGCCCCAGATGTAAATGATGGTTTGGATTATCAAACACTTTAAACAATGCCATCATTAAAGTATCGCCAAGCCCTTCAGATAAGTGAGCACCTTCATGCGCCTCATCCGGATTAGCGCCAGGTAACACCTCCATATCCATTTCCATAGCAATAATCTGTGGCATCAACATCAGATTCAACCAGTCCGTTGGCGCATACATAAAATTAAACATATGCATATGCATAGTCATTTCTCTGGCTTTGGAGCTACACTGCTTACTAGCACAGGCATTATTGACAATCGCCTGATCACTGGCATTGTGCATTCCTTTTACCGTATCACCTGCCCGATCAACATACATATACTGATAGCCAACCATCATATCGCCTGCCTTACCCAACATATGCCCAGCCATAACACCAGCTGGCGGATGACTGCCATGATGAGCATGCATATCATGTCCTTTATGCGAGCCCAAAGATCGTCCTAAATTAGATAAATTGACATTCAATGATGCACTTAAAAGATAAGAGGTGATATCAGCATAATCGCCTACGCCATCCCCACCCATTTTTAAAGAGCCCTTATGGATATAATATTCAAAACCGGTATCTAGCCTGACTCCTTTAGAAAACTGCTTACTGATAGACAATCCACTGCTTAACTTACCATAGCTAGATAGACGATAATCACTTGAATAATGTCCATCAGCTCTTGGAGCCAGAAAGTAAGGTGCAAAAAACTCTGCACTGGACTGAGAATAATAGCGTACACTAGGTGTTACTGTCATACCAAAGGGCAAAGACTGATACCAATCCAACTCAAAAGTATGCGATCTAATCTTCCAGCTGTCTTTATAATAACGATAATTAAAATGCACTGAAGCATCCAGAGCTGGAATATGTTGATTCAATTGAGTTGCAAAAAACCATTGGTCCCTATCACGAGGCCTAACCTCTCTGAAAATATCGACACCAACCACTTCCATATCCGTATAGTCAGCCCAGTCCGCATTATCAGGCGTTTTATTTTCACCTAAATCATAATATTCCTCAGCCGTAATTTCCCCTCTGATATAAACAAATTTATAAGGGTTAGTAAGATAACCACGCTGAGAGGTATAACCACCATTCAATTGCAACAAAGTATTCTTAGAAAGAACCTGTGAAAATCCCCCGGAAAAACTATTAAAAGTACTACTCTCTTCCAGCTCTTCGCCAAAACCACTATGATGCCCCGTCCCGTGGCCTCCTCCACTACGACTTATATCATTACTTGTTAAAGAATAACCCAAAAAAATTGAAGATAATTTATCATTAAATTCCCAATTGATATTACTAGAACCAAATGTTGAACTAAAATCAGCCTCAGTTGAAAACCCACCTGATAAGCCCAGAGTGACGGGACCTAAATAGAGATTGGTCCCAAGAATTGGCATAGTACGACTTTCCAGGGGTTGTGAAGCCAATTTCTGCTCTACCTGACTTGAGGAATTAATAGAGAAATTTATAAACCGTTCAATTGCAGTGACTTTCTCTTCTTTTAAAAAATCGGGGTCAATATCGCCACTTCTAACTGTACTGATGTATGTCAGCAAAGGAACAATTCCCTGCCCCAAAGCCGTTTGGAATGCCACCGGGTCATAATCACTATAATAATTGAGACCTTCTCTTGCTTTTATTTCACTCTTAGCATCGTCTTGCAGCCTAGAAATTACGGAGGTAGCCGTATCTAATGGGACTACCATTGCAGAGGCCATCGCCCAAGCACCATGGTCTACCGCATCATCAGCTGTTACTACTGATGCAGCAGAAACCGTATCACTTACCTGCTCAGAAAACTCTTGCGCCGTAAAACTGCCCCCAACACCCGTCGTAGTCACGGTGTCAGAATTAATAAGAGGCATACTGTATTCAGGGGTTGCCCCCACATAAGAATCCAGATCTGCACTAAAAGTAAACTCAACTCGATCAGCAAATGGCAGTATAAAGTCAGAATGATAAACGTGGGCCTGCATACGCCCACCCTGCTCTTGATAATAACCATATTGCACATTACTCTCTGCACCTGAGACAGGTACAGCAGCTTCAACAGGCACGATACCAGGCAAGCCCAGTGCAGCACAACTTAAGGCAGCCAGCGCTGAATTACTTTTATTAATTACAGCCACAACCACCTCCCGAGCCACCTATTCCACCCTGAGAGGATTCTTTACTATCAAAAACGTGTTTACGTAATGCCGATCGATTAGGGTTTGGGTCTATTAACATCTGTTTTTTTGCTAAATTACCACGCTCCCAAGGTGCTACTGAACAGGCTGTTTGTGTAGACAATGCAATTATTACCAATAAAAAAGAGTAGGATTTTTTATAAACTATGCTTCCGGGCATTTATTTTTTCTCCTCTAATAGGGACAATACTCTAGTTCTAATTTCAACCTCATCAGCACGTCGAAAACCCAAATGTACATAACGTACTTTTCCTTGCCTGTCGATAAAGTATGATGAGGGCATAGCCTTAACATCATATTTTGCAGGACAATCACCAAGCGAATCATAGGCAACAGGATAATCAACAGGAAATTGCTGAAGAAACTCAACCGCATCCTGAGAGTCTTCATCTACATTAATAGCAATGATTTCAAAACCTTTTTCATTTAATTCATTACGCAAGGCATTTAAAAAAGGCATTGATTGCTTACAAGGCGGACACCAGGTAGCCCAAAAATCAACAAACAAAACTTTATTTCTATATTTTGTTAAGTCCAATTTTTGTACAGGCGCTTTGAACTCTGCATTGCAAACTGGCACTGTCTCCCCTACCTGTACTGCAGATATACTGGGACAAAAAAGTAGAAAAAACATTAGATATGGCAGTTTGAACATTTGAATAATCAAAATTCAATAAGACAGGCAATTTTCAAGCCAATTTAAAAATATTATTGCACTAAAGGCTATATTATCAGCCACCCCATCATCGATAATGTATATAAAGCCATAACACTTCCTGATTACCCATGAGTCTCCGCCAAATTAGGATAAAGAGACTGCATTGCTATATAGCGCGTCATTCCCGAAGGCTCTTAGGCCCTCTCTTGCTGGAGAGGGTGGGGAGAGGAGAAATAAAAAACATCTCTTTTTCAATATTTTTTGATGCTTTTAGAAATCCCCCTTTGATACAGGGCATATAACCCATGCTGAATAGGGCATATAACATAGTTTAATTAATTCCCCCGCTCACCCTCACCAACACACGCAATCAAAACAAAAAAACACCTTGGTCCCAAAATTGCTTCAGTTACAAGACAACACAATCATTATCACTGCTTTCCAAAAAAAAACACCCCGCAGTGATCTCACAAAAGGATATTAACAATGAAAAAGATTCGCAGTATAGCGCTTCTAATAGTTACTACCAGTGCCCTATTCACTCAAACTTCGGCAAACGCAAGCACCACACTAGGATTACAAGGCTTTACTGGCACTTTAATTGATAACAAGTGGACAGATGATGTATTTGACCTCTCCACCCTTGGTATTCCAGGTCTTACTGGCTTTCAAACCACCAGAAAACAGAGTGCAAAACCATATACCATGCAGACTTCAGATGGACTTGGCACTATGACCTTATCCCCAATTGTTGATTTCGAAGACAACTCACACATCCATGTCAATGGCGGTGACGGCAATCCAGGGACTCAAACAACACCCTATATTCACGGTGATGTTGGTGGTGTTTTTTTTGATGGCTCAGGATCACACGAAAAATTTTCATTCCAGTCAATGAATATTCTTACATCCGAACTACAAAGTGACGGCATAATACATTCACGCCCCACCATAACTGTTCGCGGCTTTCTTGGTGGAGCCAATAACATGATGACAGGAGAGACCGAAGCTGATGGCACATCCCTGCTATATAAAGGTGGAACACAAGTTGCTGAAACCACATTAAATAATGGAGTAACAGGTTCAATTAATTTTTTAGCTGCCGACGCCGGTTTTGCAGAAGTTGATTATGTTGAATTTTTCTTTACCGATTTTTACCGCTTTAAACCTGCATCAAGTGGAGACACTTCGCTTGCATTTTATTTTGACGATGTTGTAATCGGTGAAGTAGTTTCTATCCCCCCTCCTGCCACTGTTCCCGTCCCAGCTGCCGTATGGTTGTTTGGTACAGGACTTATAGGCCTAACATCGTTACGCAAAAGAAAAAAGGCATAAAGGTCTAACGACGACCCCCGCTCAAAAAACGTCAAAGCCTCTTCAGCAGGCTTTGACGACACAACAGTTTCTCTCCCCCTAACCCCACAACTCACTCAACGCTGTTCATTTAGGAAATGAGGCTTTAGCCTCATATGGTCATGGCAAGGCTAAAGCCTCACTTCCTAACCGAGTTAACTTGGACATAGATCCAATTTTGCCTTAATTCAACTGCACCTACTTCCCTCACTTAGCAGATAAAATTAAAAAAACAAGCCATATCCCCTATTTATTTTAAAATTATCACATCAACAGCACTTCCCACCCCAATAAAACATTAAAATACAATCACTTATAAAATCGGCTTATTTATTGCATAGATTATCAAAACAGAATCAATTGGATTTCAACCCAAATTTATCCCTATCAGGAGACAAGTCATGAGACTAACGACATTGCTAGTAGTATGCTCCAGCATGCTACTGCCACAATTGACACATGCTCACGGTCCCAAACCGACCAGCTTAAAAAACGCCCCACTACCTGAATTACCCGCAGGACTAATAGATGGTGCAAGCCCTATAATCGTAAATCAGCAAAAGGCAATCATTCTTGGTAAAGCCTTGTTCTGGGATATGGCTGTAGGTAGTGACGGTGTGGCTTGTGCTTCCTGCCATTTTCACGCTGGCGCAGACAGTCGCATAAAAAACCAGTTAAACCCTGGAGACAAAAACCCTGCTGCCAGTGGTGCAACATTTCAGCCAACCGCATCAGGTGCTGCAGGCGGCCCCAATTACACATTAACTCGTAGCGACTTCCCCTTCCATCAACGAGAAAATCCATTTAATGACACCAGCCTTGTCACTTATAACAGCGATGACACATCAGCATCATCAGGTACTTTTAGCGGCGATTACAATGGCGCTACTCGCACAGGCGATGCCAATGACGAATGCACCCGTGACCCTGATGCCGTTTTTCATGTTAATGGCACAGGTACAAGACGCGTAGAACCTCGTAACACACCGACTGTTATCAACGCTGTATTTAACCATAGGAATTTCTGGGACGGGCGAGCTAACAACACCTTTAATGGAAAAAGCATATGGGGTGATCGCGATACAGAAGCAAATATATGGGTTAAAGTTAATTCGCGTAGAGTAAAAAAACAAAAACTAGCTCTAATAAACTCTTCACTAGCCTCCCAAGCACTTGCCCCACCGCTAAGTGACGCAGAAATGGGTTGTCGACAACGTACTTTTGAAGAATTAGGCAGAAAACTTTTATACCGTCGTCCACTTGACCAGCAAAAAGTTCACCACCAAGATAGCGTTCTTGGCTCCTTAAGCTTTAGCACTGCAAGCAACCAGCTTCCGGGGCTTAACACAACATACGAAACACTTGTAAAACAGACATTTAACAAAAAGTACTGGTCTTACAGACGCCGAGGTGCATTTGGTGGTAGAGACGGGCAACTTCCTTACAATCAAATAGAAGCCAATTTTGCAATGTTTTTTGGTCTAGCCATTCAAATGTATGAATCAACTTTAATATCTGACGATTCTCCCTTTGACAATGCTACATTTGATGAACACACCCTGCCAACTAATTTGGGAGACTCAATCCGCAGAGGTGCTTTTGCCTTTGAAGAGCTACACTGCAATGCCTGCCATTCAGGCCCGGTATTAACCTCTAATGCCATTAGCACCAACGCTCAACTACTTGAAGCAGACTCACAAGCCTTTGGCCTAAACGTAGATAAAAGCGGCGTTGATGGTGTGGCAATAAACCGAAATATAGTTAACTACGACTTAAGTAGCGGCTCCAGGTTTTTTGATACAGGCTTTACCAATACAGGCGTCCAACCAGACAATAGCGACCCAGGCGTAGCGGGAGCCGATGACTTTGGCAATCCATTATCTTTCTCATCGCAATACGCTGAATATCTAGCCAATCCAAACTATCAAATTGTAGATACTTTGGCGGGTATTGAAAAAATAAAATCATGTAACTTTCAATCATTCTTCGCAAGCAACATAAGCCTGCCACCTTTTATCACCATCACCAACTACTTTAGACCCGATGACGGAATAATTGCCGACCCTAACGGCAACACCAACTGCTATAACAATAGTACAGAGGCCTTTATACCAACACCAACTGCAGCAGCCTTGGAATTAGTAAACCCTAACAGTAAAAAAATGGCATTTTCCACTCAGGCTGCATTCAAAGTACCGTCACTCCGCAATGTCGAACTAACGGGACCTTATATGCATAACGGCAGCATGGCAACACTGGAAGAAGTTATTGAGTTTTACGCCAGGGGAGGTAACTTTAATAATGAGTTTAAACATGAATTCGTTTTCGAAAATGGCATTTTTGCTGCTGACACCGCGAGTGCCAAACAAAAAAGAGCTGATCTCGTTGCCTTCTTAAAATCATTAACCGATGAAAGAGTTCGCTACGAAAAAGCACCTTTTGACCACCCTGAACTGTCCATCCCTCACGGTCATGCCGGAGACCAAAACACGACAACAAATGGTCATGAACTGGATGCCAGCCTTGCCATTGATAATACATTAGTTTTAGATGCTATCGGTGCAAACGGCAGGTCCACACCGATAAAAAGCTTTGAGCAACTTTTAACCCCATAAACCATAGTCACACCTATGCGAACATATGTTCGCATAGGGAATTATATTTTCATCCTGACCTAATAATTGCTTATCAAATTATTAGCAGAGACTGTTTTTAAAAAACTATATTTATATTATGAGAAATTTAAACAAATTACTTACTATAACTGCTTTAAGTAGCTTATCAGCCATTCAAACCGCACAGGCCACAAGCACCTTTGATAGCCAATCTGCAGTCACCATTACTATTGATAGCATTACCAATAACTCAAATGCTGGCGATCTTTCAGGATTGGATATATATGGCCTGTTTGAATTTGATGCTGCAAATAAAACTGTAGCAGGATCAGGGGATGCCACTTCTAGCCATACTGGCGGGGAATTTTTCTCATTTGATACAACAAATGCCGCCAACAATCAATTCAGCCAGAGTTTTTCAGCTTCTGGGCACTCAGTTAATGGTTCTGTAGCATCAGATTTCCAGTCCCTTGGCGGCCTTGAATTTATAAACAACTCGAATGATAATTTCAGCATTGCATACAGCATTGACTATAGCATAGAGGCTAGAGTAGATGGAATCACACCCACGGATACTGCCCACAATACAGTTGCCTTAGAATACGGCAATATTTTGACCGATATTAATTTTATCGAATGGCTCTCTGACGATGACTATTCAGAGGTGACAGCAACAACGGAAGCATTATTTTCCGACTTGGATAAATTAAATTCATCTGCATTCTTCACATTAGAACTTGGCGCGCTGGAGTATAACCTGTTCTATGCCGATGTTTCTATTGATGGCTATACTGAAGCTGTATCAGCAGTTCCAGTACCTGCTGCCGCTTGGTTATTACTCAGCGGATTGGCATTTCTGGGTCGATTTCGCTCAAACGCAGCAGCCTAAAAACCCGCTCGACAAGATTTACTCTTATAGTATTTACCCTTCCCTTTATGCATAGGTATCGACACAAGTCTTAGGTTTTTCTCCATAAAAAAACAACTAAGATAAGACATTGATTTTATGCTCCTCACCCCCCCCTCTCCATCAGGAGAGGGCGCAAGAGACACATTCAACCAATTGTTATTTATAGCTTATAAAGCTGTGTAGATACTTATCCTGCTAAGGAAAGGGCTTAAAACACCTTGCTGTATGATTAAGGACTAACTGATGCTTATACGTAATCAGCATCTTAAACCGTGTTACGGATACCCAACTTCAATTAACAAAAACACCATATATTTAGAGTGTTATGTTTTTGTTACTTAGAAGGTAATTATTCCCCCCCCCTTTCAATGCATTTAAAATCATAAGCCCTTCGTTGTTGATCACGCCTCGAGGACTTGAGAACCCGGAACCTCTAGCGGTTAAAGTATCGCCAGGTGTTAATCGTTAATGTTTGACTATACCTAACATTTGGTGGATCAAGAATAAAATCAGCCTGAACAAAATGAGTAAAACTTGATACCAATATAATTCCTGTAAAACCTAATGATCTTTTCATTACAAATCTCCTTAAAAAGATAGCTGTCACTCATTAACAATCGCAAAAGCCACACCACTCAATCTATTAGATAGATACTCAGCATTAATGCCATACATCAAATGATAAGAATCCAGGAAATCTCAACATTACTTTCAACAAATTAAACCTCATCACTTTAGCAATCAAAAAAACCGTGTCATATGACACACTTAAATACGCAATACCACTACTCTATTGAAGCTCCTTACCACAGTTAACACTCTTCACACCATACACATCCTCTGCCCCATCACCATTGGCACTCATTTTGCTTTCATAAATGTAGATAATGCTACGAAAGTTCAATTTAATTTCTTGCATCTATAGCCACACCCGCTGTAAGGCGGGGCCGGAAAACCACGGGTCTTACCAGTAGAAAGCCGAGTTACCTCCTTGAAGCAGCAGGAGTGTGATATTTAATTAATATTCACAATTATGCTTCGCTAAATTTCAGTTTGTTTTTTTATCGTTCTGGTCGTTAATTAACCAGAATTTTTAAATACTTACAAAACTGGCTACCTATTTACATAAATAACTCTTGGAGAGCTTAAAAATGAAAAATTCTTTACTTAAGACAACTCTAGCGGTTGCTGTTTTGTCTGCGGCATCAACTACTGTATATGCTGGCGGCGTATTTCCTAGCACACTAGGAACAGGCACACTTAATATGATGACCACCACCATCACCCAGAATAATGCAAATTCAGATACTCAAAGCTACACCAGCAACCCTGATCTTGGCAGTGCAGCCTGGGGACATGTTGGAGCCTGGTACACTTTCCATACGCATATGAGTGAAAATTACCGCGTTACTGCGACTGCAATTGGCGATATAACCCCAGGTATCACTTTATGGAAAACTAATGGCATCTTTAATGGCGGTGAAGCCAATGGAGCTGCACTTGGCGACACATCGGATATAGGAAAAACAACACCCCATTCATTTAATCAGGTAGGTAATGCTGGTGACCGTGGCTTATGGTGGGCAACTGATGATAGCATAAGCGTAAACTACAACGGCTTTGCTGTAGGGTATGATCATGACGATGACGAAAGCACAGCAGACAAAACAGTGGGGAATTCAGCAAACGGGCTAACTCAACTTATGGGTTACGCTAATGATGGCTCGACACAAGAATCTGCATGGTCTGTAACTGTCGAGTCTGACGGCAACGCAGATGGTGTTGCAACAATCGACTTTACTTCCATGATGTATGGCGACTACGTAATTTTTGTAGGCGGTGCTGATAGAACTGACACTGGTGGCAGCATTAACCTATCAGTAAGTCAGGTACCTGTACCAGCTGCTGCTTACTTATTTGGCACCGGCTTAATTGGCCTCTTTGCTTCTGCTCGCAGAAAACTGACTACCGCTTAAAACCTCAACTTTGCATAGACAGACTTTAATAGCGTGATTACTTTTAAACCTATAAATCAACCTTAGAACTCTTCGCGCTATCTTGAAGCATTAACAAAGGACTGAAACAGCTTCACCCTATTTAACCGGTGCCGGGTTTATACCCCACCGATTTCTTTATTTAAACAGATTTAAATCTAGTATTCCGGAGTCATCATGTCCGCTTTGCTCTCACTACATCAGCGAGCTTTTGTAGTTTTTACTTTAATAGGGTATTACATGGTAAGTAGTATCTCTTTTGCCAGCGGAATTGGCCCTTTACCTAGCAGCCTGACAGACATGAAAGTCCCTGAAGTACCTGGCTTACTAGATGGCAACACCCCCATTATCATCAATAAAGAAAAAGCCATACAGCTTGGAAAAGCCTTATTCTGGGATACCAGCATAGGCAGTGATGGTATAGCCTGTGCTTCATGTCACTTTCATGCCGGTGCTGATTCACGCACAAAAAACCAGTTATCTCCCAGCGGTAAATCTACAGATATAGCAAACCAGTTATTTGATAGCTCACTTACCGGACAATATATGGGAGCTAATCACAACCTAAGCAGCAGGGACTTTCCTTTCCACCAAAGACAAACCCCTATTGAGCACACATCTCCCGTCACTCACCACTCTGACGATGTTGTCTCTTCTGCTGGCACATTCAGTGGCACATATGTTAATAGTGAACGTACGACGGTAAGTGAGGATAATTGCATTCGCTCGGCAGACCCTGTCTTCCATGTTGGAACCAAAGGAACACGCAGAGTTGAACCAAGAAATACACCCACTATTATCAATGCTATTTTTAACCATCGAAGTTTTTGGGATGGGCGCGCCAATAATGTTTTTAATGGTTCCAGCCCATGGGGAGAAAGAGACCCAGATGCTGGTGTCTGGGTAAAAGTTACTTCTCGCAAAGTTAAAAAAGAGCGCCTGCATTTAATTAACTCGTCACTAGCATCACTCGCTCTAGCCCCACCATTAAGTACGACAGAAATGGGCTGCTCTGGTCGGTCTTTTTCGGCAATCGGCAGAAAACTACTCTACCGCAAACCACTTGAACATCAAAAAGTACACCATCAGGACAGTGTCCTGGGTGCTTTAAGTTTTAGCAGTGAAGAAGGACAACTACCCGGCCTTAACACCACATACAGCAGCCTAATAAAACAATCATTTGACAAAAAATACTGGTCTTATCGTCGCAGAGGGCCCTTTGGTGGAACCGACGGAGAACTACCTTATACACAGATAGAAGCCAATTTCGGCATGTTCTTTGCCCTTGCAATACAGCTTTATGAAGCTACATTAATATCTGACCAGTCACCATTTGATATCAGTGCGCGTGACACAGAAGGTCGACCTATTGATTTAAATGCATCAGAACTAAATGGCTTTGAACAATTACGAAAAAATCAGTGCATGCGATGCCATGTTGGACCCAACTTCACTTCCGCATCTGTTTCTGCCAACGCTGAATTTGTAAAAATTCATCCTGAAGCCTTTGGCGATGAATTTTTAACCATTAGTACGACAGAAAATGTAATATCACGCACCATAGCATCAGAAGGCTTAGGTTTTTTTGATGTCGGATTTGCCTCAACGGGAGTCACAGACGAAGAACCAGATATAGGGCTTGGAGGAATAGATGATTTTGGCAATCCCTTATCATTTAGCACACAGTATCTACAATTTTTGACAGGCAATCATTCAACAGTTATTGATTCGATCATCACCAATACGCGTCCATGTGATTTTCAGGAGCCATTTGCAATCAAACTTCCATTTCCGCTTACTAGTGTATTTACCTTAGTTGATGGCATCAAACCACAAATACAAAGCAAAGAAAACTGTTTCACCCCTTATTCTGCCTACCTACCTACCGAAGCAGTGGCTAAAGCAGAGCTAGAAAGCGACAACAATAAAAAAATGTTAAATGCTGTTAACGGGGCTTTCAAAATCCCTTCTTTACGCAATATTGAATTAACGGGGCCGTATATGCACAATGGAGGTATGGCTACACTAGAACAAGTCATCGAGTTTTATACGCGTGGAGGCAATGTGAGTGTACCGGCAAAACAATCAGAAAAAGTTTTTCCATTAGCCAACCTACAACACTCTGAACAGAACAGAAAAGATCTGATCGCTTTTTTGAAAACACTGACTGATGACCGCGTTAGATACGAAAAAGCACCTTTTGATCACCCAGAAATAAAGATACCACATGGCCACACTGGTGATAACCTGAATATAACAGACAGCAATACATTATCACCTGACTTAGCTAAAGATGAGTTTCTAGTTATTGACGCAGTTGGAGAAAATGGCCAACCCGAACCAATCAAAGCTTTTGAATACTATTTAGCACCTTAAAACCTCCACAAAAAACGGCGCTAATGCGCCGTTTTTTTACATGGAAACCTCTACCTTAAGGTTTAGCTGAAGCCATACTGCCATCAATCCCACCTTTCTGATCCATCCACAAATAGGATACCCCCAAATCTTTTAACCAACGCTTAGCCTTTTTTTCTTTTAACATGGCAATGGTTGATATGCTGCCAGCAATAACACATTGCTCTGCAATAACGGTTATTGAAGAAAAACCCCTAACTGGCCAGCCTGTTTTAGGATTAAGAATATGGCTATACCTTTTACCATTTAGAATAATACAGCGTTCATAATCACCACTACTGGCAACCCCTCCCCGAAAGACATCTATACTGGACATTATTTGCCCCGGCTTTCTTGGGTGCCTTATACCAACCGACCATGGCCTGCCATCCGCATGAGGTCCTATAATCTTAATATCCCCACCTAAATCGACCAACCCATGTTGAATACCATTCTGCACACAAATAGAAGCAGCCCTATCTACCGCATACTCTTTCCCTATGCCACCAAAATCCAGTTGCATTCCTTTTTCTGCAAAACTCAGACTATC
>ENA-ORXI01002650-ORXI01002650.1-sediment-metagenome-genome-assembly--contig:-NODE-2650-length-12701-cov-4.545548_pt1 | contig 12701 bp, 18 predicted proteins | sample MGYA00237861_ERZ511468 | MGnify/ENA primary metagenome ERZ511468 (study PRJEB26299, sample SAMN06266213) | sediment metagenome | isolation source: Hudson Canyon methane seep mesocosm | place... | reverse complement strand
AGAAAGAAAGCCTAAAAAAAGAAATTGATGAAGAAATCAAAAAAGCTGAGACTGAAATACTAGATCTTAAAAATAAATCACCTGAAAAAATAAATAAAATTGCAATAGAAACTTCTGCAGATTTAATTAAACAAATTATTGGGATTGAAGTTAATAACAGCAATATTTCTGCAATAGTCGAAGATATTTCAAAAAAAAATGAGGAGAAGTATTATGATAATTGATGCTACTTTTTGGGTGGGAATTTCTTTTGTACTCTTCTTCGCTGGTTTAATTTACTTAAAAGTCCCTCAAAAAGTAAATGAAATTCTAAATAATCTAATTTCAAACATAAAAAATGAAATTGATGAAAGTGAAAAACTAAGAACAGAGGCTAAAATACTTTTGGATAAATCACAAATTAAATTAGAAAGTGCTCAAAATGAAAGTAAAAAAATTATAGATGAAGCAAAAAAAGAAAGTGAAAATTTAATCATCGAGATGAATGATAAATTTCATAAAGCCTCAGTAATTAAAAAAAACCTAGCAAAAAATAAAATTTCTCAAATGAAAGAAACCGCACTAAAAGAAATTAAAAATAATTCAATTAGATTGGCTGTAGCTTCTGTAAAAAAATTAATTTCTAATTCAATTGACAAATCCAAATTGGATAATCTTTTTGAAAAAAAATTAGAAGAATCAAAATTAGCATTAAAAAAAATCAATTTCTAAATTAATTAACATTAAACTTACAATTCTTTAAAAATAATTGTAGATTTCAGAAAAAATGAATAATAATAAAATAAATATTTTAGGCTGGATGTTATTTATTGTTTCCGCAGTAGGGTTTATAATTTCAAGTATTGGTAATGTTTGGGCAATGTTTGGAAGTGTTGTTTTCTTAATAGCCTGCATAGTTTTTTTAATTCCTTATTTTAGAAAGAATAAAGAATGAAAAATAAAAAGCTAAAAATTTTGCTTGCAGCTCCTAGAGGATTTTGTGCTGGTGTTGACAGAGCTATTGAAATTGTAAAAAAAAGTATAAATAAGTTTGGTGCTCCTGTTTATGTCAGACATGAAATTGTTCATAACAAATATGTAGTTGATAATTTAAAAAAAATTGGAGCAATTTTTGTAGAAAAACTAGAAGAAGTAAAAGATAAAACTAGACCTGTAATATTTTCAGCACATGGCGTTCCTAAATCGGTGCCTGAAAAAGCTAAAAATCTTAACATGGAATATATTGATGCTACTTGTCCACTTGTAACGAAAGTTCATAAGGAAGCTGAAAATTTATATAAAAATAATTACCATATTTTGTTAATTGGGCATCTTAATCATCCTGAGGTAATAGGCACTATGGGTCAACTTCCCAAAGGTTCAATTGATCTGATTGAAACTGTTGAAGATGCAAGTAATTATGTTAAAAAAAACGGCAAAAAAATTGCCTATATAACACAAACTACACTTTCGGTTGGTGATACAAAAAATATAGTGAATGTCTTAAAAAATAAATATCCAGAAATAGAAGAACCAACAAAAGAAGATATTTGCTATGCTACGACTAATCGTCAAGCTGCGGTAAAAAAAATAGCAAACGACTGTGAAATGTTTTTTATTATTGGTAGTAAAAATTCCTCTAACTCTTTAAGATTAGTTGAAGTTGCACAACAAGCAGGTTGCAAACATTCAGAACTTATTTTTTCAGAAAGCAAAGTGCCAATTGAAAAAATTATTAATTGTTCTACTATAGGAATTTCATCTGGTGCATCAGCTCCTGAGGTGTTAGTAAAAAATTTTATTAATCAAATTAAACAAGAGGTTGATGTTGATATTAAAGAAGTAGAAATTATTAAAGAAAACATAGTATTTAAAACTCCAGGGAAGTTAAATTAAATGGCCATATATACTAAAATTTCGAAAAAAGACGTAGTGTCTATTGAGAGAAAATTCAATTTAGGAAAAATAACTTCTTTTAAAGGTATCAAAAAAGGCATTGAAAACACTAATTATCTTATTAGGACAAAAAACAAAAAATATATTTTGACAATTTTTGAAAAAAGAGTTCAAAAAAAAGATCTGCCTTTTTTTATGTCTCTTATGGATAAATTGAATAATCATAATATTAATTGTCCAAAACCTCAAAAAAGCAAAACAGGAAGCTATTTAGTCAATATTAAAAATAAACCTGCTTCTATTGTCTCTTTTGTTGAAGGAAAAGATAAAAATAAATTAAAAATAAATGACTGCTATGAAATCGGAAGAAATGTAGCCAAACTTCATATCGCTTCAAAGAAAATTAAACTTTACAGAAAAAATTCAATGTCTCTTAATTCTTGGCCCAAACTACTAAATAAGATTGGAAATAGATGTAAAAAAATTGATGTAAATTTAAATGATTTGATGAAGACTAGTCTTAAAGATATTAAAAAAAAATGGCCAAGAAAGCTTTCTAGTGGAATTATTCATGGGGACTTATTTATTGATAATATATTTTTCAAAAATAACAAATTTTATGGATATATAGACTTTTATTTCTCATCTAATGATTTTTTAATTTATGAAATTGCTATTTGTATTAATGCTTTATGCTTTGATAAAAAAAATAGAAAATTTATATTTAATAAAAATAAATCAATAAATCTAATTAAAGGATATTCCAGTTTAAGAAAGTTATCTAAAGAAGAAAAAAATTCTCTCAATGTATTATGTAGAGGAGCTGCACTGAGATATTTATTAACAAGAACTTACGATTATTTAAATACTCCGAAAAACGCAATAATTAAAATTAAAAATCCGCATGAATATATTCAAAAACTTAAGTATCACAATAAGTTAATCAATTTTAAAGACTACTATAATTAAATGATCAAAATTTATACTGATGGCTCTTGTATTCAAAATCCTGGAAATGGTGGGTGGGCGGCAATAATATTTATGAACAATGAAAAAATAACAATTACAGGTAATAAAAAAAATACCACAAATAATCAAATGGAACTGACAGCAGCGATAGAGGCCTTAAAAAAAATACCAACTGGACAAGAGGTGCAAGTTTATACTGACTCTAAATATGTTAAGTTGGGAATAACTGAATGGATTGAAAAATGGTCAAAAAATAATTGGAAAACTTCATCTAAACAAAAAGTTAAAAATTTAGAATTATGGACTGAATTAAATAAAGTTTCAAAAAAGCATAAAATTGAATGGTTATGGGTAAAAGGCCATGCGGGCGATCCAATTAATGAAGAAGTGGATACTTTAGCCAAAAAGGCAGCAAATTTAAATTAATTTATTTAAAATATATTTTTTAACTTCCTCAATATCATTATTCATTACAATAAAGTTTTCCTTTTTACTTAAAATATAATTTAAATTATCTGGTAGCTCAGATTTAATATTAATAGCTTTTTTTATTGCTTCTGGAAATTTACATGGATGAGCTGTGGACAATACAACGCTTTTACCAGCTAAATTAATTTTTTTTAAAGCTCCTAAACCTACTGCAGTATGGGGATCGATAATAATTTTATAGTTCTCATAAACTTTTTTTATACAAGATAATAATTCTTGTTCTGATATTGTTTCTGAAACAAAATCTTTCCTAATTTTTTTTAATTCTTTTTCTTCAATTAAATATTTCTTTTCGTTTTTTATGCTTTGCATGATTTTGCTTGTTTTGTCTGTGTTTTGGTCGTTAATATCATAGATTAATCTTTCAAAATTACTTGCTACTTGTATGTCCATACTGGGACTTAAAGTTTCTACGACTGAATGAGCTTTATACTGTCCATTTGATATTGCTCTGTGTAAAATATCATTTTGATTTGTAGCAACTATTAATTTATCAATTGGAAGTCCCATTTTTTTTGATAGATAGCCCGCATAAACATCACCAAAGTTTCCTGTGGGTACAGAAAAATTTATTTTTTCATTTAATTGACATGTTTGAAAGTAACTAAAAAAATAATAAACAGTTTGTGCAATAATACGTACCCAATTTATTGAGTTCACACCTGACATATCAATAGAATTAGAAAATTTATTATCTGCGAACATAGACTTTACTAGGTTTTGACAATCATCAAAATTTCCATCTATTGCAATATTAAATACATTTTTATCTTCAACTGTTGTCATTAATTTTCGTTGTACTGAAGAAACTTTATTATTCGGATGAAGCACAAAGATATTCATTTTATCTTTGCCTTTAATTGCATCAATTGCTGCAGATCCAGTATCTCCTGAAGTTGCAACTACAACATTAATTTTTGTTTTTAAATTTTTTAGATGATGATCATACAAATGACCTATGAACTGCATTGCAATATCTTTAAATGCAAGAGTTGGTCCATGATATAATTCCAGAATTTTATTTTCTCCAATATCAGTTATTTTGACAACATTCTTTTCATTAAATTTGGAATATGATTTTTCTACAATATTTGATAATTCATCTTTTATAATTGTTTCGTCACAAAATAGAAAAATAATTTCTTTCGCTAAATCTTTATAGTTTAACTTGCTTAAGCGTAACAGATCTTGTTCGGATATTGCTGGAATAGTTTTTGGTATAAATAGACCCCCATCATCAGCAAGCCCTTTAATAAAAACTTCTGTAAAATTGAATTCTTTCGATCCGTTTCTTGTACTTATATATTTCATTTTGCGAGTTATTTTTTAATTCTACCCCAATTTCTTTGGGTCGCAATATTTAAATTAGATTATCTATTAAAAACAATACAAAAATTAAAAATAGATATAAAATTGAATAACCAAATACTTTTTTTGCTTTTTTTAAAACAAATTTATTTTTTTTATGTTGGTACAAATCATAACAAATAAAATTATAATAAATTGTAAGCATCATTGCTGGCATTAAATATACCAATCCTGAAAATTTTATTGCATACGGCAGGAATATAACTGGCAACATTAATAACGAATAAATTAAAATATAAAGTTTAGTTTTTTCTATTCCGTCGGTTAATGGCATCATTGGTATTTTTGCTTTTTTGTAATCGTCAGCTTTGTAAAGACTCAATGCCCAAAAATGAGAAGGTGTCCAAAAAAATATTATTAAAAATAAAGATATTGAAACAAGAGAGATAGAATTAGTTGCTATCGCCCAACCTATTACTGGTGGCAAGGAACCTGCAATACCTCCAATTACAATATTTTGAGGTGTTTTTCTTTTTAACCATATTGTGTAAACAAAAAGATAAAAAAAAATTGTAAATAATAACAAAGATGCGGACAAAAAATTTGTGAAATAATTTAGAGCTCCGACCGAAAAAACTGTAAGTAAAATTCCAAAGATTAAACCTTGCTCTTTATTAATTTTTCCTGATGGGATTGGCCTCAAACATGTTCTTGTCATTAAAGCGTCAATATCAGATTCATACCACATATTTAAACACCCAGCGGCTCCTGCTCCCATTGCAACTAAAATTATTCCAATCATTGCATCGGAAATATTTATATTTGAATTAGAAGTCAATAATCCAACTGCACAAGTAAATATAACAAGAGACATAACTCTTGGTTTCATGAGCGATACTAAGGATTTAATATAATTAATTAAATCTAGAGATGCAGTTTTGTTTTTAATTAAATTACTGGGCAAGATTAATCTACATTCATCGAAACAAATATCACTAGCAATACCATTCCAACTATAAGAATATGATTGCCTAAATCAAAAAATCCTACCTGCTTATTTTTTTTATCAATTAATTTTCTGTGAAGAGGTAAATTATCATAGGGATTAATTTTAATATTAGAATCTTCTTCTTTTTGACTTTCCATTTTGATTGAAGTTCCAAACCATGTTAAATAAATAAAAAGACCAAAAAATATTAAAGCTCCAGCAAGTACAGTATAACCAGTCATTAAATTATCATCCTCCCGTAAAAAAATATAACAGTCTTGTAAACACAGTATATTTTCCTTCTGCCACCATTAATCCAACAAAACAAGCAATAGCTGTCATTGGCCATAAAAGAACATTTACTAAAGCATAACGTTCCCAAAATAAATGCATAAAGAAAGCCATTATTAAACCAGCTTTAAGAAACATAAATGTTAAAATTAAAGTCCATCTTAATAAACCTTGAAATGCAAACCAGTCAACCATGTAAGAAAAAAAACTAAGTACAAATAATAATCCCCAAATCCAAAGATAGATTCCTATCTTATGTGTGGTAGCCTGTTGTTTGTTTTGTGTTTCTTCCATAATTTAGTTTACCATAAATAAAAGAAGGCAAATATAAATACCCATACCAAATCAACAAAGTGCCAATAAAGACCTAAAATCTCTATTGCAACATAGTCTGATTTCATTGTTGTAAAAAATCCTCTTTTACCAGTATCAAAATCACCTCTAAAAGTTTTTCTTGCAAAAATAAATAAAAAAATAACACCTATTGAAACGTGTGTTCCATGAAAACCTGTAATCATAAAAAAGAAAGAACCAAATTGTTTAGCTCCAAATGGATTTTCCCATGGTCTCACACCTTCGTGTATTAGTTTAGACCATTCAAATGCTTGCATTCCAACAAAAGTAAGTCCTCCTATAGCTGTAGCTAATATTAACCAAGCACACTTCTTTCTGTTTCTTTCGTAACCATATTTAACAGCTAAAGCCATAGTTCCGCTGCTTGTAATCAAGACAAATGTCATGATCGCAATCAACAATAAAGGTACCGGGACACCACCTACATGTAATGCAAAAACTTCGCTTGGATTTGGCCAATCTACTACTGTAGAAGCACGTCCTTTCATATATGAAATTAAAAAACAGCTAAATATAAAAGTATCACTTAGTAGAAAAATCCACATCATAGTTTTGCCCCACTGGACACCTTTAAACGTAGTTTGATCTGAGCTCATATCTGCAGCCATACCTTTGTAACCACCTGGCAATTTATCTAAAGTATGATCAGACATTTAATATTTAATTAATTAAGTTTTTTCAACCTCGGCACCTAAAACTTCGCTTGGTGGAGTTGTTTGAGTTATATAATCTTCTTTTGCTCCTGGAACATTAAAATCGTAAGGCCATCTATGAACAACTGGTAATTTCTCTCCCCAATTACCATGAGCTGGCGGAACTTCAGGAGTTAACCACTCTAAAGAATTTGCTTTCCAAGGATTTCGTCCCGCTGGTTTTCCTATTCTTAAACTTACTACAATATTATAAATAAAAATAAATTGTGACAATCCAACAATTAAAGCAGCGACTGTTATAAATTCATTCATTCCAACTGCTGAGGTTACGTAGGGACTGTCATACATTTCAAAATATCTTCTTGGTACTCCAATAAACCCTAGATAATGCATAGGGAAGTAAATTGAATAAGCGCCTAAAAAGGTAAACCAAAAATGCCATTTGCCTAATTTTTCACTTAACATTCTTCCTGTAACTAAAGGAAACCAATGATAAACAGCTCCCATAATTACCATAAGTGGAGCAATACCCATCACCATATGAAAATGAGCTATAACAAAGTAAGTATCAGATAACGGGACGTCTACAACTACGTTTCCTAAAAAAATACCAGTAATACCACCATTTACAAATGTAACAATAAAACCTAAAGTAAAAAGCATTATTGTATTCATTCTTATATTTGCTTTCCATAAAGTTATTATCCAATTGTAAACTTTTAATGCTGTTGGTACAGCTATTATAAGAGTAGTTGTTGCAAAGAAAAAACCAAACCAAGGATTCATTCCACTAACATACATATGGTGAGCCCAAACAAAAAAGCTTAAAGCACCAATTCCAACAATTGCCCAAACCATCATTCGATAACCAAAAATATTTTTTCTCGCATGAACTGATATTAAATCTGAAACTATTCCAAAAGCAGGAAGAGCTACAATATAAACTTCTGGATGACCAAAAAACCAAAATAAGTGTTGGAATAAAATTGGACTTCCTCCTCCATAATCTAAAACTTCACCAGCTTTTAAAATCGTAGGCATAAAGAAGCTAGTTTCAAGCACTTTATCTAAAGTCATCATAATGCAACTAACCAATAAAGCTGGAAAGGCTAGCATTGCTAAAGCTGTTGCCGTAACAATACCCCAAACACTTAATGGCATTCTCATTAATGTCATTCCTCTAGTACGAGCTTGCAATACCGTGATTAAGTAATTCAATCCACCCATAGTAAATCCGATTACAAACAAAGATAAAGAAACAAGCATCAAAATAATTCCTAATCCTGCTCCTGGAGTTCCTTCTAAAATTGCCTGAGGAGGATAAAGTGTCCAACCTGCTCCGGTTGGTCCTCCTGGAACGAAAAAGCTAGCCATAAGAACACAAACTGCAATAAAAAACATCCAGAAGCTCACCATATTTACATATGGGAAAACCATGTCTCTTGCACCAACCATTAAAGGAATTAGATAATTACCAAAACCTCCCAAAAATAATGCTGTTAAAAAATACACAACCATTATCATTCCATGCATGGTTACAAACTGGTAATAGTGTTCAGCTGTAATAAATGGCACTAATTCTGGAAAACCTAATTGCAAACGCATTAACCATGAAAGAATAAGTCCAACTATGCCGGTAAATACTGCAGTAAGAAAATATTGTACTCCAATAACTTTTGCATCCTGGCAAAAAATCCACTTAGTAATAAAACTATGACCATGATAAAGATCTTGATCGGCAACTTCAGCAGGTCTTACATAATCAATATCTTTTATTGAATCACTAGACTCTGTTGTTGATTCTGAAGATTGCGCTTCAAGTGGAGTTATATTTTCTTTATAATCGTCTGACATAATTGTTTTTCTATATATATACTTTTTTATTTATTTTAATTATTATTTTTTGCAATTTTTATTGTATTAAATTCAATTTTGTTTTGTTTGGCTATTAAACTTGAAAATGTTTCTTGTTCATTAAGCCAGTTTTCATAATTTTGTTCATTTTCAACCACAACTTTTGCTCTCATGCCGTAGTGACCTAGCCCACAATACTCTGCACATAAAACCTCGTACTCACCAAGTTTATTTGGTTCAAACCAATAATAACTTATTATACCGGGGATAGCATCCATTTTTGCTCTAAATTGTGGTACATAAAAATTATGCAAAACATCAACTGATCTTAATAAAATTTGAACTGGTCTATTTGTTTTTAAATGAAGCTCGTCACTTTGAATTAAAACATCATCTTTCCCATTTGGATCATCTAAATTTATTCCAAAAGGATTTTCATCGCTAATTTTTGCTACCTGAGCAGTACCTAACTTTCCATCTTCACCCGGTAACCTATATTGCCAACCCCACTGCCAAGCCATCACCTCAATGTTGAGTGCATTCTTTGGAGTATTAATAAATTCATTCCAAACTATAAGTCCTGGAGCTAAAAGAGCCGCAACACCCAGTGTTGTTGCTACAGTTAATATTTTTTCTAATTTGTTATCTTCAGGTTTGTATTCAACTTTACGTCCTTCTTTATAAGAAAACTTAAAGGTGCAATAAACCATAAACAAACAAACTAAAACAAATACTCCACCACCAATCCAAAATGTTAAATTTATTGTGTCATCCATCGCTCCCCAATTTGAAGCTATGTCAGTCCACCACCATGGCGTAAAAATATGGAACAATACTGATCCAATAATTACCGCTAAAAAGATAAATCCTGCATGCATAGAGTCGATGTTATAAAAGAATTATACACATAATCTAGAGACAAAATGTCTTAATAAATGCCTAAATAAGCCTATATAATCAAACAAATATGCTTGGAAAATTTGGAATTTTTGCCGTCATACTTATTTTGATCTTTTTGTTTTTTATTGTCATTTCTTTTGGTGCAGGATTCTTTTCTAAAGGTAAAAAAAGTCCTGAAATAAAAAAATATTTAAAATCTGTAAATATTTTATTAGTAGTTATTGCTGTTGTCGGAGCTATTCTAATGTTGTTTCTTGAAATTTCTTAAGCAAGTAAAGCTCTGCACCACTCAATTACAGTATCATTAAAAACATACATGATTAAAAAAAATACTACCCAAACAATTAACAAAAAAGTCCAATAAAGAGATAAAGCATCTATATTTTTTTTCTCATTTATAATTTCTTCTTGTTTAAGTTTGCTAACTTTAGAAAAAACTTTTCCCCAAAAAAATAATCCTCCTAAAAGATGTAATCCATGAAGTGCTGTAAAGATATAAAAAGATGAAAAATAATTATTTGTAGAAACATAATTTCCACTTTTCATTAACTGGAACCAAAAAAATGTTTGTCCAAATAAAAATAGGTAACTTAAAAACCCTACTACAAGTAAATTACTTTTAATTTTTATAAAATTATTTTTTTTTAAATCTTTTGTTATTTTATTAAAAAAATAAGTAACAGATAATAAAATTAAAGTATTTGCCCATAGTAAATTAGGTTTTAATAAATACTCTGTGTCTTGCCCTGCGGGAATGCTATAAAGATAACCAGTCACTACTAAAGTAAATAATACAGTGCTTGCTCCAAAAATTACTATAACAGCTGATGTTTGTGTTGATATATTAAACGTTTTACCTTGATGATAATTATCACTTACCATCTGTTCTTTTTCCCAAGGTTTATCGGTTAATGCGCCAAAAAGTTTCTTAAAAAAATTAGACATAAATTATATAAGGTATAAATATAATCATTAAATTATGAAATTAAAGACTTCCATAACAATTCTTGGCGGCTGTTTAATAATTTTTGTATTTATTATGTTGCCAATTGTACTATCTGTACAAGGTAAAAAAGAAGACAATGTCGCATCATATACAGGCTCATCATTTACGTTAACCGATGTAAATAATAACCCAATTACAGAAAAATCATTTCAAGGCCCTGCTACAGCTCTTTTTTTTGGATTTACTCATTGTCCAGATGTATGTCCAATGACTTTAAATAAATTAAATATTATTTCTGAACAATTAAAAAAAGATCAAAATAAATTAAAAATTTTTTTTATAAGTATTGATCCTGAACGAGATACTCCAGAAGTGATGAGAGATTATTTAAGTTCTTTTGGAGATCAATTTATTGGAATTACGGGTGAACCAGAAAAGATATTTGCACTTTCTAAATCATGGGGCATCGTTAAAGAAAAAATATTTACTGAAGATGGCAACTATACACTTAATCATAGTTCGCCTATTATTTTATTAAAAGACGGAAAATATGTTTCTACCATTAGGCAACAAGATGATATTAAAAGATCTTTAAAGAAAATTAAAAAGTTTTTATAAATCTATTAAATAATTAATTATAGAAATTGCTGAAATTGCTGCAGTTTCTGCTCTTAGTATATTATTATTAATTTTTAGTGGTGTAACTTCATCAAAAGAAAGAATTTCTTCTCTTTCAGTTTCAGAAAAATCACCTTCGGGACCTATTATTAAACATATTGGCTTTTTAGATAATTTTTTTACATCCAGCTTTTTATTTTGAGTATTTAAATCAGTAAATATTAAATCTATTTTATTCTTATTTTTTATCAAAAAATTTTTTAAATTCTGAGAATCTTCTATTGGAGGAACATTAATTCTATTTGATTGTTCAGCTGACTCAATAATTATTTTCTGCAATCTTTCTTTATTTATTTTTCTAACGACAGTCCTGTCAAAAATAATAGGTAAAAATTTAGTTACACCTAATTCTGTTGCTTTTTGTATCATAAAATTAAAATAATTTGATTTAATTGGAGAAAAGGCTAGCCAAACTTCTTTTAAATTTTCTTTTTGTCTTAATTTTTTGGTTACAGTAAATTCAACCACTCCTTTAATAATTTCTTTTACTTTTGCCTCCCATTCGCCACTGCTATTAAATAAAGAAATAGTTTCATTAACTTTAACTCTCATAACTTTATTAACATAGTGTGATTGAGATTTATCAAGCTTGGCTGTTAAATTAAGCGATAAATTTTGTAAAAAAAATAATCTAATGTTGCTCATATTGAAAATGGAGAATTTAATATTATATAATTCTATAAATTTAATTAAATTACAATCATTAATTTGAAAAAATAAAGGGTAAAAAATGAATAAAGGACAAAAAGCTGGAAACTCACCAATTGAAATTGAGGTTGTAAAAGGAAAATCTTATTACTGGTGCTCTTGTGGAAAAAGTAAAAAACAACCCTTTTGTGACTCATCTCACAAAAGTACAGAATTTAATCCAGTTGCATATAAAGCAGAGGAAACAAAAAAAATGTTTTTTTGTGTTTGCAAACAAACTAACAATCAACCATTTTGTGATGGTTCACATAACAAATAATAAATTATGATAAATATATTTGATTTAGTTGGAAGAATTTTTATTTCACTTGTTTTCTTATTAAGTGGGTTTAATAAAATAGGTAATTACGAGGGTACAATTGGTTGGATGGAGTCTTTTGGTATGCCAGGAATTTTTTTAATCCCAGCAATCATACTTGAAGTAGGTGCTCCAATATTAATAATTATAGGCTATAAAGTTAAAATTTCAGCAGCTCTACTAAGTTTATTTTGTATTGCAACTGCTGTTATATTTCATAATGATTTTTCTAATCAAATGCAGTTTGTATCTTTTATGAAAAATATTGCTCTAGCAGGTGGTTTTTTATTCTTGGTAGTTAATGGAGCAAAAGACTTTAGTTTAGATAAAAAATTAAGCTAATGAAACAAATAGAAGTAGAAAAAATTATAGTGCCAATTGCAGCATCAG
>ENA-ORXI01002646-ORXI01002646.1-sediment-metagenome-genome-assembly--contig:-NODE-2646-length-12708-cov-3.180904_pt1 | contig 12708 bp, 14 predicted proteins | sample MGYA00237861_ERZ511468 | MGnify/ENA primary metagenome ERZ511468 (study PRJEB26299, sample SAMN06266213) | sediment metagenome | isolation source: Hudson Canyon methane seep mesocosm | place... | reverse complement strand
TTTAATGCTACAACCAAAGGAAAATTTGATATTCAGTGTGCAGAGTACTGTGGTACAAGGCACTCTTATATGTTATCTTTTGTTAATGTAGTGGATGAAAAAGAGTATCAAGAATGGTTAAATCCAAAACTTTTTAGCTTAGAACAAGCTAAAAAGAATCCAAAAGCTTACTTAGGACTTATTGCAAAGATAGTTCCGAAAGAAATTGAACAGAAAATATCGTTAGAACAACTAACGCATAACATCATAGTACCGACTGAAACTAAGTGATTATTGATCACACGTTCCCCCCGTTATTAGTAAACATTTTGTTTCATCGCGAAACAAAGTTGAACATGATTGCGGGCGGTCGTAACTCGGGTAAATCTCACAGTATTGCTAAGTACATCATCATACAAACGCTAAAGTCTAAGATTAATGTTTTATGTACTCGCAAGACTCAAACCTCTATCAGCGATTCAGTACATAGATTGTTATGTGACATTATTGTTAATAACAATTTAGAAGACTATTTCACGATAACAGATAGAACGATTAAATCTTTCACGGGTTCAGAAATCGTATTCTATGGTTTACAAGATTCATCTAAGATTAAATCGATGGAAAACGTTGAAATCGTTTTTCTGGAAGAGTGTGACGCGTTAACAGATTATGACATTACTACATTAATACCAACATTTAGATCAGATTCAACACGATTGTTCTTTGTGTTCAACCCACGTTCTTCACAAGATGCAGTATATAAGAACTATATAACCCCGCATTTACACGAATTAAACACAGACGGGCACTATACGAACGATGATTTAAACTTATCAATACAGTTAATAAACTATACAGACAACCCTTTCATATCAGATTCATCACTAAAAGAAATTGAATTAATGAAAGCTAGTTCATATAGTCAGTATGAACACCATTATTTAGGCGTACCGAACGATTACACAGAGAATGCTTTCATCAATTCTGAATGTATTAACGCATGTATCGACAGTTTCAAACAGTTAGGCATCATTGAATCAGGTAGAAAAGTAGCAGCATATGACCCAGCAGATAGTTTAGACGGTGACACGCACGGGCTATGTGTATTGAAGGGTAATTCTATTCAAGTATTAGAAGATTATCATTCACACCTAAATGACGGTGTTAGAACGATGTTAACTGTTTTAGATGATAACAATGTTAAAAACTGTGTGTACGATTCAGTCGGAATTGGTGCAGGTGTTGAAGGAATAGCAAACAGACCTGACTTAAACTTTGTTAACTATAAAGGCGGTTCAGCAGTCTTAGAACCAACGCTTAAATCCATCAACAATATAGAAACAAATGGCGATATGTACTTAAATTTAAGAGTACAGAGCTATGACTATTTAAAATTCTTAATCACTCAGACATATAGAGCCGTGCATGGTGAATACATAGACCCTAAATTTATATTAAACATTCCATCAACGCTTACTAACACTAACAAACTGATAGCAGAACTATCAAGACTAAAACTGAAATCAAGCAATCGAGAACTATTACAACTGGAATCAAAAGCTGATATGACAAAACGCGGTGTATCATCACCGAACCTGGCTGATTCGTTAGCAATGGCTATCTATTCACCATTGAACGCACAGTCTAAAACTGTTCAGAACTGGAATACACCGTTGAAATTTTAAAACAATAAATACGGTTCTAAACAGTTCACAAAGGTTCTAAACGATGCAAGATATAGTTCAATACACACGACAATTAATAAGTGACAGCACAGGCGGTACAGTTGATTCAAGCTTTTCACACGATTCAACAATTGCACATCAATTACAATATTATAATGCTGAACTACCGTCAAAACTTGAGACTGACAGTGTTAAAGCAAGTGGTTATATTGTTCCACACGTTCAGACCGTCATTGATGCAACATTGGCTGAAATATTACCCACCTTTTACAGTTCAAAACTGTCTAACAATGATGAATTAAACGAGATAGCAACGAGTCTAAATGTCACAACTGTTATCAAATCAGCACTATTCGACAGTCTGTTGCACGGTACAGCATACGCTAAGACATACATTGAAACTAAACAGAACTTAAAACACGAATACTACAATGATATAAACAGTTTTCAACTATTACAAATCGTTCAAAACGGTGGGGAAATTGTAGAGCAAGAGCAAACAAGTGAATTAACATTCAATGTAAAAGTGCGTTATATCAATGAAAGCAATGAAATTAAAATTGATAACATTGCACCCGAAAATTTAATTATTGCATCAGATACAACAGAGTTTAAAGACTGTCAATTTATTGCACAAGAAGTCATCATTAATCGAAACGAATTAGTCAGTCTGGGAATAGATAAAGAAATTGCTGAAACTATCCCCTCATTTACAAGTAGTGAATCACAATACCAGCGTTCAGACACGATTGAAGACAGTGAAGACACAGTATTAATCTATGACTGTTACGTACAGTTTCCAGATGAAGAAACGGGGTTACTAGAAGATAAACGCGTTATATTAGATCAAAGTTCAAATGAAGCACTATTGATTGAAGACTATGACAAATCGCCGTTTCAAATCGGTGTGACACTCACTAAATCACATAGTATTTTCGGTGAATCACTTGCAACACGTAACATCGCTATTCAAGATGAAAAATCATATTTAACACGCTCAATTATTGATAATGTTAAAAGTAACAACAAGGGTAGATTGTTAGTAAATCCTGAGCAAACAAACTTAGACGACTTACAAAACGCGGTTGCAGGGGGGATAGTTAGAACAACAAATATCACTAGCTCAGTTACACCGCTTTCACACTCTCAAACAGATTCAAACAGTGTTGCACTGCTTCAATTATTCGACAGTGATGCACAATCACAAGTAACAGCGACAAGACCTAGCGATTCATCTATTTCAACAGCATCAGGCTTATCAATTGAAAGACAATTATCTAAAACCGAGCAAGGTACCGCATTATTAGCAAAAACATTCTCTGATACATTCGTTTATCAACTATTTGAACAGATTGCACACTTAGCAAACATTGAACTAACAACACCATTAATCATTAATGTGGGTAATTCATATAATGAGAGACAACGTAAAGCAAATGTATTGAGAGAGACACTAAGCTATCAGGAAAAGTTGAAAGCAATGGGGTCTAATCTATTTCAAGAGTCTAAAGTCTATCAAACATTAGACGATTTGTTAGAACTGGGTAACATTAAAGACTGTGGAAAATACTTTAACGCTCCTGATTCTGAAGCGTTTACAGAGTCGCAAAACAGTAAAGCACAATCACAACAAGAGCAACAAGCGAAAGAGATTGAACAGTTGAAAATGCAACAACAGATTGCACAATCACAAGTACAGTTAGCACAAGCGGAAATGTTAAAAACGAATGTAACAGCTCAGAATAACGAACTACAATCACAGATTGAACAGTTAAAGACTATCATTGATAAGAACGAAACGACTAGAGAACTAGAGTTTAAATACTATCAAGAACAGTTGAAAATGAAACACAATGAAGAACGTAACGCACTTGAATTAACTAAGTTAGAGCTAGATAGTAACAAAGACTTAAACAAACAAGTTGGAGGGAATATATTATGAAGCAATACTGTAAAGACTTTATAAACAATGTGAACTATTCAAAACTGTTTGAAACAATTGAAGAACAATTGTTTATAGATTGGAAACTTGCTAAAACGGTTGAAGAACGTGAAGAGATTGCACACTTGATACAATACAAGCAAAAGTTTAAAGCACGATTACAAGCGATAGCAACAGACTTTTAGACATAAAAAAAGGGTTAAAACCGAAGTCTTAACCCTTTTAGAACCGTTTCAATCTATTATGAACTAACTTAGTAAGTCAGCAATATAATCAATTTGATCATGCTTAGACCCCGTTTTAGCTTTAGTCTTAGCAGTCTCTAATCGTTTAGAATTAACAGCTTTAGCGTTAGCACGTGACTTTTGTTTAATCATTGTTGGTTTAGTTCTTACAGCCTTTACAATCCCCCCTGCATTAACCTTTTCAGCTCTTAATTCAATCAATTCATTTAATAAAGAAATTGCAATCGGGTCAGACAATTGATTAATAAACTCACTGTTATAGCCCGAATCATTTAAAACAGTTGTAATCGCTGTCATACCATCAGCACGTACAGCGTCATCATTCCAAGACGGTACACGCTTTAACAATTCAACATTAGCATCTTTTAAATGTGCTTGAAATTGTTGTTGTTCTAATTGTTCTAACTGTGACATACCGTTTTGCAACTGTGAATAACTATCGTTAAACTTTTGACGTAATAGCACAGCCTTAGCAGGTTCATCAGCTTCTAATGTAGCCCAATCGACTGCTTTATAATCATTCTCAACTTTTAAAATATGAGTCTGTAACTGTAACTTATCACTACTCGCACTTTGAACAGTCTTAGCTGCTTCTAAATCACTTTTCAATTGTGTTACTTCGTTCTGAACCGTTGAATAATTATCTTTCAATTGCCCGATTGTTGATTCTGTACCGTCACTCATAGCCACTTTAACACCGTACAATTCACTGGCTTCTAACCCGATTGCTTCTGATAGTGTGTTAATTGTATATTCAACCGGTTCATCTGTTTCAGCTTCAACCTCTGTATCTAACAGTTGCTCACTGTCTTCAACCGGTTCATCTGTTTCAGCTTCAACCTCTGTATCTAACAGTTGCTCACTGTCTTCAACTACTTCATCTTCAATAGTGTCTAGTTGCTCACTGTCTTCTACTGTTGATAATAATGCTTCTACTGTTTCTAATTGTGACATTCAGGTTCTCCCTAAGATTTTGTCATTGTTTTGAAACCATATTTATTAATCTATAAATATAACTAAGATGACAATATCAGAGATGATAAACGATTAAGAAACAGTGAGAACTAGCTACTTAATCTTAAAGAATTGTTAATCACAAACAAAACTATATATACAAACATAAACAATTTTTAGGATTTAAAAACAATGGCAAATTTAAACGAAGTAACATTATCAGCAGTAGCGGTCGGCGGTTCAGTAAAAGAAGATTTAATCGATAAAATCTTTGACGCGTCCCCAATCGATGGCTTAATGCAAGATTCAATCGGCTCACGTTCAAGCAAGAACAACAGCGTTGAATGGACTAGAGAAAGTTTAACAGCGGCTAACCCTGATAACGCGAGAATTGATGGTTCAGATTCAACAGGCAATGACACCGTAACAGGTGAAAGACTTTCAAACTATCATCAAATCTTATCAAAAATCGTCAAGGTTTCAGACCGTGGTAACGATGTAGACACAGTCGGAGCACAGAAAGAACTCGCAAAACAACTTTTAAAACGTGGTAAAGAGATTAGACGTGATTTAAGTTCAGCGTTAGTGTCTGAAAATGTAGCAGTAGCCGGTGATGGTGCGAGTGTTGCCGGTAAAATGGCTGGTTTAGGTGCATATGCCGGTACTGTTAAAAACGGCGAGGCAACAACATCGCGCGGTATTACAACGGGTGCTGACCCCGTATTATCGGGAAACCCTGGGGGCTATCCAACAACAGCGGCAGTAGCAGGTGTTAAACGTGCATTATCTAAAGCAGACGTAGATGGTGTAATTTCAGCACTATACAACAACGGTGCAGATTCTACAGTATTCCGTTCTATGCCAGTTGTAGCCGGTGCTTTCAGTACATTCTTGTTTGACAGTACAGCACAAGTTGCAACAATGCAAAAAGATGTAATGGGCACGGGTAATTTAGCAGGTGGTGAAACTGTTACAGCACAAGGGGCGGTGAATGTGTATGTATCAAACTTTGCGACTCTTGAAATTATTCCTGATCGATATATGACAGAAACAGCTACAGGTGTTGCATCAGCTTTTATCTATCAACCTGACATTTTAGAAGTGAGTTATTTACATCAGCCGACAATTCGCGATTTAGCTCGCACTGGTCTAGCTGATAATAAAGAAATCACGCTTGACGCTTCATTAGTCGTTGAAACCCCTGAATGTCTTGGGGTGATTGCTGATATTGATACCGCGTTAGTCGCAACAGCTTAGAACAGTTCTAAACGGTTCTAAATAGTTCTAAAAGGGTTAAGACTTCGGTTTTAACCCTTTTTTTATGTCTTGATAAATATAAATATACTTAATACAAATCAGGATTCAATAATGACAGATACAACAAAGTCTAAACCAGTTAAACCCCGTGCTAAACCTTCATTAACATTAAAAGTACGTGTGAAATCATTACAAACAGTTTTCACAAGTTTAGGACAATTTAACACCGGTGACATTATCGAACAGTTACCCCGTGCTGAATATATTAAAGCAAATTATGAAGAGATTAAATAATGTCTATTCATGATGAAGTCATTGAATACAACAGACAATACAAGCAGGAAACAGTATTTGAAGATGACAAGATGTTTATTAAAACAACTCACTTTGATAAAGCACAGCAAGACTTCAACAACAAAGTTAAACAAGAAAATATCTTTAATAAAGCAAAACTAGACTTACATCATGATGAAGATTTACGCGCTGTGATTAGTTGCCCGTCAACATTGCAATGGTCAACATTTCAACAAGACAACCCCCACATTTACAAAGATTTAATGTCTTCAACTGAATCAGAACGTATGAAAGCTGTTAGACAAATATCATTATTGCATCCCACGTGGATTCAGTACGCGAGACTATAACAATGAAACCACTTTTAAATTTATCATCAAGAAATACCGGCATCGGTTTTAAACGCTATGCAACATTTAACAAACCGCTTCACAGTGCCGGAGCGTACAGAACAAAACAACGCTTAAACACTGTTACAAACGGTTGGACAGGTACAGAGAATTGTGCAATTCCTTCACTGATTTTAGTCACTGTTGATTTTGACACAGTGATTACGTTTACAGACGATACAGGCGTAACAATTTCACACAGCTACGGCACATTTTCTATCACTAGTTCAGCAGCGGGGACGGGTAACACAATTGAATATACTGGTACTTGGGATATTGCACCGACAGCAACCGATTCAATACAATTTTCATACGATAGCACAGCCGGTAATTACACAAGCGCAACCGGTTCTAAAATTGTAAGTCTAAGTAAAACATTAACAAACTGCGAGACAATCTAATGACTAAAGACGAAATATTAGCAACTGTATTATCTATTGCAGATAGAGAAAACGATGCTGAACTGACTATACAACTACCAAACTTTATTAAAATTGTTGATAGCTATCTAAATAGAAAACTGAATACAAGTCATCAAGAGATTAGAACAGTTCTTAAAATGACTACTGACAATTATTACGCATTCCCCGAAGAGCTATTGTCTATTGAATCATGTTATATCGTGTCAGCAACGGGTACAGAGACAGAATGTAAGTTCATTTCAAATAGCAAACAAGTCTTAGCCGATTATCAATATTCAATTGTTGCTAACTCTATCAAGATTAATACGATTGCAGACAGTTCAATATCACTGATTTATAGACGCGGGTTTTCATTAGAAATCGAAAACTTTGTATCAAAACTCTACCCCGATTTATACATTTTCGGGTTACTAGCTGAAGTGTATGGTTTCTTAAAGAATGACAAACTTTCACTACTATATTACAAGCGATTAGAAACAATATTACAAGAGATTCAACGCTCAGATGTAGTAAGAAAGACAGCACAAACAATACTAACGACAAGAGACTAAAATGGCAAATTTACGAGATTTTATACAACAAAATAGTAACAGTGTCGGACTAGTAGACATCGTGCTATCAACAGCAATCGATAGCTTTCTAACATTTCAATCATCGTTCCCTAGCGGGGAATTGTACTACGCTATATTTGATGAAAATACAGGCAACAGAGAAGCAGGGCTAGGGGTATTTGATGGTATTGATACGATTACAAGACAGACGATTTTTGCATCTGCTATCAACAGTCAAGCAAGTGTTGAAAAGATTGAAATGTCAGGCAACTGTACTATCTCATGTACAACAAACGCAACGCTTATTCATACTTTGCTTAACGATGTTATTACTAATGCAAATGCAATAACAGCACTCACAGCAACAGTTGCAACAAATTCAGAAGACATAGCAACATTGCAAACAATAACAAACAATGCAAACGATGAAACTATCAGTCTAATCTTAGCATTATCATAAAATAAGGAACTACTATGGCATCAGCACAACAGGGCGGTTCGTTTGAAGAATCAGAAACGAACAATACAAGCAACTCACAGTTTCAACAAGAAATGTTTAACAGTGATGCATACAAAGCAATGCAATCACAATTGTCAGACGGTTTTGGAACTGTATTAAATCAATATCAATCATATTTACCCACAGCTCAAACTAACACAGCTGCAATCGCTGATAGTTCAGTGGGGGGTTACAATCAAGCCTTAACGGGTGGTTTATATGATTCGGGACTGTCTACACAGTTAATGCAAAGTTTAACAGACTCACAAAATACACTCTCAAACGCTTCACAAATTGACGCTTTAATCATGGGTGGCGATGGCAACAACTATGCTGATGCAATGCGTTCACAATATCTTAACGATGCAGAAGACACACAATCTAAACTGTTAAGAAACTTAGACGCACGTTCAGCCGGTGCAGGAATGTCAGGTTCATCACAAGCACAGATTGCACAGGGTTTAGCAACCGAGGGAATCGCTGATAATGTACAAAGCAATTTAGCAAACTTGGGATATCAAACATTTGATAAAGATTTAGATAGAAAACTAGATATTGCTAAACAAGCGGATATGAACAATTTTGGCAGACAAGAACTAATGTCTAATATGTTAAACAATGCGAACAGTACAGCACAATCAGCACTGAATAACACACAACAATTTTCCGAAGGTAGCATGGGCGGTTTCAATCCAACAGATTATTTAATGTCTTTGAATGATAGATACAGCCAACAATTCACCAACCCTATCTTAAATTCAGGTTCATCAAGTGCAGACAGTTCAAGCAAATCAAAAGGCTCAAGCGGTTCAGCCGGTGCAAGCGTAGGGGGTTAATATGGGACTACTAGACTATAAGATGAAACCAAAACAGCTTCAACAATCTGCTATACCAGCGGGATTGTTAGCAATGTTAAGCAATAATACGCAACAGTTTATACAGCCTCAAGCGTTAAACATGCCTAAACTACCGGCTATGAATCTTGAAAGTGTTGCATCATTAACACAAGCAAGAGCACAAGGTGAACAAGCGGACAGAGCACAAGCGGACTATGATAAACGAGGTGAATACGCTGAACAGATTTTCGGTGATAATCCAAAACTAGCACAGTCTAAAGCACTTTATAATTCAGGCAATATCAAAGCGTCAACTGATGCATTACAAGCGTATAAGAACAACTTGAATAATGTTACAGCAACAGATAAGAACTTTCAAAACAGTCAAACAACAGCTGAAACATTAGCTAACACTAGAGCAACAGCAGCACAAGCGTTAGCGAATAGTAAAGCACAAGCGGCACGTGTGTTAGCCAACAATCAAGCACAAGCTGCACAAACATTAGCTAATAATAAAGCACAAGCTGAAACATTAGCGACAGATTCATCATATCAAAAACAGTTCATTAAAAAGCAAGCTGACTCAGATCATGAGCGTGTTAATAACTATGATAAGACACAAGCAGGTATTGATGCTGGTGTCGAGGGAATGTCTAAAACCATTTCATTAATTGATGAATTGAAAAAAGACACGAACGGCTATAGCACAGGCTGGGGTTCATTATTAAGTGTCATACCCGAAACTGACGCGGGAGACTGGGCTGCTAAACGTGACACAATTGTGTCACGTTTAACGCTCGAAACGGTATCAGAATTAAAAGCTCTATCAGCAACAGGTAGCACGGGTTTTGGGGCATTGTCTGAAAAGGAAATGAAAGTATTACAAGACAAATTAGGTTCATTAGACAGCTCACAATCTGAACCTGAAATTATCAAAGTATTAGACTCAATACAATCAGATTTGAAAACAAGTATCACACGTATGAACGCTGCAAAACAGAATGAACAGAACTGGATGCGTGAAAGAAATGGGCAAGCACCTCTTTCAAATGAACCGCTTTCAACTGTTCAACAATCTAATTCATTAATTAAAGATTCTGAACACGCTGAATTCGCAGAATATGTAAGAAATCGTAAAGCAAAGGAAAAGTAATGGATGCTGAAAAACAAGCAAGATTTGAAAAACAAGCTAGATTTGATGAACAGTATGAAACTGAAAACAGCGTTTTACAAACTGTTAAAGATGCCGCACTTGGTACAGCACAGGGGTTAACATTCGACTTTGCAGACGAACTCGCAGCAGCTGGTGAAACAGCTATTGATGCATTCAGTGATAATCGTTCAGTTTCAGACATTTATAGCGATAATGTGAAGAATATTAGAAACGATTTTAAACAAGCTCAAGACCGTAGCCCATGGGCGTATGGTGCGGGCACATTAGCGGGCGGGGCGGTCTCAGGTGTTGCAACAGGTGGGATAGGCGCAGCAGGTAAAGGCGGTATTGTTCTCAGAAGTGCGATTGAAGGCGGGTTACAAGGCTATGGTGCAAGTGAATCAGACGATTTAGCAAACATTGCTGTCGGGGCGGGAACTGGTGCTACCGTTGGGAAACTGTTAGATAAAGTAAGCAATGTTATCAAACGTAATCCCAGTGCTAAAGCCGGTCGATTACTACAGCAAGAGCTAGATAACGCAGGGTTATCAATGGATGACGTTACTAAATTCTTAAATGAAAATGATTCAAATGTGATAGCCGATATGCCACAATTACAATCAATCGTAAGGGGCGTTGGTACATTAGACGACAGTGCAAAAGCTGTCTTAACTGATAGACAAGTTCGTTCTAGTTCTGTTATCGATGACGAGTTTATCAACGCGGTCGGTACAGATAATCTATTTAAAAATGTTGATAACACTGTTAAACCGTTTAAAACTGTTGTAAACGATTTAGATACGCAAAAGCGAGTCGATGCCAATCGTTTATACAGTCGGGCTAATACTGATTATGTTGAATTAACCCCCAAACTTGAGAAAATGCGTAACTCAGATTTAATACAATCGATTATGCCCGAAGCACAAACACTAGTTGATATACAGAATGCGGCAGATGGCGGGCAACGTGTAATGAACTTAACAAGTTCTCACAGTATTGAAAGCTGGGACTATGTTAAAAAAGTATTAGATGCACGTATCGAAAACGCTTCACAACGCGGTAGAGGTGCAGAACTTATTGCACTTAACGATTTTAAACGCTCAATGTTAAATGAAGTTGATGCAATATTAGAAAATATTGAAGATTATTTATATAAAATGCAAATAAATAGATATTTAGAAGATATTTGGAAAGTATTAACTATTGCTAATAAAGCCATAGGTGATTACGAACCATGGACAAAGATGAAAGAAGGTAAAACAGATGAAGCAATGGCATTGGTAGCTTTAATTACCAATATCATGGCAAAAGTATCACTTCTTTTAGACTCTGTTATGCCAGAAAAAATTTCTAAAATTGCAGCTTCTATTGGAGTTAAAATTTCAACTGAAAATTATAATTCACTTCTTAAAAATAAAAATCTAATTGGAAGTACAACTATTACAAAAGTTGAACAACTGTTTCCAAGAATTGAAGAAATTTTATTGGAGCAAGCACCTGAATTAAAAGTTTCAATAAATGATACTGAGAGTAAATCTAAAGAGAAAAAAGAATCAAAATCTGAAGAGAACCCAGTAGAGGATGATAATCTAATTACTATTGACAAATTCTTTGGAGCACGAATGACATGACTTTTTTTAGATCCTGAAATTATTTTCAAACTAAAGAATTTAAGAAGAATGGAGATTCATGTTTTATAGTATTTTTTGTTTCAGATTTATTTTTCTCAAATATTACTTCTGCATATGATCTTGCATATTCATAATAATCTTTAAATTCTTCAAACTTGCCTAAGAAAACAATTTTAGATGTATTTATATCTGCTTCAAAATTTTTTAAAACATATAATAAATAATAAAGGAACTCTTCTTTGTTGTTTTTATTAAATGTATTAAAGTAAAAGAATTCATTTTTTTTAAATATAATTAGGTCAAATAAGTTAGCTCGAAGATTAATATATATTGATAAATCATCTTTTTTCTTTAATGGTAATAAATATTCATATAGTGTTGTGAAGTAGTTAATTGATCTAAATTCAAGATTTTCTTTATTAAAAAGACTTTCTAAGATATTTTGTCTTTCATAAACTATATAAATTAATTTATTATTAGTTTCATCATAAGCAATATTTGAAGCTTTTGATAGCTTATAGTTAGTTGAGACGTATTTTTTTAAGTTATCCTTTTTAAATAATGATTTTGGAATTATAACAGGGGGTCTCTCAAAATGAATTATGTTAATATTATTAGATTTAATATCTCTTTTAGAATACGATTTTGGATTAAATAATTTGAAAGTATTATTATTTCCAATAAAAAAATTAGATTTAAATTGATGAACTTCTAATGTATCTGGTAAATTATTTTTACTTCTTGTTTGCATCAAAAATTGTTGGCCAGTTTCCGCTAGTGCTAACCTGAGTCATTGAGCCAAGAACTATTTCAGATCCATTAACACCATCAACAGATATTACTTTATTTTCTTGCTTTAGAAGATCTT
>ENA-ORXI01002637-ORXI01002637.1-sediment-metagenome-genome-assembly--contig:-NODE-2637-length-12744-cov-25.176601_pt1 | contig 12744 bp, 11 predicted proteins | sample MGYA00237861_ERZ511468 | MGnify/ENA primary metagenome ERZ511468 (study PRJEB26299, sample SAMN06266213) | sediment metagenome | isolation source: Hudson Canyon methane seep mesocosm | place... | reverse complement strand
TGGTAATCTACCCATAACTCATAGAATACAACGGGGTGACTTATAAATCAAGCTGGCTGACCCCTTGATATTTTTTTTCCGCGACGCTTTTTTTATTTTTACACGGTGAGCGTGGAAGAGCATCAGGTTCAATTCTCGCTCTCAAATTTTAAAAGGCATCCGTATTCTGCTATTGCTTCTTACTGGATTGGACGCTTGCTGCTTGGATAGAGTGAAACCGATTGTTACTCGATTATATCTTTAACTGTAAGTTTCCAGTGCCCCTTCTATTTTGTTGCTAACCAAAGGATAAAAGCTATTAGATAGTTTGAATACCTCTGTACAACCTATATTCATTTGGTTATTTTCTGCAATAAATTTATTCTTGGCATTATTTATAGCTGTACTAATTAAAATAGGGTGCTTTCTACTATCAAATCCTCCAGCAACTTTATCATTTAAAAATATTTTCCAGTTTTTAGAAATATCCATTTTGTCGAATTCTTCAAATTCATAAAAGTGATAATATAGCCAGACTTCAAAACAAGGGTTGCTCTGTGCAACATTCCAGTTTATATGTTCATCACAACATTTTCTAAGCTCATCAATCTTTCCACCCCAGCTATCAGTATCAATAACAAACCATACTTCATCACCTTCTAATATTTCATATTTAGGAGTTAAATTATCTCTAGATGGAATTAATTGATTAGTTGCTTTTGCTAATAAACCAGTAGGTGATGTATCATCGTGGTGTGCAGGAGGTTCAATTTCAAGTCTAATTTGTGAACTTATTTCCGAGAAGTAATTAAAATAATGATCTTCACGTTTTTTACCTTCACAATAGATAATAATGAGCTTGGCATTTCTCGATGGCTCAACTCTTTCAAATAACCTACTTTTTAGTAGCATATTCGTGCCAATTCAAGTCTTTTAGATTCGCTAAAAATGGAATTGAACCATATCTCCCACTTAAGTACCCTTTTCTAATATCGATTGTATTATGTTCTTTAAAATCACTTAACGAATATAAATCAGTACAACCTTCATTATCTTTTTCTGCAAACCAAATCTCATCTTGCCTAAAGACCTTTTGATCTAGCAAGTTAGATTCGTGAGTTGTAAATATCAATTGCCCTTTAGTTTTTGTATCTTCTGAAAACTTCTTTACTAACTCTTTTATTAAAAGAGGGTGAATACTTCTCTCTATTTCATCAATTATAAAAACTTGACTTGAATCAATAATGCTTTCGAATGCAGGAATAAAGTCAAGCAATCTAACTGTTCCATCCGACTCTTCATCCATATTAAAGGTAGCAACTTTACCTCCACGTCCTTTATGCTCAATTTCTATTTTTTTAACAAAGTACTCATTATTTTCTTTAGATAAAAGAATTTCATTACCACTTTCATTTCGTAAACTAATGATATTTTCTGGTGATTTTTCTATTTCTTCTTTTATTCTATTTATTTTCTGTAAATCATTATCTCCGAAGAATTCATTTAATGATTGTTTATGGCATTGAATACTTTCAATACCAATATTGAATGATTTCATTGTGTCTTCGGCATATCTTTTAAACTCTTCTTCTGCATCTATCTTATGTATAAGAGCATCTGGCTTAGCATCAGGGCTTACAATTTGTAATGTATCATCAAACCACTTAATAGCTATTTCAATATCATTCAAATATTCTTCATTAAATGTCGTTAGGGTTCGAAAAATAAGCTTATTTGGTTTGCTTAAGTTTTTTTCTATAACTTTTTTTAAAGTTCTACTCTCTTCACTAACATCAAAAAGTTCAGATTCTATTGTTGTTATTTTTGTTACTTTATTTGTTTTTCTTTCAAAAAGTAACTCATCTTGTTTTCCCCCTAGCCCCGAAAGATAAAGCTCTTCAGTAAGAACAGTATTATTTAGTATTTCAATACCATATAAAAATGACTTTTCATTTTGAAAATACTCGATAACAAAAGTTAAAGGTTTTTCCTCCATGTTTTTATTAAATTTAAATTCTTTTTTAGACAAATTTAAAGGAAGTTCTTCTTTTTCAATCAGTTTCTGGAATAAATGCAAAGATTCAATCAAGTTTGATTTACCTGCACCATTTGCCCCATAAATTGAAGATATTTTTAGAATTTCAAAATTATTTATATTATAAACATGCTCGTTTAATCGAGTTAGACGAGGCATTGGAAGCATATTGAACTCTTTTTCTTTACCAAATGAAAGAACGTTATTTATAACAAACCTTATTAGCACATTATTGACCTTTTTACCAAATGACAGTTAATTTTTCAGCAGTGTAAAGCAACGGTAGTCGTCGCTAAAAGTATGCGTGATAATATCACGCCACGCTAAAATAACGAAATTTCCCCTCAAAAAAGACTTCTGTGTTTTTTCTAATGTGATAGACAGCTCGAAACTTTGATTATCATGGGCATAGTGTTAGCAAGCCCTCTAACCATTAAAATAACTTGCTGTGTTCAGCGTCAGGACTACGCAGGACGATGTACTATTTTCAGCAAGATGAACTTTGTATTAGAAGAATTTAGGCAAGTTGATTTTGCTCGTTATAACAAAAAAAGTAAAGCTCCGTTACTTCTGGTCTCTTTGCTCTTCTTCTCTTTATTAAATTCCGTGGCAGACGTCCGCGCTTCCATTTTCCACACTGAACGCTGCAAACATCAGAACTCAGCTCTGGCTCTTTCTGCTCTTTCGCTTTGTTCCTGTTTTCGCTACGGACTTTGAATAAGCGACATCCTACTTTTCCACGTCAAATCCTGCTCTTTCACAGGATTATATTCACCGCATCAAGCTTACTTTTTTCAAATCAAATTGGCTTCACCGCACTTAACTTTAGCTCTTTCAACCAATAAATTTATTTTCTGCTACTGACTCTCGCAGGAAACAAATAACATCAAAATAACTTGCTGAGTTCAGCGTCAGGACTACGAATAAGAGCTGCCTACTTTCAGCAAGATAAACTTTGCATTAGAAGAACCGAGGCAAGTTGATTTTGCTCGTTATAACAAAATAAGTAAAGCTCAGTTTCTTCGGGGTTCTTTGTTCTTCTTCTCTTTATTAAATTCCGTGGTAGTCGTCAGGTTTTATTTTTCAGCACCGAACCTGGCAAACATCAAAACTCAGCTCTGGCTCTTTCAGCTCTTTCACTTTTTTCAGCGTAAGAATCAAACCCCGCCCCTGCTAGCTGTTAATTCTTTTGGCTGCCCCCATGATTTATTAACATTATTATGATGTTAGATTTCCAAATCAACAAACCATTTCTCTATTTGTGGAGGAATGGTTATTGATGCCTCATATGTATTAAAAGGATGGTACATTTTGCCAACTATGTCTGTAGGAAGTGAGTTGATAGCTTGATCCTTTAAAAGTAATATTCTTTTTGTTTGACTTAGCATAAACCCAACTTCAAGAGCTACATTCGGATTGAATTCCCTGTAATTGATTTCATCAAAAACAGCTATTGCAAAATTACAGCCATACATGTATGTAAGTACGTTATCCCAAAGGTCATCACTATATGCTTTTTGATCTGCTCTTACTGGATTTAGACCATGATTGATACACGTCTGTTCTATTGCTTCATGAATCTCTTTGAAGGGATGGTCATCTTTAAACCTCATAATTATGAAAATATTTTTATCTGGATTTGGGTGATCTTTATAAAAATATTTTAGTAGAAATTCAATATGTTGATGTCGTTCTGGCAGACTTGTTTTAATGAGCATAATTCCTTGGGTTAAAGTATCGTATACCTTGTTTGCGTTATCATTTCCAGCGATGCATAAGCTAATAGAAATTAATCGCCTAGAGAAATCTATTGTGGACATTATGTGCTCATCAGCCATTTGTTGAAAGCCAAAGTTAGGTTCATCTGAAAGATGTTTAAACCAAAGAGTAAGGGCTTGGATGTTTGAAGGAATATTATTGAATGCTTCTTGATAGTTTATTGCTTCAATACTTTTATCACACCTTCCATCTTTTACAAGGTAGGAGTATTCAAGGGTTTCAAGAGAAACAGGCCAAAAAGAATCTAATGTGGCTAATAGATTACCTATATTCTCAGTAAAAGTGCCAATATCAAGATTTACATAGGAGGATTCAAAAATACGATGAGTCGGATTAATATTTTCCATATTATTTTGATTGATTCTTCTATTGAACTTAACATTAAAATGACTTACTGCATTCAGTGTGAGGGCTGCGCAAGACGATGAATTATTTCAGCACTCAACCTGGCAATCATCAGAACTCAGCTCTGGCTCTTTCTGCTCTTTCGCTTTGTTCCTGTTTTAGCGACGGACTTTGAAAAAACGACATCCTATTTTTTTACGTCGAATCCTGCTTTTTCACAGGATTATATTCACCGCATCGAGCTTACTTTTTTCAAATAAAACTGGTTTCACAGCACTCAACTTCAGCTCTTTAAACCAATGAGTTTCTTTTCTGCTGCTGGCTCTCGCAGGAAACAAATAACGCCAAGTTCAGTTGACACTGGCAGATATTTGATGAACTCAGGCAAAGCTCTGAGTTTTGATGTAAAATTATCTCTGAAAATGAGTTGCGCTGCCAGCGGTCAACTGCAACTTTTTGTTAGAAGTTCTATATTTTGCTATACTCGCTTACTATAAGTAGTAATTACTAAAAAATCAAATGGTTAAAAAATGAGTGCGTTACGATATAAAGATAGCTCTATGCTTTTCTTTCGCAAAAAAAATACTCACCTTCGTGATGTTGAGTCTCAACAACATGTTGAAGGTTTTCATAACTTAGTAAAATATCTTGTGCGTCTACGCAGAGAAGGTACTATTGATAATGCAGTATTTGAAGAACTAATGACTATGAGCTCTACTTTATTTGTTGAAGCGGAAGTTACTGACCGGATTGATAAGATACTTGAAGATAAAATATCGACTGATTATCTTATGGAGTTGTTTCGATGACAGAGGAAGATAAAAAAGAACTTACTGAAGCTGAAAATTCAGAAGCCGATGAGGATATTCTGGAAGATAATTTTGGAATAGAACCTGAAATTTTAAAAAACTTACCTCCAGAGGCAAGAAAAGTTATTCAGATTGGGATGTCATCGCATAGATTTGGCCCTATGCAAAACCCACTTACACAAAAGCTCACATCTCAACATATAGATAAGATTTTAGAAATTTCTGAAAAGGATGATGAGCGAGCGTTTAAAGATGCTGGTGAATCAAGGAAATATACTCTGATTTATATAATCATCTTTTCAGCATTATTTATTTTTCTCACTGTTTTTTTAGTCGGTTCAGATGTGGAATTGTACAAAGAAATTGTAAAGTTATTCGCTATATTCCTTGGTGGTCTTGGAAGTGGATTTGGTATAAAAGGCTACATAGATAGAAATAAGTAAATCCCTCTCTCCCCCTTTTTCATTTCTAACGACAAGCTCACCTGACGCGGGAGAATATACGATAAACTCCAGCAACATGATGAACTCTGATATAAAACTGACTTTTGAAAACAAGCTACGCTTCCCGCAGTCAGGTGAAGCGCCTTGTTAGCTACTTTTTTTTCGCCATTCGCTCCATGAGCAAGAATCTATTTTAATGCGATTTTGTTCAGTCCATTTGTAATATAAGGCTATACCTTTCTTTGCCTTCAGCGGCTTATGACAAACCAATGTTTCAACACAAGTCAGGTTGTCACAATAACTCTCATTCTCACCAGCAAATGTTGTTGCAAATGCTTCTGCTCTGTCATCAGAGTATGAATAAACATCCAAAATTTTTTGGAAAGGTAAAGTTTTAAACTGGATTTCAATATTTGATTCATTTAGGTCTAATTGTTCTCCATAATAATTTTCTGGGTCTGGAGACGAATAGCCAGTTATATTATATGCTCCTGTACCATCTGTCTCTACCAAAATCTCAGGGCCACTATCAAAAACACTATATAAGAACCCCGAAGTTTTTAAGCGTTCACATAACACAACAAACCGCATTCTATTATTATTTGGCTCCTTTTCTCCTAATAACTCTAGCGGAGCAGTTTTTATTACAACCCAGTTGTTAACACCTGGAAAAACAGCAACACCCCAAAGATTATTTTCAAGGGCTAAGGCGTACTGCATTGGTTCGTATGATTGACGCTTTCTAGTTTTTGGGGAAGAAACTAGAACCATGCCTTCATCAGCAAACATTGTAGATAGTTCATTTACAACATCTTCGCTAGAATTTGCATTTATATATACAGTATTTTCCCAATATCCCATAAATTCTTCTAGCCTAATTCAGGTAGCTAACGCCCGCATCACTTGACACAAATAAGCGTGTAAGAAATTTGAAAAATACTAAAAACCATAATTTACCACAAAGTTTTGAAAACATGAAAATCCGTAGCGCTTATTTGTGGTCAAGTGGATGCGATTGTTGGACGAAGCCGCTATCGCGGAGAATAAGAGCTGGCTCCGTCGCATTAATAAAGTGTAACCTCGTCTCTTTCGTAAAAAGAGACTACATTGAAAGTTCCTAGACTAACAATAAGGTTACGCTGTTATGACACCATTTATCGAATCAAAATACAATCATTATTATTCTCTTCACTGTAAACACCTCAAACTTAAAGGCCTGCAACCCAAAACCATTGACGCCTATTCTCGGGGTATTCGCCGTATTGCTGATTATTTTGATGGTCACCTAGATGATCTTTCTCAAGACCAGTTACTAGATTACTTCCATGATCTTTTAGATCGTCTTTCCTGGAGTGCGGTAAAGCTGGATCTGTATGGCTTGAAGTTTTTCTATACTCATGTTTTGGTTAGATCCTGGGTTGATATCCCTATGATTAACCCCCCTAAAAACACACGAATTCCGGATATCGTGACAGTTGATGAGGCGAGACAATTATTTTTAGCAACTCGGAAGTTGAGCTATCGCGTCTTCTTTTTCACGCTGTATAGTATGGGCTTGCGTTTGGGCGAAGGTCTGCGATTACAAGTAGGGGATATTGATGGTACTCGGATGCGAGTTCATATTCGAAATGCCAAGGGCAATAAAGATCGCCTGGTTCCCTTGCCTATTAAGACCTTGCGAGTATTACGACGATTCTGGTCTGTTCATCAGCACCCCACTTTGCTGTTTCCCAGTCGAAAACGGGGATTAAAATCAGCTTATCTTGCTGAGAATGCTCTGGATAGAAGTGGGCTTCAGGTTACCATGAAGACTGTCGTCGAGGAAATAGGTCTAAAAAAAAGATTTCTTGTCATTCCTTGCGCCATAGTTATGCCACTCACCTGTTAGAGGCTGGGGTTGATCTACTGGAATTACAATCCATTTTAGGGCATGCCAGCCTACTCTCAACGGCTCGCTATACACACTTAACCTCAATAACAGAAGAGCATTCTCACCAACAAATCAATCAGTTGATTAATGGCTTTGATCTCTCTTGGGGGAAAGTCAAATGATCACTTTATCTTCTGTCATGACCCAGTTTGAAACTGATTTTTTAAAGACCTATCAGAAACAGATTTTACCGAGTCAATTAAAAGCTTTATCTGCACTAAAAATCTGTCGCACTCAACTTAGTCCTATGATGCAGGTTCATTGTACGGGCTGTGAGCATCAATCTTTTGTGCCTCATTCATGCGGACATCGTAACTGCCCACATTGCCAGCATCATGAAAGCCAGCAATGGATTGAGCGACAAGTACAGAAACAAGTACCTGCTCGATATTTTATGGTGACATTTACTTTACCTGCTCAGTTGCGATCTCTCACTTGGTTGCATCAAAAACAACTCTATCGACTTATGTTTGATTGTGCATGGGAAACATTGCAAGCTTTTAGTCACAATGATAAACAACTTAAGGGCGACCCAGGCGTTATTGCTGTTTTACATACCCATAATAGAGCCTTAGGCTACCACCCGCATATTCATGCCGTTATGCCTGCGGCTATTGTTGATAAACACAACCGGCTGTGGCGAACCAAAAAAGGCAAATACCTGTTTAACCATAAAGCATTAGCTAAAGTCTTTCGGGCTAAAATGCTTTCTCGGCTATCACGGGAAAAATTAGCCTTCCCTCTTTCCACACCAAAGCAATGGGTCGTCGATTGTAAGTCTGTCGGTTCTGGAGAAAAAGCCTTGATTTATTTGGGGCGCTATCTTTATCGTGGGGTGATTCGCGAGAAAGATATTCTGTCCTGTAAAAAAGGTCTGGTCACTTACCGCTACCAAAACAGTAAAACCAAACGCTGGGAGATTAAAACAGTCACAGGGGCTAAGTTTTTATGGCTGATCCTGCAACATGTATTGCCTAAAGGTTTTCGCCGCGCAAGAAACTTTGGCTTTTTGCACCCCAATAGTAAACAGTTGATCAAGGTACTGCAGTGGGTGTTTAAATTGAACCCCAATCAATGGCTGGCTAAACAAAAACCTCGGTCTCAGTTAACGTGTAAATGTTGTGGTGCAACGATGATTGTCGGCCGTAGACGAATACCGCCATCCCAAGCCATTCAAATGATGCAAGCGCCTCCCTTTCAGACGGAGGCTTATGCGGTTATGTAAATTTAAGCTATCCAGTTTTACCGTTCAAGTAGCTCATAGTGGGCTAAGGAAGCGGTTTACTCTAAAATCGAGGGATTTGACTGAAAAAGGAAGGCTATTTAGTTTCAACCATAAAACGCTGATAATCAGACGCGTTTCAAATAAAAAAAGGGCTTTGAAGGTTCAAATCAAAGCAAACCATAAAAAGCTATTTTCAATGCTGTCATCCATCAATTAACGTAAGTAACGGGCTTGTCCAACAAACGGTTCAGATGGTGGCTTCGCGCTGCGCGCGAATCACCATCTAACCTAATTCGTTATCTTTTTATTATATTTTCTTCATTTAGAAAAATCTTTTTCCTAGCACATATTCTAGAAATAATATATCGAGAATACGGGATAAAATTATTTTTTAATAGAAACTTTTCTATTTCATTTTTTTTCAAGTTGATAGGAACGAGTTTGCCTATTTCTAGTTTTTTGTCCTTAGCTATTTGTGCCCTTGAATGTAATTCACTAAAATTCATTTTGTCAATAAACACACTTGCTGAAATTCCTACTTCAAAAACATTTCTAACTAAAAATAAATCATGAAATTCAGATGTCATTTTTTGTGCATAAATATCATTATCTAACCCCAGCTCCTCCCATAAGCCACGTTCTAGACAATTTGAAATACGTATTTTTCCCTCGTAATTATCAATATCATCTTGGTTCAATCCTTCGTTCATCGTAATATGGTAGGTATTGGTTTGATTTGTCTCAGAAGCTAATATTGATCTCTCAGAGAGTATGATTATATTACCTCTTTTTTTATCATTCAGCATAACGAGAGCATTAACACCAAATGATGTCAAAAATGCTCTATATTTATGCAAATATTCAACGTCAACATCACTAGGAAAAATGTATTTATTATGAACTTTTTTATACACTTGCCGCATTACCTTATGGGTAAAATAATCTGTCTCATACAGTGATATTTTAAGATGCCTTTCTTCCTTTTTACCATATCTTTGAGTAAATTTAATATCCCAAACGCCATATTTACCTTTGTTAAAATAGGCTCCATTTTTTGCGTTTATAAAATGATCCGCAACACTTTGCCTAGCTTCCTCAATTAACTCTGGGAGTTCAGTTATTTCACATTCTTTCGAAATTTCTTTAAAGTCGCTTCCTTCACTAAATGAAGTATCATCATGTATATCAAAAAACTCTTGAAATGATTTGTTTTCTGCTTTATATACATGCTCCAGTTCATCAATACGTTCTTTTGGGAAAGCTATATAAAAACTTTTTCCTGATGGTGAAACATCTATCGAATCAGGTTTATATGGTTCATTAGCTGTACTTAAAACTTCTACTTGCAACTCTTCCTCAGTAACCTTCAAATTTTGGATTGTTTTACTTGTTCTATATTTTTCATACCAACTGATACTCGGATTTGATAGTAAACCAAATATCTTGGGCATTAAAAACCCTATAAAGGCTCCAATAGATGCCCAAAATAAATTGGATTTAACATCCCCTCCTACTATTTTAAAAAACTCGTCTAGCATGATATTTTTTCAAAGATAACGACTAAATCAGATGCCGTTGGCAGGTGTTCGATGAACCCTGATAAAGCACTGAATTTTGATAACAAATGAACCTCGAAAACGAGCTGATGCGCCAACGGTCAGCTGGATTTTTTGGTTGGACGAAGCCGCTATCGCGGAGAATAAGAGCGGCTCCGTGCCATAAATTAAGGTGTAACCTAGTCTCTTTATTAAAAAGAAACTACATTGAAAGTTCCTATACTAACAATAAGGTTACACTGCCATGACACCATCTATCGAATCAAAATACAATCATTATTACTCTTTACACTGCAAACATTTAAAACTTAAAGGCTTGCAACCTAAAACTATCGATGCCTATTCCCGAGCTATACGGCGTATTGCTGATTATTTTAACGGTCATCTGGATGATCTGTCTCAAGATCAGTTACTGGATTATTTCCATGATCTTTTAGAGCGTCTATCGTGGAGTGCAGTCAAACTGGATTTGTACGGTCTTAAATTTTTCTACACTCATGTGCTAGCTAAAACATGGGTCGATATTCCTATGATCAAACCACCCAAAAATACGCGTATTCCAGATATTGTCACCATTGATGAGGCACAGCAACTATTTTTGTCAACACGCAGGTTAAGCTACCGTGTGTTCTATTTTACGATTTATAGCATGGGCTTACGTCTGGGTGAGGGCTTAAGCCTGGAGGTTGGGGATATTGACGCCTCTCGAATGCGTGTGCATATTCGCAATGCAAAAGGAAATAAGGATCGTCTTGTCCCTTTGCCCATCAATACTTTACGCGTGTTGCGCCAATTTTGGAGGTTGCATCGTCATCCAAAGTTGATGTTTCCCAACCGTTCTCAAGGTTTAGTCGGTGCCCACCTTGCTGCTTCCCCCCTTGATCGTGGAGGTATTCAGGCAACAATCAACCTTGTGACGCGAGAGATGGGACTAAAAAAAAATTTCTTGTCATTCCCTTCGACATAGTTATGCCACTCACCTTTTAGAGGCTGGTGTTGATCTGCTGGAACTGCAAGCTATTTTAGGGCATGCCAGTTTACTTACCACGTCACGCTACACCCATTTAACCTCAATTACCGATAAAAATTCTTATCAACAAATCAATCAGTTGATCAATAGCTTTGCTATTTCATGGGGGGCTATCAAATGATTTTACTTTCCTCTGTTATTGATCAATTTGAGTCTGATTTTCTTAATACTTATCAAGGGCAGGTTTTGCCCGCCCAGCGTAAGGCTTTGAATGCGCTTAAAATCTGCAGGTCTACATTTAGTCCTGTGATGGCGGTTAACTGTATGGACTGTGAGCATCAAAGTTTTGTTCCACATTCTTGCGGCCATCGCAACTGTCCACATTGCCAACATCATGAATCCCAGCTTTGGATTGAAAAACAGCTCAAAAAACAACTATCTTGTGATTATTTTATGCTGACTTTCACCTTACCAGCCCAGTTGAGAGCGTTAGCAAAGCATCATCAGAAACTTGTTTATCGTCTTATGTTCGAGTGTGTCTGGGAGGTGTTGCAATCCTTTAGTCGAAATGATAAAAAATTGGGTGGGGAGCCAGGGATGATCGCTGTTTTGCATACACATTCACGAAAATTGGATTATCACCCACATATCCATGTAATCATGCCTGCCATCGCGGTTGATAAGCTTAATGCGCTTGTTCATACTAAACACACAAAATATCTATTCAACCACAAAGCATTGGCTAAGGTTTTTCGAGGTAAACTTCTGTCAAAACTGGCCAAAGAAAAATTGAGTTTACCTCACTATATACCGCAAAAATGGGTGGTCAATTGCAAGAAAGTCGGATCAGGCGGTAAGGCCTTGGTCTATCTGGGGCGTTATCTTTATCGTGGGGTTATCCGCGAGAAGGATATTCTGTCTGTTCAGGACGGTAAAGTGACCTTCCGCTATCAGGACAGTGATACAAAACACTGGGAAACACGAACAGTAACGGGTGCAAAATTCTTATGGTTAGTGTTACAGCATGTTTTACCAACGGGGTTTCGCCGTGCCAGAAATTTTGGCTTTCTACACCCTAATAGCAAGAAAATGATCCGCATTCTATTAACCCTGGGGGAACTTGACCCAAAAAAACTGCTGGCGAAGATAGCCCTTCGACATCGCCCTCAGATGGTTTGCAATTGCTGTGGTGGAAAAATGCAGGTGGGGCGAACTCGGATACCAGTTGCCGAAATTTTCATGCTGAAATCAAGCAGTCAAACCTCAGTTCCAACTTAGGCATTGGAGGCATTTATTGATTATGTAACTTTCAATCACTCTCAGGCAATAGACAAAAGTGGATATCATCAGCCAAGGCTATCGGTTGCCCTGAAAAAGCCGCAAATGAATGTAAAAAGGTATATTGGGAGATGATCGCAATGAACTCCCCTTCACTTTTTAGAAACCGATTAAAAAATAGAGCGCTGATACCTCCATCGGCCTGTTCAGCAAAAAGCTATTTGCAATAGCGAAACCCATACCAAACAGTTAAATCGGGCTTGTCCAACAAACGGTTCAGATTGTGGCTCGCTTCGCGATCACAATCTAACCTAATTCGTTATAAGCGGTCTTCTTTATGATGCCATACCCTCAAAATATCTATTTTCTTAGAACGAATTAAGTAACGAGCAATG
>ENA-ORXI01002636-ORXI01002636.1-sediment-metagenome-genome-assembly--contig:-NODE-2636-length-12748-cov-10.831347_pt1 | contig 12748 bp, 13 predicted proteins | sample MGYA00237861_ERZ511468 | MGnify/ENA primary metagenome ERZ511468 (study PRJEB26299, sample SAMN06266213) | sediment metagenome | isolation source: Hudson Canyon methane seep mesocosm | place... | reverse complement strand
TAAAGGGATTATAGGATGAGCAAAACAGTTCGTTACCTAATTACTGCGTTTTTTCTAGTACTAAGCACAATTAGCCATGGTTTAGCGCTAAAAGAAGGTGCACCAGAGCGCTATACGGTAAAAAAAGGCGATACTCTTTGGGATATTTCAGAGCGTTATACTGACGATGCGTGGCAATGGCCCAACATTTGGTACCAAAATCCACAAATTAAAGACCCGCATTTAATCTTTCCTGGCGATATTATCGGTTTGATGAGCATCGGTGGCGAAATGAAAGTTGCGGTTGTTGAGCGTGGTATGGAAAGCCGTACTGTAAAAATGACTCCAACCGCTCGTATCGAACCGATTGAATCAGCGATTCCTACCATTCCAATGGATGCCATTATGCCATTCATTACCCGCAATCGAATTGTTAAGCGCGGTGAATTAGAAGGCGCTCCTTATATTCTTTCTGCGGGTGGTGGCCGAATCATGAATGGTGCGGGTGGTGTCGCTTATGGTCGTGGTGACTTCAGTTCGGGTATGGCGAATGCGTACGGAATATTCCGCGCGAGCACAGTTTACAGAGATCCAATCACAGAAGAAGTCTTAGGCTTAGAAGCGAAAGAAATTGGCCTAGCCAATGTGATCAGCAATGAGAAAGATATTGTTAAGCTGGACTTGGTAAAGACCAGTCAGCAAGTTACCGAAGGGGATCGTCTGTTAACTACAGAGAATCGCCAGCTAGTAACGCGCTTCCAGCCTAAAGCACCTGATGAATACGTCGATGGCTTTATTATCTCAGTACCGGGTGGCGTCACTCAAATTGGTCAATACAGCATGATTGTGATCAATAAAGGTAAACGTGATGGTGTGAGCGAAGGCGCAGTGCTTGATATCATGAAGCGTGGCGAGATAGTTCGCGATCGCACTAAAGAAGAAAAAGTTCGTTTACCTGCCGAGAAAGCCGGCCAGATGATGGTCTTCCGTGCTTACGAGAAGCTATCTTATGCCTTAGTTGTAAAAGCGACTCGCGCATTGAATGTCGGTGATCAGGTACGCAGTCCTTTCTAGGGCTTTGTCCGAATAAGTAAAAATAAGGAAACAGCATGCTCAAGGATGAGATGCTTTTTGCTTGGTGGACCCTATCAAGCACCCCTGGCATTGGCAGTATTGCGCTGAATAAAATTAGAGAGCAGTTGCCCAATTGCGCTTCACTCGTTGAGCATTCAGCTCAAGACTTAATTTCTATGGGGCTAAAGCCCGAACTGGCGCTGACTTGGCAACAAACCCGAGACTCCAGCGCAAATCAAAACCCCTTTGTATTAGCTGGCTGGCATAAAATCCAAACTTGGCTGCAGCAAGAAGATTGCGGCATTTTGTTGCCCGATGATGAACTCTATCCAAACTCCCTTAGTACCTTACGGGAAGCCCCCATCTTTTTGTTTTATCGCGGTAATCCGCAATTATTAAACCAAGCCAGTATTGCCATCGTTGGCAGTCGTAACCCTAGCCACTATGGGCGTGAGCAAGCATTTACCATCGCGCGACAACTGGTGACCTCTGATTGGCATGTGATCAGTGGACTGGCGATCGGTATCGATGGTGAAGCGCACAAGGGTGCTTTGAATAACTCGACCGGCATTGGCTGCGGCAAAACCATTGCGGTACTCGGCTCGGGCTTAGAAGCGATTTACCCTAAGCGCCATCAAGCTTTAGCGGATCACATTGTCGCTAGTGGTGGCGTATTATTATCGGAACACCTGCCCGATACAAAAGCGCTGGCGCAAAATTTCCCTCGGCGTAATCGCATTGTCAGTGGTATGAGTTTAGGCACCCTGGTGATTGAAGCGGCTTACAAAAGTGGATCACTCATTACCGCGCGCTTGGCCGTTGAGCAAGGACGCGAAGTGTTTGCTTTACCTGGGGCAGTATCGAATCCACTCAGTCGGGGTTGCCATCAGTTGATTAAAGAAGGGGCAAATCTAATTGAGAATGCTAATGACATTATCAATCTGCTTAACTCTGATTTAGCCGTCGATATGAGGGAGGCAGAAAACCAAGAGGATCTTTTTACTAACTCGGCTTTGCCCCAGCTGGAAGGGGCTGCGAAAATTATTTATGGCGCGCTGGATGTTGTGCCCACAGCGATTGATAGCTTAGTAAATCGCACGGGCTTAGAAGTTGCTGAGGTCGCTCAGCAACTAATCCTAATGGAACTAAAAGGTCAGGTCGCGCAAGTCCCAGGAGGGTATGTGCGGCTGTAAGCTTATGCAAGGAAGCTGTGCGTCTGTTTGATCATCCTCTATAATTCACAGATATTTATTTTTGCTAGTGATTGAGTATATTGTGCCGGATTCCCCAGAAAATTTTCACCTACAACAAGCGGTTATCAGTCTCAATGCTGGTGGCGTCATTGCTTACCCTACCGAAGGTGTATGGGGATTAGGTTGTTTGTGGACGGATGAAAGCGCCATTAAGGAAATACTCCGTCTGAAACAACGCCCGCTTGAAAAAGGCATGATCATCTTATGTTCTCAGCTCAGTGATATCGAAGCCCATTTATTACCGTTAAGTGATGAACATATTCAGCAAATTGAGCAAGATAGACCTCACCCAGTAACGTGGATTTTACCCTGTAAGCTATCGGTGCCAATTTCTGTTCGTGGTCAACATAAGAGCATTGCGGTTCGCTTTAGTCGACACCCACAAGTTCAGGCATTATGCGCTAAAGTCGGCCCAATTATTTCGACCTCGGCCAATCCCTCTGGGCACCCGGCGGCTATGTCGGCCTTAGAAGTACGTCATTATTTTCAAGACCAACTCAGCTATATTTTACCGGGAGCGCTAGGAGGTTTTTCGAAACCTTCAGAAATTCGTACTCTGGATGGCCACAAGGTAAGATAGAGCCATAGTGAAACTCATTTTAAATTAATGTTAGATCGTTAAAAGAGCCCAATGAACATGAGCCAAGAAAAGGCTAAAACTCAGAAAGTTACTCATACTGAAATTGAAGCAGTGAAAAGCTTCTTGTTAGATTTACAAGATCGTATTTGTGCAGCCCTTGAAGAGCAAGATGGTGGTGGCAAGTTTATCGAAGAATCTTGGCTGCGCGAAGAAGGCGGCGGTGGCCGTAGCCGTGTACTAGAGCAAGGTGTGGTTATCGAGAAAGGAGGGGTTAACTTTTCTCATGTGATGGGTGCTCAACTACCCGCTTCTGCCACAGCAGTACGCCCAGAATTGGCAGGTCGAAGCTTCCAAGCGATGGGGGTATCGTTAGTGATTCATCCTCGTAACCCTTATGTGCCAACCTCTCACGCCAACGTACGTATGTTCGTTGCCGAGAAAGAAGGTGAAGAGCCTGTTTGGTGGTTTGGCGGTGGCTTTGATTTAACGCCTTTCTACCCATTTGAAGAAGACGTAATCTTTTGGCATCAGACCGCCAAGAATGCGTGTGAGCCTTTTGGCGCAGATGTTTATCCAAAATATAAAAAATGGTGTGATGAATATTTCTACTTGAAGCACAGAGATGAGAATCGGGGTGTCGGTGGTTTATTCTTTGATGACTTGAATAGCTGGGATGGCGAAATCGACTTTGATCAGTCCTTCGACTTTATGCAGGCGGTAGCAAATTCGTACATCGATGCCTATTGCCCCATCATCGCTAAGCGTAAAGATACCGAGTTTGGTGAGCGTGAGCGTAAATTCCAATGCTACCGTCGTGGTCGCTATGTGGAATTTAACTTGGTATATGATCGCGGTACTATTTTTGGCCTGCAATCCAATGGTCGTACCGAGTCTATCTTGATGTCATTACCCCCCGTGACTCATTGGGATTACAACTGGCATCCTGAAGAAGGTTCGCCAGAAGCTAAGCTGTATACCGATTTTCTACCCCACAAAGATTGGGTTTAAACATGAGCGATTTATACGCCGTGATGGGAAACCCCATCAACCATAGTAAGAGTCCGCAAATTCATAGTACGTTTGCTGAGCAAACCGAACAGGATCTGATTTATTCAGCCATCTTGGTGCCGCTGGAAAAGTTTAAAGAAGAAGCCGACAGCTTCTTCCGCAACGGCCGTGGCTTAAATGTGACTGTGCCGTTTAAAGAAGATGCTTGGCAGTATGCTGATACTTATTCTTCTCGTGCGTTGCGTGCGGGTGCGGTGAATACCTTAATCAAAAAAGAAGATGGCTCGGTTCATGCCGATAATACCGATGGTATTGGTATGGTACGTGATATCACGGTTAATAATGGCTGTGAAATCAAAGGCAAACGAGTATTAGTACTGGGTGCGGGTGGCGCGGTACGCGGTATTCTAGAACCTGTATTAGAAGAAAAACCTCGAGAAGTCGTTATTGCCAATCGAACCGTCTCTAAGGCGCAAGCGTTGGCAGAAGACTTCTCCGATATCGGTGAGATATCCGGCTGTGGTTTTGAGCAAGTTGAAGGGCAGTTTGACCTAATTATTAATGGCACGTCAGCCAGCCTCAGTGGTGAACTACCGCCTGTGCCTGAATCGGTTATCCACCTTGAAACCACCTGTTATGACATGATGTATAGCGCTGAGCCGACGGTATTCAACCAGTGGGCCGCCGGTTTAAATGCCGCTGCGACGCTCGATGGGTTAGGAATGCTGGTGGAACAAGCGGCGGAATCTTTCGAAAAATGGCGTGGAGTTCGCCCTGAATCCAAGCCGGTTATAAACAGTATTCGTGAAAGTTTATTACTGGTGAAAACAGCCTGACACTTTCTGACTGTTATGCCGTCGAGGGACTGTTGAAATTAATGGCGGTCGACGGCATATAGACATTATTCATTCTTTATTATTTAACCGAAAAATATTAGGAGCATTCTCTCATGATGAGAATCGTATTATTTTTATTAACTAACTTGGCGGTCATTGCCGTCGCGAGTATCACTTTAAGCTTGCTGGGTGTGGGTAGTTATTTGGAGCAAGGTAATAACCTTAACTTTGCTAACCTAATGGCCTTCTGTTTAGTCTTTGGTATGGCGGGGTCATTTGTCTCTTTGCTGATCTCCAAGTGGATGGCTAAGCGCAGCATGGGCGTGCAAGTAATTGATCAACCACAGAATGCATCAGAGCAGTGGTTATACAGCACAGTACAAGAGCTAGCCGATAAAGCCGGCATTGGCATGCCGGAAGTCGGTATCTTCAACTCTGCAGCCCCTAACGCGTTTGCGACGGGTTGGAACAAAAACAAAGCACTCGTAGCAGTTTCTACCGGCTTATTGCAGCGTATGAATAAAGACGAAGTGAAAGCGGTTCTAGGTCACGAAATTGGTCACGTTGCTAATGGTGACATGGTGACATTGGCGTTGATTCAAGGTGTTGTTAACGCCTTCGTTATGTTCTTCGCACGTATCATTGGTAACTTCGTTGATAAAGCGGTCTTTAAGAACGAAGATGGTCCTGGCATCGCGTTTTACATCACTACTTTTGTTGCGGAAATGATCCTAGGTATTTTGGCATCTACAATCGTGGCTTGGTTTAGCCGTCGTCGTGAATACCGCGCTGATGAAGCGGGTGCAGCACTTACTAGTAATGCAGCCATGGCCAGTGCCTTAATGCGTTTGAAAGAAACCTATGATCAGCCAAGTGAATTGAGCGGTGAGCTAGTCGCCTTTGGTATTGGTGGTGAAGGTAAGCTTTCTTCATTATTTGCCAGCCATCCGCCACTTGATGATCGTATTGCCGCATTGCAAAATGCTGCTAAGAACGGCCAAGCTTAAGAACAAACACTAATACTTAAGCTAGTGAGTTTTGATAAAGGGGGTGATCTGTTGGCTGATTGAAGTAGCCCACAGCTCAGCCCCTTTTTCGTTTGGGTGATAACCATCTAAGCAAATCATTTCTGGCTTCAGTACGGCTGAGAATGCCAAATATTGAGCATCCTGCTGCTGACAGACCCTCTCCAATAAATGATTCAATAGATGAGCCCGATAACCCATCAACCAATTAAGTGGCGCGGGTAATAACGGGAACTGCTGCATCGGCGGCACAGCGGTAAAAAATATGTGTTTACTGCCGCGTTGTTTTAACTCGGCAATTAATTCATGGATGCGTTGTTGCCACTGCTTACTTGACGTCAGGCCCGTACAATCATTTACGCCCATCGTAATAATGCTGATATCCGGTTGATGGGTTTCCGATTGCTGCAGTTTTAAGAGCAGCTCTTTAATCCGAATACCGTTTTGAGCCAATAATTGCCATTCAACTTTTTGCGTATCGGCCAGCTTATGAGCAACTTGTGCCGAAACCGCATGTTGTATTTCTTCTATGCCGACCCCTGCTGCGGGAGACTCACCCAAATAAAGTAATTTGATCTCTGCCACTTCTTCGGCTTCTTGCTGGGCATTGATAGACATCGTTCGTGGCCCTTTTGCTTCGGGCAAACGCACGGTATTTTTCTTTAACCACAGGCCTTGAGGCAGAGCGATAAAGTACAAAGGAGAAATCACAATATGTAATAAGTGCAGCAGGATGATTTTCATAGGATCAATGAATCTTGGCTAGAGGAATGAGTGAGTACTAATAACTTTGAACGAAATAGACTCATCTAGCTTAGCGGTAAATCGCACGAATCTCTATGTATTAGCGGCGGCCGTTTTCATTTTATGCTGGGTTATATAATACAGCCTTATGGTTTTCAGCATTAGAAATAATAACCCGCAAGATTCAATCACCAACAGGGTCGCAAACCCTTGATAATAAACTGGTTGCACTAAGACCAGTAACAAGCTCAAACCACTTAATAGGTGCAGATAGTATAACCATGAAGCCTGCTTTTTATTCATGAACTCATGCATGTGAGGGATGTATTGCATTGCCGAGAAGTTGGTTAAACATGCTTGCTGCAAGTGGGTATAACTCAGGAAAGGTAATATTTTCAACAACATACCCTGAATGATCGAGAGTAAATAAAAGTAGACAAAGATAGCGGTCAAAACAAAACCTTGCTCCTGAATACAATAGAGCGACCAGATATCGGAGGGGATGAAATAGAGAGTATTAATCACTACTAAACTGACCGCGCCTAATTGCCAATAGCGAATGCTAGTATCGGCGACCTTGCGTTTACGTTTTGCAATGGTCAGCAGTAGGCAAATAGCAAAGATCCCTTGGCTGATCATTAACAGGGGGAGAGCGAGGCTAGGTAAAAAGATAAATACTATGAGTAAAGTAAAAATAATCGGAATGAGATAGCGTCTGATTATTTGGGGAAAGCTGGGCGCTACGTGAAACATTGGGATTACTTGGAAGCTAACGGCAATAATTAATAGTCCGGCCCAACCGATTAACCCCCAAAGCCCATGGATATTAGTAAGCACCTCCCCCGCCGGAATTAAGGGCAGATCTAAGGAGAGGTCTATGGGTAAGTCTAAGCTGAGCAGATAAGTATTTATTCCTAGGTTGCGGCTGATTAATGCAAGGCCAAGCAACAAGACGATGAACAAGGAAATAACCGCCAAGCGAAAGCCGATAATCGAATCCCCCTGACTCAGTTTCTTTTTTAAAACCCAGGCTAATGCTGCAAGGTAGACTCCGATACTCAATACTAAAGCGATTAAGGCGATAGCAAACATCCAGTCTTTATTAAGGATAAATCCAAGCATTAAAAACACGGTGCCGATGATTAAAAAAGCATGGCTGAAGCTGGCAACTTGGCGAGCAAATGGCAAACCAATGCCGCCGATGACTGGCAGAAGCTGCAGCAACGCTCCCATCATAACCATGGTCAAAAAACCTAGGGTGAAGCCATGAGTTAAGGCCAGCATATGAGGATGCCAACGACTTACCCAGAGTATGTCACCAGAGTAAAATACCAATGCCGCGCAGGCGAACATAAACACCGGTGCGGTGATGAAATAACGAAAAGGTAAATCAATCGAGGGTAATGCATTAAATGATAAGCCTGCTAAATTCATTCACTCAGGCCCTGTTGTCGAAGGTGATCAAACGCTTCCTGTAAGTGCGGGCGGAAAATAGTGAGCTGTATTTCACCCTTGCTATTGGTCTCACAATGATAGCGCCAGTCAGAGGCCAGAAGCTTTTCATACAGTGGGAATGGCTCGCGACTATGATGCACAAGCAAGCATTGATTGGCCGAGAGTGAAGCCAAAGCGTGCAAAATAGCCGTCATCGGTTCTGGTGGGGCTAGCTCCCGAACATCGATCTGAATTAATTGCATGGGTATTATGCTGAGACACTGGCCGCTTTAAAATCTTCAACCAACTGCTCACCTTGGCTCAGATTCTGTTCAATCATTGGGTAGAGCATCATCTCTTCTTTCATATTATGTTGCTGCATCATCACCATTAAAGTTTCTGATAGGCCCAGATAAGTGTCTTTATCTTGCTGACTCATGGCGTGATTCAAATCCTGAACGAGAGCGCGCATTTGTTGATGCTCCATGCGCATCACTTGAGTTGGGCCACCAGTTATGCCGGTTGCTTGTTCGAACTGGGGAAAGAGGACTTCTTCCTCTTGTTCAAAATGGGTCGCGAGCTCTAGGCTGAAGCCTTGCCAATGGGTTAGTGCAAGAGGCCAGTTGTTATCAGCGACGGCTGACTCCGCCTCGGTAAAGAGGTCATCGCACTCTCTATGTTTGGCAGTCATATACACAGGAATTGAAGTCATTACACATCCTACTCAAGTCGATTAATAGAATGATTTTAGGCGAGCGGGTCTTGGGGTGTTTTGACCTATATTAAGAAAAGACGTTTTCCTTAAGCTTTATTGCTTTAGCTGTATTCATTTAGCTTTATCCCAGCTGAACTTGATTACGGCCTTTATCTTTTGCTTGGTAAAGCGCTTTATCGGCACGTTGGAATACGTCCTCTAAGCTTTCGCCTTTTGCAAATTGAGTAATGCCAAACGAAATCGTGATTTGCACTGGCTCTTTTTTAAAATTAAACGGACTCTCTTCGACTTTTCTGCGCAGCTTTTCCGCGACGACTTTAGCTTCTTTGGCCGCGGTTTCAGGCATCAAGGCCACAAACTCTTCACCACCGAAGCGGGCGATAAAATCACTGTCCCTCAAATTCCTTTGCAGCGACTTAGCAATGATTTTCAGTACTTTATCTCCAGCGAGATGACCGTAGGTATCGTTAATGCGTTTGAAAAAATCAATATCGCAAACCATCAGAGATAATGAACCACCATAACGCTCTATGCGTTTAATCTCTTGCTCAAAGCGCTGTTGGTACGACTCACGGTTAGGTAACCCTGTTAGCGCATCGTGCATGGCCTTCTTGCGCTGTTCTTCAATGGCATGTTGAGCAACTTCCGCTAACTTTTCCATTTCATCCAGCTTGGACTGCATATCGGATAGTTGTTGAGTGAGTTGAGCTTCACGGCCATTCTCTTCAGAGCTAAAAGCATGCATGGCCTGAACAATTAGCCCTAGATGCTGGCTAATGCTTTGGCCTAACTCTCCTAAATCATTTTGACTGTTAACCACAGAGCGAATCTCATCAACCTGCCCTTCAAGCATACCTTCAAATACCGCTCGGGCTTGGCTACGGTCGACTTGCCCTTGGCTAGCGCCATTGACCAATTGTTGAATGGTTTCTAAGCGTTGATCCAGCCCTTGTAAAAACTGTTCGAATTCTTCTTGGCCATCACCCAGAGCATCAATCACCAAGTTCGCCACTTGCTCTAAAAGAGGCACAAGCTCGTACCAGTTGAGTTTAGTCGTTAGCTTCTTTTTAAGAGTATCTAATCTGTGATGGTAGCGGTGAGGAATAACCAATTGGCGCAATAAGCGCGTTAACATGGTACTTATTTCTTGTTCTATATGGTCGTAACCAGGCTTTGAGTCCTCAATGACTTCAATCGGTTCTATGGTCTCTAGCGCTGAAACCGTTTCAGTGTTTTGTGGTGGAATTTGTTCAGCACTTACTTCAGGCTTGCGTTGAAATAAGCGGCTGAAAAAACTAGGGCTCTCTTCTTCGGTACTCACTTCTACTTCTTGTTCTACCGTGATATCTGAGATTAATTCAGCCCAAGCTTTTAATTGCTTACTGTACCCAGACCATTGCTTTAGATGTTCTTCTGATTTGTTGATGATTTTTTTAATACGGCCCTTTTCATCACTAGAGCAAGGCAGGCGTAGTAAATTTTGCGCGGCTTTTTCTAAACTCAATAAAATTTCATTGGCTTGTAGCTGCCATTTTTGCTCAAAACGGTTCACTTCGACTTGTAACGTTTGCAGGCTGGCTTCTAAACCACGACCTCCTGCTTGAGGTTTAATCGTTTCTCTTAGCTTGGCTAATGGCGCATCAATGCTTTTAGACTGACCTTCGGCCAATAGCGATACCATAACCAACGCACGGCGAAGCTGATCTTGCTTTTGTTCACTGCCCTGCTCTAGTTGCTCATGTTTCTCGATGAGGTCTAGGTATTTATTGCGCCACTTATTAATGCTTTTTTCTGAATTATCGCCATCTTGCGACATAGGATTCATACCGAGCTAAAAGTTAATACCTTTGAGTATAGAAAAATATAAGCAAAGCGCTGCTTAGATATAAGAAATCGTGACGAAATTAATCAGGAAGCAGGATGCCACTGGGTAATTCAATCTGCATGGCAATGGGTAAGTGATCTGAAATGGGGGTATCTAAAACGGCTACCTTGTTAATGGCTAGGCTATCGCTGACCAGAATATGGTCGAGTCCACGCTGTGGTTGCCAGCTCGGGAAAGTATGCAATAAGGGGTCTACAGAATGAAAGTTAATATGCGCAAGCGGTGTATTGGTCAGCAGGTGGTCGGCGTGATTGTTAAGGTCGCCCATAATCACCACATGCTTGGCATCACGGGTGAGATTTTGAATGTAGCCCAATTGAGCAGCCTGAGTTTTCGTACCGAGCGCTAGGTGTAAAACAATGACGAAAAGCGGCTCTTGCAAACCGATCTTCATCACCATGGCCCCACGGCCGGGTAATAAACCTGGCAGCTTGTGATATTCAACCTGACTAGGTGCGACCCGGCTTAATAAACCATTGCTGTGTTTCGCGATGGGTTTTATATCGCGGTTGGTCTGTTGGTACCAGTGAGGAAATTGAGCCTTGGTAGCCAAGTGCTCGACTTGATTGATAAAACCACTGCGCCAGCTGCCGCCATCGGCTTCTTGCAATGCGGCAATATCGAAATGCTGCAGAATATCGGCGATTCTATCTAAGGTGGGGGTGCGCTGCTTGTGCGGCCATAAATGCTGCCAACTACGGGTTAGGTAATGGTGATAACCGGCGGTTTGGATACCGACTTGGATGTTGAAACTAATGAGGTTGAGCTGGTTCGCAGCCTTGCCATAAGGCGGCAAGGCTTTGAGAAATTCGGATAAGCTCAGTCTATGATTGACCATGCTGACATCCTAAAGAGGCACCTTAAAATTGGCGCCTCTAACAAGACTACTTGTGACGTTCTTGTTCAATTAGGTAGTTAACTACCTTGAACATATTCTTCTGGCCGCCGGCTGAAGACGCGTCTACAAGGTATTTACCGTTAACAACGATCGCTGGAACACCACTTACGCGATAAGCACGAATACGCTTGTCACCTTGCTGAAGGCGGCTTTTAACCGTGAAAGAGCTATATGCTTTATTGAAGTCTTCTTCACTCACACCATAAGCGGCGAAAAATTCTTGCTGCTCAGACTTACGCTGCAGGCGCTTGCCGTTGATATGAATAGCATTGAAGATATCACCGTGTGATTTCTCTGTGATGCCCAAGACTTCACCCACATAATACATCTGTGCATGAACAACCCAAGACTTACCAAACATGGCAGGAACACGGCTAAATTCAACATCGCTTGGCAGTTTAGCTGACCAGCTATTTACATGTTCTTCTAGAGAAAAACAGTGACCACAGCCATACCAAAATAACTCTTCAACATGAATCTTGCCATTAGCTGGAACCGCCTGAGGCTGTTCAATCAGCTTATACGCTTTGCTCATGTCAGCAATTGGGGCTTCTTGATGATTGTGACCATCTCCAGCAAGACTGCTAAAGCTGGCGAAAAGAATGGCCGCGCTGGCGACAATACGTCCTAACATGGGGTAACTCCAAAACAGTTTTAAATTTATTATTAACCTTTATTGATAGCGATTGTGGCATAAAGGTTCCACCTTAGGTAGGAATACAGATCAAAAAAAAGCGGCCGAAGCCGCTTTTTTACACTCTATGACATTCAAGACATCATAAGCGCTTTAGGTTATTTCAAACCTTGGATGTAGCTAGAAACTGCTTTGATTTCATCCATGTGCATGCGAGAAGCAATATCACGCATAACACTGCTAGCATCGTTAGAACGCTTAGCATTGTAGAAATCTTTCAACTGCTTCTCAGTATAGGCAGCATGTTGACCCGCAACACGAGGGAAGCCAGCAGCTCCCATGCCTTTACCACCTGCACCGTGACAAGCGATACAAGCAGGAACGCCTGTTGCTTCATTACCACCTAAGAAAATGCGCTTACCGGCTTCAACAAGCGCAGGATCAGCAGCACCGCTAGCAGTACTTTGGCTTGCGTAGAAAGCCGCAATGTCAGCAATATCAGTTTCAGTTAAAGCAGAAACAAAACCAGTCATCTCTGGAACCTGACGGACACCATTTTTAATATCGGTGATTTGCTTCACTAAATAACGCTCACCTTGAGCCGCGATTTTAGGGAAGTTAGGGGCTAAGCTATTACCGTCAGCGCCGTGGCAGGCACCACAAGTGGCCGCTTTGGCTTTTCC
>ENA-ORXI01002635-ORXI01002635.1-sediment-metagenome-genome-assembly--contig:-NODE-2635-length-12754-cov-4.663327_pt1 | contig 12754 bp, 13 predicted proteins | sample MGYA00237861_ERZ511468 | MGnify/ENA primary metagenome ERZ511468 (study PRJEB26299, sample SAMN06266213) | sediment metagenome | isolation source: Hudson Canyon methane seep mesocosm | place... | reverse complement strand
TTCGTCAATCAGGAACTGGAATGCCTTATTGATTAGTTCATTCTCGCTAGCACTTAATTTGATATCTAATTTGTTGGAAACAAGCCAGTCTCTGAAAAGCTCCATCTCACGGGAGAGCAGTTCTGCGTTATAGGACGGAAGCGCGTAATCATTGGGTTGGCTGCACTGTTGAATTTGCGTCAACGTTAGTAAGGCTGATTTATAAAGTTGCGATGCTTTGGTTTCGTTAAACGAGGGACTTAAGCTATTAAGCATTAAGTCATCACCAAAATCCCCTAGCAGCATAAAGCCCAAGCTTAAATCAACGGCCTGAATATGAGGGACTTTAATGCCTTTAGATTCCCAGTGACGAGCGATTGCAACAAAGGGAAAGCTATCTTCTTTTTCGGGCGGGGCATCCATCGCTATCCAGCGGGACGATGTAGAATGTTGTTCAACCCTAAAATAGCGTCGGAAGCTTGCATCACCTGAAACAGGACTTACCGTAAATCCATCATCATTAAATTGTTCTGCCAACCATTGGTTAAGTTGTTGTAATCTCTGATCCATAAATAAGCTGGTCCATAAGTAAATTGCGCACTCGCTTAGGGTAAAAATCATTATGCCTTGCAATGCGACCTGATGGAACCACTGTTACAGGCTAATATAGTATTTTGGATGACGGTTTAATGGTTAAACTATGGAGACTATTGGAATAACCGTTTATCATGTAGCGCCCATTTATTAGCGGAGTAGTCAGCAGAAAATGACGAAAAAGGTTTATCGACTCGCACAGACCCTCGTGTTGCCGATGGCTATTTGTCCGGCTTTATCGACAGCTGACGAAGCTAACGCTGAAAACAAGGTGGCAAAAACAGCGGCAGAGATTGACTGGCGATCTGCTGAACAGATGACCGACGAGCAACGAGAAGGTGTGGTGAGTTACTGTGAGGGAGGCTACATTGTACCTTCTTACTTACCAGAAGGCGCTGACAACGCTTCTTCTGTACCTTCAGAGGTGCCGGTTAACGCATCCGCGCAAAGTGCGACCTATGATGCTGAGCAAAATATCCACATGGAAGGGAATATTGAAATTATACAGGCTCCTCATATGTTAACAGGGGCTTCCGCCACACTTAATCAACAGACACAACAAGCCGATATAGGTGGGGGGATTAAATTACGAAGCCCTGGTTTGCTGCTGACAGGAAGTGAGGCGCGTTATGACATGTCTACCGGTACTTTTGAGGTAGACAATGCGTCTTATTTGGCTCATGAGCAAGGCATGCGAGGCGATTCTAAAAAAATATCGCGCCCATCTGAGCAGGTTATGGTTATTGAAGAAGGCACCATCACTCGTTGTGACCCTAATGACAAAGCATGGTCAATTGCCGCTAGTAAAATAGAGCTAGATCATGAGACGGGGGTGGGCACCGCAGAACATGTTCGTTTCAGAATTCAGGATATTCCCGTTTTCTATTTCCCTTGGATGACTTTTCCAATAGACGATCGACGTAAAAGTGGTTTTCTATATCCCTCATTCGGGTCATCCAATGTTGGGCGGGGAATGACCATGTCGACCCCTTACTACTTTAATCTGGCGCCTAATTATGATGCCACTTTAACCCCTCAATATATTCATGGTCGAGGTCTTCACACTGAGCTTGAAGGTCGATATCTAAATTCTTTTGGAACATCAATACTTGATCTTGGCTATATAAATGAAGATGAAGAGTACATTAAAGATTTTCCTGATCAAGATGGAGAGCGCTGGGGTTTAAGTTTCGAAAATTCATCAAGACTAGCGCCAGGGTGGTCTTCGGTTATTGATTACAATGTGGTCAGTGATGATGATTATATAGAAGACTTGGCGCGTACACTGAGCATTGCAAACTCTACCCATATCGATAAAAAAGGGCAGATTAGTTATGTTGATGATGTTTGGCAGTTTGAAGGTATTGTTCATGGATATCAGACTGTAGATTCGACCATTGCTGAAGCGGACAAACCCTATTCAAGATTGCCGGAACTGGATTTAATGGGGGAGTGGGATAACGATGATTTTGACTGGACCTTAGGTTCACAATATATATATTTTTACCGGGATGGAGAGCAGTTGTCAGGTGATGATAAAGTATATGGTAGCCGGTTGAATATTAAACCTACATTGTCTATGCCAATGGAAGAGCTCTGGGGTTATTTAACGCCATCGATAAAAGTAGATCATACTGATTATTTGCTTGAGGACCGAGATACAGCCGAAGACCATGTTAGTCGTACCGTTCCATTTGCTACCCTCGATACAGGCCTTTATTTTGACAGACCCTTCCAGTTAGGTGTTCAAAACTATAATCAAACACTGGAACCAAGGTTGTTCTATGTTTATTCCCCAGAGGTAGAGCAAGATGATATTCCAGATTTTGACAGCTCGTTAAAATCATTTAGCTATTCTCAGTTATTTGCTGACGACAGATATAATGGCGGTGATCGTGTAGGAGATAATAATCGTCTCACATTAGGTTTAACAACGCGCTTCACTGAAGATTCAACAGGTATTGATCGTGCGGTATTCAGTATTGGTAAAATTTATTACTTTGAAGACCGAATGGTAACACTTGAAGGTGATGGCGGCTCTACTGAGAGTGAGTCACCCTATGCGGGTGAATTTAAGCTCCAACCGCTTACAGGATTAGACTTAAAAGTAACGGGTATGTGGGATGATCAAGAGTACAAAACCATAGAGGGAAGTAGTACCTTAAGCTTCCACACGGAAGATTATGGTTATGTGTTAAACCTGGGACATCGTTATAAAAAAGAAGATTCCCCTCTTGAGCAGACAGATATATCGACCATATTCCCACTCACTGATCAAATTAGCCTGTTTGGTCGATGGTTATACGACAAAACGTATACTCGAACGGCAGGTACTTTGGCCGGAATAGAGTACCGTAGCTGTTGTTGGCGGGCACAATTATTATCTAGTAGTTATCTAAAAGATAATGACGTTGAAGCAGGAACGCTGGATCACACGGTTATGTTCAGAATAGAGCTAAAAGGCCTTGCCGGCTTTGGTGACAGCGCTGATGATCTGGATGAACAGGTACCAGGCTATTTAAGTCGAGAAAGCTTGTATCATTAAATATATTTTGTATTAAGTGTAATAATTTTGGGTAGTATTGATTTATGTTTGTAAGAAGTGCATTGACTCGTTTATTAATTTTCGTAACCTTGGTTGTTTTCTCTGTATCGACCGCTTATGGAAAAGTGAAACCTTTAGATCAGGTATTAGTCATTGTAGATGATGATATTGTGATGGAGTCTGAATTACATAGCCGAATTAGATCTATCTCAGCTAGGTTGGCGGCTCAGGGTACGCGTTTGCCTCCTCAGGATGTGATGGAAAAGCGAGTGCTTGATCAACTAATACTTGAAAGCATTCAGTTGCAGATGGCAGAACGAACTGGCTTGCGAATCAGCGATAACCAACTTAATGAAACTATGCAAAATATTGCGAAAAGAAATGGCCTTACACTGGATCAGTTTCAGGAACAGATTAAGTCTGAAGGTGTGACCTATAGCGAAGCCCGTGATCAAATTCGCAGAGAGCTGCTTATTAGTCGAATCCAGCAGCGCCAGGTCGATCGCAAAGTACGTGTTACTGATAAAGAAATTGAAACTTTTTTAGAGTCTAGTGAAGGCAAAAAACGCACAGCATCGGAGTATTATTTAGGACACATTCTTATTTCAATTACTGACCCTGCAAACCCAGTTGTTGTTGATGCCGCCAAGGCGCGAGCTGAAAGTATAATTGCTGAGTTAAACGGCGGTGCAGACTTTAAGCAAACCGCTGTGGCTAAGTCTGATGGACGAAATGCTCTGCAAGGTGGTGTTATTGGGTGGCGTAAAGAGAGTGAAGTGCCCTCTATTGCTGCGGATATTATACAAACACTTAAAGTAGGTGTCCCTTCTGAGTTACTAAAAACCACAGGTGGCTTTCATATTATGCAAGTGCTTGATCGTCGTGGTGGTAAAGAGCAGCTAGTTAAACAATATAAAACCCGACATATTCTATTAAAGGCAACAGAAGTAAGAACATTAGATGAGTCAAAGAAGGCACTCATTCAGCTTAGAGAGCGCATTGTTCTTGGTGACGATTTTGCTGCTATCGCGAAGGCCAACTCAGATGACCCTATATCCGCAGCAAGTGGCGGTGAACTTGGCTGGGTAAGCGTAGGTGAAATGGTGCCTGCCTTTGATGATATTATGAAAAATAGTCCTGTAGGCACGGTTAGCCAGCCTTTGATAACCGATTTTGGCTGGCATATTCTTCAGGTTGAAGAAACCAGAATGGAAGACTTGGGGAGCCAGATTCAGGCTAATCAGGCAAGGCAAGTGATTCATCGTCGTAAATACGAAGAAGAGTTAACTTTGTGGTTGCATGAAATTCGCGGAGAGGCTTATGTTGAGATAAAAGACCGCACTCCGCCAGAAGAAGCCGTAGAAGACTAACTATGACATTACAAGGTGTGTCGATATCTCCAACTGTCCCTTTAGTTGCTCCTTTAGTTATAACGGCAGGAGAGCCTGCGGGAATAGGCCCTGATCTATGTGTTCAGCTAGCGCAACAGGGCTTTGTTGAACCTGTTGTTATTGCCTGTGATCCTATTCTTCTAGAGCAACGGGCAAAAAGCTTGGGTCTGCCGATCAATATTACACTTTGGCAGCCAGGCGCATCGGTAGCAACAGCGCCGGGTTGTATTTCTGTATATCCCATTGAATTGAGTGAGTCTGTGAGTGCAGGGGCGTTATTAGCGAGCAATGCGCAGTATGTATTAAAAACGCTCACTATTGCCGCAAACGGGTGCATGGAAGGATTATTCTCCGGAATGGTCACAGCCCCTGTCCACAAAGGCATTATTAACGACGCAGGCATCTCTTTTACCGGACATACCGAGTTCCTTCAGGAACTTTGCGGTGTCGACCGTGTAGTGATGATGCTGGCAACAGAGTCATTGCGTGTGGCTCTGGTTACAACGCATCTTCCTTTATCTGCAGTGCCCGAGGCGATAACTAAACCCTTGTTACGGCAAATTATCACCATACTTCATAAAGATTTAAATGATAAATTTGGCCTGAATGCCCCCACTATTCTAGTTGCAGGCTTGAACCCTCACGCAGGGGAGGGCGGGCACATGGGCATGGAAGAAATAGATGTTATTGAGCCGGTGCTGAATGAGTTCAGGGATAATGGTGTGAAGTTAATTGGGCCATTACCTGCTGATACTTTATTTACCCCACGACACCTAGAAAAGGCTGATGCGGTCTTGGCTATGTATCATGATCAAGGCTTACCTGTGTTAAAATACCAGGGCTTTGGTTCTGCGGTGAATATTACCCTGGGTTTACCCATTATTAGAACCTCGGTTGACCATGGAACCGCTTTAGATTTAGCCGGAACAGGCAAAGCAGAGACTGGCAGCCTGCAAGAAGCAATTAAATGTGCCGCCGCTATGGTGCGTAGTTGTAAATAAACGCTGTAAATAAATAGAGTAAAGAGAACGAAAAATGGCAAAACAATCGTCAAACCCTTCCCATTTAGGACACCAGGCTAGAAAACGGTTTGGCCAGAATTTTTTGCATGATCATGGAGTGATCGACCGCATTATTCGAAGTATTCATCCTAAATCAGATGAATCGTTGGTAGAGATTGGGCCGGGACTGGGGGCCATTACCGAAGAACTATTGGCTGCGACCGATGGTAAGCTTCAGGTAGTTGAGTTAGACCGTGATTTAATTCCTATTCTCCGAACCAAATTCTTTAACTATCCAGACTTTGTTATACATGAAGCCGATGCATTGAAGTTTGATTTCAACCAGCTAGCGACGCCTGAAAAACCTTTACGCTTAGTGGGTAACTTGCCTTATAACATATCAACCCCGCTAATTTTTCATTTGTTAAAGCATGTTAATAATATGAAAGACATGCACTTCATGTTGCAAAATGAAGTGGTTAACCGTCTTGCTGCGCAACCGGGTGATTCTAATTACGGGCGTCTTGGTATTATGGCGCAGTACTATTGTAGGGTTCAGCCATTATTTATGGTTGCTCCTGGTTCGTTTAGTCCTCGCCCCAAAGTTGACTCAGCTATTGTCCGGCTTACACCCTATAAAGAATTACCTCACCCCGCTAAAGATATTAAAATGCTTGAGGCTGTGGTTAGAACGGCATTTACTATGCGTCGAAAGACTTTGCGTAATGCTTTGTCATCATTAATTGAAGCGGAGCCGCTTGAAGTGCTGGGTATTAACCCAAAGTTACGTCCAGAGAATCTTTCGCTGGCTGAATATGTAAAAATTAGTGATTCGCTTTCAAGTTAGAGATATTTAGAAGAGATTGTCATTCCCGCGAAGGCGGGAATCCATAACTCGAAGTTACACCAAAATACTTGGATCCCCGCTTTCGCGAGGATGACAGGGGACTTAGGTATCTTAAGGGCAATAAAAGAGGTAGGCGATGGCAGTTTATGCCGTGGGTGATATTCAAGGCTGTTATGACAGTCTTCGTTGCTTATTAGATAAGGTCGAATTTAACCCAGCAGAAGATACACTTTGGGTAGCGGGAGACCTCGTAAATAGAGGGCCAGATTCTCTAAAGACACTCCGTTTTATAAAATCACTCAAAAAATCTGCAAGAACAGTGTTGGGTAATCATGACTTGCATCTTCTTGCTGTCGGGCGGGGTGCTCAGACTCAAAAAAGAAAAGACACCTTTACCGATATTATAAACGCACCAGACCTTGATGAATTAATGGACTGGTTGCGCCATCAGAAATTAATGGTTCGTGATAAAACACGAAAAGTTGCCATGGCTCATGCCGGAATTCCGCATATCTGGTCGATCAAGCAGGCAAGAAGCTATGCTTGTGAACTTGAGACGGTATTAAAAAGTGATGAGTGTGATGATTTCTTAAGCGCCATGTATGGTAATGAGCCTCAGCAATGGAGTGAATCACTAACAGGCCTTGACCGATTTAGGGCGATTACCAATTACTTTACCCGTATGCGCTTTATTGGCGACGAAGGCGCTTTGGATTTTAATAACAAATTAGGCCTTACAGATGCCCCGGAAGGATATAAACCCTGGTTTTCCTACACAAGGTCAGGGCGAACCAAGATTATATTTGGTCATTGGGCAGCACTAGAAGGTCGAGTATCAAATCCTCAAATGGAAGGAATAGATACTGGCTGTGTATGGGGTGGGGCGTTAACCCTGCTAAATCTCGATACATGGGTGAAAACAAGTTGTGATTGCCACCACTAACTGTCACCTAATAAGAACAGGAGTCTACATTGGACGTAATTTTAAATGGTGAGCCAAAAACCATCAAATCCGATTCAAGTATTTTAGATTTAATACAGCTATTAGACTTGGGTGACGCGCGTATTGCAGTAGAACTAAACCTTGAAATAGTTCCTCGCAGCGAGCATTCCACAATCATGTTGAAAGCAGGGGATACCCTTGAGATTGTACATGCCATTGGTGGTGGTTAAGGCTTAGTCAAAATACAGAAAGTAAATAGAAGACTTGAACATAGAAACTAAACAGACAGAATAGTGAAAAATAACATGACGAATCAAGGCAGCGCCAGTTCTTTAGTAGATAGCCCTTTAGTAATCGATGGGAAAACATACCAGTCAAGATTGTTAGTAGGGACGGGTAAATACAAAAATCTTGATGAAACCCGTGAAGCAATAACCGCCAGTGGTGCAGAAATTGTAACGGTTGCGGTTAGGCGAACCAATATTGGTCAGAACCCAGGTGAACCCAACTTACTTGACGTTATCTCGCCAGATAAATATACCATTTTACCTAATACCGCAGGTTGCTATACCGCAAAAGATGCGGTTAGAACTTGTAAGCTGGCTAGAGAGCTATTAGGTGGGCATAACCTGGTTAAACTTGAAGTATTAGGCGACCAAAAAACACTTTACCCAGATATTACAGAAACCCTCATTGCGGCTGAAGAGCTAATAAAAGATGGCTTTAAGGTGATGGTTTATACCACTGATGACCCTATTATAGCCAAGCGACTTGAAGAGATGGGTTGTGTTGCCGTTATGCCATTAGGCGCACCTATCGGTTCGGGTTTAGGTATTAGAAATCCTTATAATATTCGTATGATTTTAGAAAATGCCACGGTGCCTATTTTGGTAGATGCCGGTGTAGGGACTGCATCTGATGCGACGATTGCTATGGAGCTTGGTTGTGATGGCGTATTGATGAATACAGCTATAGCAGCGGCTCAGAACCCCGTCATGATGGCTAGAGCAATGAAAGGTGCTGTTGAGTGTGGTCGTGATGCATTTCTTGCTGGCAGAATGCCAAGAAAGCTATATGCTTCTGCCTCATCACCTATTGATGGTACATTCTTTTAAAGGCAAATGGTTCATAATAGAGGGAGCATCATGGCTGCTACACAAAAAAAAGATCGTAATAATCGCCGCCAGCAAATTCTGGAAGCATTAGCGAGAATGCTTGAGCAGAGCCCTGGTGCTCGAATAACCACAGCAAAGCTTGCAAAAGAAGTGGGTGTAACCGAGGCTGCGTTGTATCGTCATTTTCCTAGTAAAGGAAAAATGTTTGAGGGCTTAATTGAGTTTATAGAAGAGAGTTTATTTAGCCGTATTAATCGAATACTAAACGATTCTCCTACCGCACAAGAAAAAATTGAGGCCATTCTTACTTTGGTGCTGGCTTTTGCTGATAAAAACCCGGGAATATGCCGAATTCTAATGGGAGACGCTCTTGCGGGTGAAAAAGAACGTTTGCGCATAAGAGTGTCACAAATATTTGAACGATTAGATGTACAAATAAAAAGAATATTAAGAGAAGCAGCCATAAAAGAGGGAAAGCGCTCGGTTCTTGTAGCAAGTAAAGCATCGAACCTCATGATAGCGCTCGTTGAAGGTCGCATTCATCAATATGTTAGAACAGATTTTAATCAATCACCCCTTGAAGGCTGGGATGAACAGTGGTTGTACCTTTCATCTGGTCTGCTAGTATAAATGTATAAAAGGGTCGAGGTGTTGTTATCCGCTAGTCTATGGAAGGTGTCTTAATGAAATCTATTCCTGTATTTTTGTTTCTTGTGTTGTTGTCATTAAGTTTTGGTGTTAGTTCAGCTGAAAAGATTAGAATAGCAACGGGTGAGTGGGTTCCTTATGTGTCAAGAGCCTATCAACACCATGGCGCTATTGGGCACGTTATTGAAGAAATATACCAATCAGAAGGCGTAGATGTTCAGTTTGGTTATTTTCCTTGGGCTCGTGGCTATCAGATGGTTAAAGATGGCGTATGGGATACCACAATGCCTTATTACTGCTCACCTGAAAGAGAGAAGCTATTTTACTGCAGCGACCCTATAGCAGAAGGGCAGCAAGTTTACTTTCATAGAACCGATTACCCTTTTGACTGGAAAACGATTGCAGACTTGAAAGGGCTCAAAGTAGGGGGGACTTTAGGGTACTACTACGGTGAAGAATTTGAAAAAGCCGAGCGAGATGGTTTTTTCTCTGTTCAGCGTATTGCCAGTGACGAAACAAACTTTCTGGTCTTAATGAAGGGGCGGGTGGATGTTTTTCCGCAAGATAAAGACGTTGGTTATGCGATGGTTCGCCGTTTATTTAATGAAGATGAAAGAAAGCTGATTACTCACCATAAGACGCCCATCCATACTAAGTCTCTTCATTTATTGTTTGCCCGAGATAATGAAAAAAGTAAACGTTATCTTGAACTGTTTAATCGAGGCTTGAAGCGAATGAAAAATAGCGGTGAGCTTCAAGGTTATTTGCAGGCGATGAGTGATGGCGTTTATATTGAAGGCGGCGCTTATGAGGCACCAGGTGAAGTAACAAGTAACAAGTAACAAGTTTAACTTTCTGAGGCCTTTGATAGTAGTGTTCTTAGCTCATCGTATAATTCAGGTGTTGCAATAAGGATATCTTCTCCATAAAGGGCTTCTAGAACCGCTTCTGGTAGCTCGCTAAAATGGCCGCATTTGGCTCCTGCTTCTTCTGCAATAAGCCTTGCTGCTGCAAAATCCCATGGGCTTAGAGATTCATAAAACCCATCTAGTCGCCCCATGGCTACCCAGCAAATATCGATAGCCGCTGAGCCTATTCGACGAATATCCTGACAGTTATTTATAATAACTCTTAAACGTTGAATTAACGGTTCCAGATTGTTTTTGTCATACGGGAAGCCTGTACCTATCAGTGCTTTTCTAAGGTCTTGTTTGTGGCTTACCTTAATCGGTTTATGGTTCAGTAAACTATGCTGGCCTCGAATTGCATGGAATGTTTCATTCTGAAAAGGACAATGCACTACGCCTATTTGAATCTCCCCAGCCTCTGCGTAGGCAATTGAAACGGCCACCTGATGATGCCCATGAGCAAAGTTAACGGTACCGTCAATAGGGTCGATAATCCAAAGGGGTTTATTCAGTCCCTCTTCTCCACTAGTGGAGTTAACGGTATCAGGTTCTGACTCTTCAGATAGAATACGGTGATCAGGGTAGACTTTACGGATATGTTTGGTTATTAGTTCATCTGCTTTCAGGTCTGCATTGGTCACTAATTCATGGTTAGATTTATAGACATGCTCCAGTTGACCTTTTCGACGTTCCTGCTTAATAACATCCCCTGCACGCATGGCTAAATCAACGGCAAATATTGAAATTTCCTGAATGGTATCTTTATTCATATGGTGCCCATTGCTTAAGTGTCGATTGAATCATCTTATTTGAGGTTATGCGGTCAACTTTTAAAGTGCAAGCTTTGTGATGGCTGCATGCAAGGAAATTATAAATTTAACTTGACTTAAATCTAAATGAGAATCATTATCGATTGGTAATTTGATTGATAAAAGAATTACGCACTTATGGCTAAAATCTGGGGAGCTTCTTATGTATGGACTTAATCGCTTGTTAAATAAATATTGGGTCACTGTATCAACATTAATAGTGGCGGTACCCTTAGTGACTATTGCATTTATAAGCGCCCCTGTAATGGGTAATAGCAGTATTTTATTTGTATTTTAAGAAGGTAAAGTATGTTTGATCATAAATGGAAGTGCATGATCGTCAAGGGAGACACTGCGTTAAGGCGGCACGGTATAAATGAGGCAAAAGAGTTGTATAGTCAGTCAATTTTAGAGTCTGATCGCTTATTGAGGTCATTTCGTTCACCTTCGTGCAAAGATCAATGGACGTTAGAAAATTGCCTGAAGATGATATCTATGATGATTTTTTCTCATCACAATATGGCCGATTTATGGATTCGGTATGGCGTTAGGGTTTCGCAGACGTATTATCTGGAAATGGCACATCAGAAGTTAATAGATATAGTCCGCGATACTCGTTTCTCTGAGGTGCTTAGAGTGGCCACCCTATCAGAGTTGAACAGGACTTATATTCCTTTACTTTCACATTATAAAACTAATAAGTTAGCAAGTGATATTCAGGTACTTGTAGAGCAATATAGTCAAGTTCGAGAAACGTTTGACGCAGTGCTGGGTATTAACTATCAGGGAACAAAATTAATACACTAACACCACACTATTTTGATTGAATTTAAACGCCAAACATTGACACGGGTAATGAGACGCTTAGACTGATAGTAACATTATTAAATCAGACTATTGGCTGGGTTTCTCTGCTTGTATGGTTCATCAATCAAATACTTTTTCTAATACACACGTTTCTACAGACCAGGACACGATAGAGTGCCCATCTAATCATGAGTCTTGTGAAGTCATTTCTGAGTTGCTTGGTTTGCGAGAGCAGGTCTCTGAACTTTCTGAGCTAGTTCATACAGATACCCTAACGGGGCTTTCTAATTTCCGCTACTTCATACTTGCGTTAGAGCAAGAAATGGAGCGAACCCGTCGCACAGGCCAGGATACAGGCTTAATAATGATGGATTTAGATTTTTTTAAAAAGGTTAATGATCAGTGGGGGCATGATGTAGGTAATAAAGCGCTAATCTTAGCCGCCCAACAAATTCGTGCCGCAGTAAGAAAAATGGATGCGCCTTGCCGGTATGGCGGTGAAGAGTTTGCGGTTATTCTTCCCGCGACTAACGTTCATCACACTCTTCTGGTTGCAGAAAGAATTAGATCAATGATTGAGGCAGCTCCACTGGTAATAGAAGAACAGGTAGTACCACTAACAGCGAGTTTTGGTATTGATGTTTATACTGCGAATATACCGGGTAGGGCGGAAGATATGGTGAGGCGAGCCGATGGCTATTTATATCAGGCAAAGCAGGAAGGAAGAAATCGGGTTTGTTGTTCGCCAATTAAGATTAAAAAAGATACCTCTTCAGTGAGTCAAGATGAAAAAGATGCCTTGTTTGGGTTGTTTGGGGGCTCTAGTGATATAGAGCAGACAAATGACTAACCAGTAATTATTAAGGTGCAAAAATGTCCCTATGACAGCTTGTTTATATGTCTTTTTTATCAACATGCAAAAAAACTTACCTGTAAGTTGAGATAGAGCATGATAGTAAGTGGCATAGGGAAAACTATTTAACTATAAAAGGCTTCAACAGTTCCTTTTAGCTTCATCATAAGCGGTTGTCCCCGACGATCTAACGCCTTAGGAGAAGCGATTTTTACCCAACCTTCACTGATGCAATATTCATCGACATCGGAACGCTCTTTACCGTTCAGCAGGATACCAATATTGTGCTCGAAAATTTCTGCCACATAATGTGG
>ENA-ORXI01002632-ORXI01002632.1-sediment-metagenome-genome-assembly--contig:-NODE-2632-length-12758-cov-26.270089_pt1 | contig 12758 bp, 8 predicted proteins | sample MGYA00237861_ERZ511468 | MGnify/ENA primary metagenome ERZ511468 (study PRJEB26299, sample SAMN06266213) | sediment metagenome | isolation source: Hudson Canyon methane seep mesocosm | place... | reverse complement strand
GAGCAAGAAAGACTTGAGCAAGAAAGACTTGAGCAAGAAAGACTTGAGCAAGAAAGACTTGAGCAAGAAAGACTTGAACAGGAAAGACTTGAGCAAGAAAGGCTTGAACAGGAAAGGCTTGAGCAAGAAAGACTTGAGCAAGATACTGCAGAACTAGCTATTCAGGAAGAGGATAATAGTGCAGCTCCAATTACTGAACAACAAATTGAATTAGTCCAATCCACTTGGCAAATGATTGTTCCCGTTAAAGATCAAACAGCCGAACTGTTCTACCGTAAATTATTTTTAATTGCACCTGAAGTAAAACCTTTATTTAAAGGCGATATCAAAGAACAAGGCACGAAGCTCGTTAATTCTATTAACCTTGTTGTTAACTCCCTAACTAACCTTGAGGCAGTAGTCCCTGCCCTTCAAGAACTCGGCAGACGCCATGTAAACTATGGTGTTAAAGATGAGCATTACGCTATCGTTGCCGAAGCCTTACTATGGACCCTTGCACAAGGACTTGGCGATGATTTTACCGAAGAAGCCAAAGAAGCCTGGGTAACTGCATACACCATAATAGCTTCCACTATGATTGAAGCGGGTAAATAGTATTTAGGTATTTTATTATGCTTCGTGCGCTTACCGCGCGAAGCATAACTGATACGACACAATAAACCAGTCCCTAGATATCTTTAATCTAAATGGATATATGGTTTTTTTAAAATCACACCAAAGTTATCTAAAGACTTGTATAGTTTGTACTCATTCCAACATGTTTCTCTCAACAAAAATCCACACACTATAAAAGTCAACATTTAACTGCAAAAAGCATACATCCCGTTAAAGACCATGCAACAACATCTCATCCAAAACCAGGTTGATTTCATACTCTTTGAGGAAGGCTGTTTCTCTCCTCTCAACTGGCTTATCAGAGAAGGTCATATTGACTACAGTAATTATTTAAAGTGGAAATCCGGAGAATCGCTATACCTGGAAGACCATTTCATAACCCCATCAGCAACTCTAATAAAAACACTGGAACAGGCGAGAGATTATGCGATCCAACTCAAATTAAATCCTTTTAGACAAGCCTACGCATCAACTAACGATCAAGAACTGTACTTTTGCCGTTCACCAGCAAACAATTTTATTTTCAATCATATTTATGAGCCTACCAATGACCGCATACAGATGGATTTATTTCTTGATAGTGCAGACATTTGTACACAATCGGACTTAAAATCAGCCATTATCAATAAACGTCACTCTGAAGTGACTGATTTATTAGCCAAACTGGAAACTTTAAACCCTGATAAATATCAACAATTTAGTCAGTTATTAGCCTTTGAAAAAAAAGTCATACGCTCCAGAATAAGCGGCGATAAAAAAATAGCCTTTTTATTACAAACATTAACACCGCTAACATTGGAACTTTTAGGTCGATTTAGCCATGACTTTCTAACACCTTTATGGCAAAAAATATCACTGGATATTACAGACAAGCATTTTGATTCAACAAAACCCGAATTTCATTTAAGCTTTACTGCCTCCAAATGTTTTCAATGGCAGCAGGTTCTTACATCTATTGAACAAGAAAAAAATTGGCAAGAGCACCCCTTATTAATCTTTAGGTACGCTGAATCCTATTTTAAATTAAATAAAGAGCTGGAAGGTATCACTAACTGGTTCCACTTATTCCTTCTATTTCCAAAAGATGCAGAAAATCTCATAACAAATACTGGCAATCATTTATTACTTGCTGACTGGTTACATTTCACGGAATTAGAACCAGAACTTGAGACCTCATTATTTCCCGCCTGGATGATCATAAGCAAACCTGCGCTTGCAAACAATAAAGCAATTTCAACAGTGATTCAAAATGATGCGGTGCTATTAATTACCCATTTGATAGACAACAAAAAGGCAGGACTCAATAAAAAGATGATCCACCTTAGAGCGGAATTAAAAAAGTCACATCCCCCTTTGTTCACTCATTACATGAGAGCTTATTCTGCGAGCTAAGGTGTAGCCTGATGCGAACCAATACGCGCCAGACCCACGCCCTATTTTAGCCCGTACACTAAATTTCCACGTATAATGCACACAAACGGCTCACGTCCCAAAGCCTAATTTATTTCGTACGCGTTATTTAGGGAGCTGGGGATAAATAACCGTCCATTATTAGGCAGAATTTTTGTTTGTCTTCAGCTGTGTAGCAAGAGGCGCATAGCAGGCTACGTAACTTTTGCTATACAGCTGAAGACGGATAAAAAGACCAGTAAGATTGGATGATTATTTGTTTCCAACTCCCTTAGCTAACTATTCATTATTTTATAAGCTATGCAAAAAAAAGAAGCTTTTCTCCCTTGTGACTTTGTTATCTACGGTGCCTTAGGTGATTTATCAACTCGAAAATTGATTAGCTCTCTTTATCGCCTAGAAAAATTCAACCTGCTCGAAAAAGACACTCAAATTATTGGTGTCGATTTATACACAAAAAGTAACTCAGAATTTATAGATGTTGCCAAGCAAAGCCTAGATAGTTTCTTGAATGAACCATTAGATGCCGAGGTTTGGAAAAAGTTTTCTGCCCGCCTTTGTTATTTAGCCATTGATTTAACGCAATACGATCAATATCAAAAACTAAGCTCTGTTACTGATTCAACACAGCGAATTCTGGTTAATTATTTTTCTGTTGCACCCTTTTTGTTTAAACACATTTGTCAGGGGCTCGATCAATCAGGCATATTGAACGATCAATCCAGAGTTGTCATGGAAAAACCACTGGGGCATGACTTAAAATCTTCACAAGAAATCAATAATGCCTTTGCTGAGGTTTTTAATGAAGATCAAATTTTTCGTATAGACCATTACCTAGGTAAAGAGACAGTATTAAACCTACTTGCTTTACGCTTCGCCAATTCTATTTTCACCAGTAACTGGGATCATAATACGATAGATTCCATCCAAATTACGGTTGCTGAAGAAGTAGGTATTGAAGGTCGCTGGGATTATTTTGACAAAACAGGCCAGTTACGTGACATGTTACAAAATCACTTATTACAGATTCTGACATTTATAGCGATGGAACCGCCTGTTGACTTAGAAGCTAAAAACATTCACCGAGAAAAAATCAAAGTACTTGAGGCTCTACGCCCTATTACGCCTAACAATGTCGCCGACAAAACGGTTAGAGGCCAATATTCATCCGGCTTTCTCAAAGGTCAATCCGTACCGGGTTATTTAGAAGAAGAAGGTGCTAATACAGACAGCAGTAGTGAAAGTTTTGTTGCACTCAGAGTCGATATTGATAATTGGCGCTGGGCCGACGTACCTTTCTATTTGCGCACAGGAAAACGGCTGCAAGAAAAAAGAACCGAAATTGTCATCAATTTTAAACAATTACCTCATAATATTTTTAAAGACAGCTTCCCGGAATTGCCCGCCAATAAATTAGTGATTCACCTTCAACCCAAAGAAGGGATTGATATACAAATGCTAAATAAAGTCCCAGGAGTTGGCAGCAGTATTAAGTTACAAAAAACCAAACTGGATTTAAGTTTTACCGAAGCATTTAAAGATAAAACCGTATTTGGCGGTTATGAAAGACTTATTTTAGAAGCCATGCATGACAACCCAACCTTATTTTTAAATCGGGAAGAAATCGAACAAGCCTGGACTTGGGTCGATTCAATTCAAGATGCCTGGACACACCAGAACGAAGACCCTAAACCCTACCCTGCTGGTAGCTGGGGCCCTGTTGCTTCAGTTGCATTACTAGCAAAAGATGGACGGTCTTGGGAAGAATAGTTAATCAAAACATACTCCATCACCCATTTAAAAAATAATCATAGCGAGCTAAAATCAGCTCCACCCAGTTTCAATTATATTCAAGAGGAGCCATTATGCACCCCATTGTAGAAAAAGTGACCCAAGATGTTATCGAACGTAGCCATACGTCTAGAACAGCTTACCTAAAATATATTGACGGCCTTACCAAAAAAGGACCCAACCGTGGCAAGTTAGCCTGTGGCAACCTGGCCCATGGTTTTGCTGCCTGTAGTCCCTCTGAAAAAGCTGACTTAACAGGCGCCACAAAAGCTAATATTGCGATCATTTCCTCTTACAATGATATGTTATCCGCACATCAGCCTTATAAGGACGCCCCTGATTTAATTAAAGCAGCGGTTGCCAAAGCAGGTGGTGTTGCTCAATTTGCTGGCGGCGTACCTGCAATGTGTGATGGCATCACTCAAGGTCAACCCGGTATGGAAATGTCCTTGTTTAGCCGTGACTTAATTGCTATGACCACCGCTATTGGTATGAGTCATGATATGTTTGATGGTGCCATGTATCTTGGTGTCTGTGACAAAATCGTACCCGGCTTACTGATTGGTGCTTTAAGCTTTGGGCATTTACCTTCTATTTTTGTGCCAGCCGGCCCTATGCCAAGCGGTATTACTAACAAAGAAAAAGCACGAGCCCGTCAAGCCTTTGCTGTCGGTAAAATTGGTCGAGCAGAATTACTGGAAGCCGAATTAGCCTCTTATCATTCACCTGGCACCTGTACTTTCTACGGTACAGCCAACAGCAACCAGATGATGATGGAAATCATGGGACTGCATTTACCAGGCAGCTCTTTTGTTAATCCATACACTCCTTTGCGTGACGAACTCACCGCACAAGCATCTAGACAAGTCTTAAAATTCACTGCATTAGGTGATGATTATCGACCTATTGCCCATATGGTCGACGAAAAAGCGATTATTAATGCGGTGATTGGCTTATTAGCAACCGGTGGTTCAACAAATCACACCATGCACTTAATCGCGATAGCCAGAGCATCAGGGATCACTTTAAACTGGGATGACTTTGATAACCTATCTAAAGCCATTCCACAATTAACTAAAATTTATCCCAATGGCCCAGCCGATGTTAACCATTTTCATGCTGCAGGCGGTATGGGAGTCTTAATTGCCGAACTATTAAAAGCCGGTTTATTACATGCTGACATTCTGACTGTTGCAGATGAAAAAGGCATGAATAGCTATACAGAAGAACCTAAATTATACGATGACAAATTAGTTTGGGAACCTTGTCCAGAAGCCTCTTTAGATAAAGACGTCATTGCATCTGCTGATAAACCCTTTGCAACCGGCGGCGGTTTGCATGTAATGAAAGGTAACTTAGGTCGTGGTGTATCTAAACTTTCAGCGGTTTCAGAAGAACACCAAGTTGTAGAAGCACCAGCCGTAGTATTTGATGACCAAGAAGATTTTCTTATTGCTTTCAAAGCAGGTGAATTAGAAAAAGACTTTATTGCTGTCATTCGTTTCCAAGGCCCTAGAGCCAATGGCATGCCTGAACTACATAAACTAACACCACCACTAGGTGTGTTACAAGATAAAGGCTTTAAAGTTGCCTTAGTGACTGATGGTCGTATGTCTGGTGCATCGGGTAAAGTCCCTTCTGCCATTCATTTATGCCCGGAATGTGAAATGGATGGACCGCTTGCAAAAGTACTGGATGGCGATATTATTTCTTTAAATATACAAACAGGCGATGTTAATGCATTGGTTGATGAGGCAGAGTTTAATGCCCGTACTCCCATTCCAAATCGTGCCAACAACCACCATTATGGTCAAGGACGTGAAATGTTTGGTGGTTTTAGACTTGGAGCCTCTACTGCAGAAACAGGTGCATCTAACTTATTTCCTGTGGATTAACTTAACCATTTTCACCAAATATATAGCCCGTATTGCACTAACGCTCCGGCAGCATAGGAATGATAGATACACAAGGCACTAGTTCCCACGGTCTCCGTGGGAATTCATACGGGGATGCTTCAGCGTCCCGTGACGCAGAGCGTCACAAACTGTATTCCCACGCCGAGCATGGGAACAAGTGCTTAATTTAACTATTTTTACAAACATGCAGCCCGTATGAAGCTTGCGTAATACGGGATATTCGATACCCCCCGTATTCCATTTCGTTTCATACGGGCTACATTAATATAAATACTGAGAAACAAATGACAGCAATAAAAGATATTATGAACACATCACCGGTTATTCCAGTGATGGTTATTAACAAATTAGAACATGCAGTTCCTTTAGCTCGCGCCTTGGTTGAGGGAGGGCTAAAAGTCCTGGAAATCACTTTACGCACACCCATCGCTTTAGAAGCTATTACAAAAATCAAAGCAGAAGTACCTGATGCCATTGTAGGTGCAGGCACGGTTATTAACCTTGAAACATTAAACCAAGTCATTGAGGCGGGTGCTGAATTTATCGTTAGCCCTGGCGTTACAGACTCAGTGATTGATGCTGCATTAGCATCAGGCGTTCCTATTCTTCCTGGCGTGGTAACGCCTAGTGAAGTTATGAATTTACTTGAAAAAGGCATTACCGAAATGAAATTTTTTCCAGCCGAAGCCGCCGGCGGCATTCCAATGGTTAAATCAATCGGCGGCCCATTGCCTCAAGTGACTTTCTGCCCTACTGGTGGTGTAAGTCCAAAAAATGCAGCCGCTTATTTGGCACTACCGAATGTAGCTTGTGTTGGGGGATCTTGGATGGCACCTGCAAATCTTGTTGATGCAGAAGATTGGGATGAGATTAAACGATTAACTGTTGAAGCGATTAGTATTGCGACTAAGTAAAAACACTTAGCATAAACAATAAAAAAGGCTAGTTGAAAAATTCAACTAGCCTTTTTTTGTATCCCCATCTATATAAATCATCACGACTATTAATCAATGTAGCCGTATGAAACGAAGTGGAATACGGGGTTTAGCATTATCGCCTCCCCCCGTATTACGCAAGCTTCATACGGGCTACAAAGTACAGTTTTCAGATTAACTTGGGGTAATTACAAAACTTACTTCAACAAACCTTGTAATAAACCGTTCAATTTATGAACAAAAGCAGTAGGATCATCTAACTGCCCACCTTCACTCAAAATTGCCTGATCAAACAAGATATTTGTGATGTCAGCAAAACGATCATCATCTTGTTCTTCTTTAACATTAGCTATTAAAGCATGTGCAGGGTTAATCTCAAAAATTGGCTTGCTACCACCCATACCCATCATATTCATAGACTGGCCCGCTTCTTTCATAATGCGTTCCATATTCAGGCTCATTTCGTTATCACCTGTCACTAAACAAGCAGGAGAATCAGTCAAACGATTAGTAACTCGTACTTCGCTTACTTTATCGCCTAATACTTCTTTCATTTGCTTAAGAATAGCTTCGAAGTCTTTAGTAGTTTCTTCTTTCTCTTTTTTCTCTTCTTCAGTATCCAGCTTGTCTAAATCCAACTCACCTTTAGCAACTGATTGTAATTGCTTACCATCAAATTCTGTTAAGTTAGAGATTAACCATTCATCGACACGATCAGCCATTAAGACTACTTCGATGCCTTTTTTACGGAAAACTTCCAAATGCGGGCTGTTTTTCGCTGCTGAAAAACTATCTGCAGTGACATAATAAATTTTATCTTGTCCTTCCTGCATACGCTCAACATAATCCGCTAGCGCAACATCTTGTTTTTCGTTATCGGTATGAGTAGAAGAAAAACGCAATAACTTAGCCACTGCATCTTTGTTTTTATGATCTTCAATCACGCCTTCTTTGATGACATTACCAAATTCTTTCCAGAATTTTTCATAAACTTCAGCATCTTTAGACATTGTTTTCAACAAACCAAGTACTTTCTTAACTGCACCCGCTTTGATGGTGCTAATTTGCTTGCTTTGTTGCAGAATTTCTCTTGATACATTTAATGGTAATGAATCAGCATCAATCACACCGCGCACAAAACGCAAGTAACGTGGCATTAATTGCTCAGCATCATCAGTGATGAATACTTTACGGATATAAAGTTTTACACCATGTTTCGCATCTCTGTCCCACATATCAAATGGCGCACGTGCAGGTACATATAATAATAAAGTGTATTCGTTAGTCCCTTCTACTTTACTATGCACATGAGTCAATGGATCTTGAAAATCATGGCCTACATGCTTATAAAATTCGTTGTATTCTTCATCAGAAATTTCATCTTTTGATTTTGTCCACAATGCAGATGCACTATTAACCACTTCATCTTCTATGCGAGCAGGAGCAGTTTCCTCACCTTCTTCATTCGTTTCAGCAGGAATTTCCTGATCCATAATGATAGGTAAAGAAATATGATCTGAAAATTTCTTTACGATAGAGCGTAATCTAAAGCCATCTAAGAACTCATCTTCACCTTCTTTAAGGTGTAAAACAATTTCAGTCCCACGTGATTCTTTTTCAACAGACTCTATCGTGTAATCGCCTTCACCAGCTGATTCCCAACGTACTGCTTCTTTTTCGCCAGCTTTACGAGTTGTTAAGGTCACTTTATCAGCAACAATAAAGGCCGAGTAAAAACCCACACCAAACTGACCGATTAATTCGCTATCTTTAGCTTCATCACCTGTCATTCTTTCAAAAAACTGCTTAGTGCCTGATTTTGCAATAGTACCGATATGATCCTGAACTTCTTCACGAGTCATACCAACGCCTGAATCAGAAATTGTAACGGTACGTTCTTCTTTATCAAAACCGATACGAATCGCTAATTCACTATTACCTTCATAAAGACCATCATCAGATAATGCATTAAAACGTAATTTATCAGCTGCATCCGAACCATTTGAGATCAACTCACGCAGAAATATTTCTTTGTTGCTGTACAAAGAATGGATCATTAAATGTAATAAATGTTTAACTTCAGTCTGAAAACCTAAGGTTTCTTTTTGTGCTTCAACTGTCATGCTCTATACTCTTCCTATATTTCAAATTGTTTGATCTAAATTTGGGGTCATTAATTTATTTTTCAAGAGATGCTTTACAGTTTTGAACCAATAGTTACAATTAGTCGTTATGAAGCTCAACTTATCAAGTAAAACCATTCTAATTATTGAAGACTACTCTGTCATGCGTAAGTCCATGAAGGACATGCTCTATACATTAGGCGCTCAATACTTGTTTGAAGCAGAAAATGGCCATGCTGCTATTGCAGCGATGAAAAAGCAAAAATTCGATTTCATCTTGTGTGACTACAATTTAGGCGAAGGGAAAAATGGCCAACAGGTTTTAGAAGAAGCTCGACATAAAAAACTGATTGCGTACTCAGCCGTTTTTATCATTGTTTCCGCACACCAATCAGCTATAGATGTACTCTGTACCATTGAAAACAAACCTGATGAATATTTAGCAAAGCCCTTCAATGCCCAACAACTATCAAGACGCTTAGAAAAAAGTTATAGTCGCAAACAACAGTTTTCTATTATTGAAAAAGAAATTGATAAAGAGAATTATGCCCGCGCCATATTCTTATGTGACGAAGCTTTATCAAAAAGCAATCAAGCCACCCACTCCAACCTATTAAAGCTTCGTGCTGAACTCGCCATTAATACCGGTGATTATGACAAAGCCACCTCCATTTACCAGCAAGTACTAGATCGAAGGGAGTTAGCCTGGGCTAGACTGGGTATGGGCATCATCGCTTTTTTCAAGAATGATCTTGAACAAGCCATTACACTTTTCAATGGCCTTATTGAACAAAACCCTCTGTTTATGGAAGCTTATGACTGGTTAGCTAAATCGTACCAAGCACTAGAGAAAATAACTGATGCAGAAGCAACCTTAAACCGGGCTGTTGAAATATCGCCCCATTCTTTTTTCCGGCAAAAAAAACTGGCTTCTATTGCAGACATAACGGGAAATATAGACGTTGCAGAACAAGCCTATAAAGCAGTGACTGATCTAGGTAAATATTCTATTCATAAATCACCCAGTGATTATTCAGGCTTAGCAAAAGTCTTTTCAAGAAAAAAAGACAATCAGCAAGCATTAAAAACACTGGATAGCATGAAACAACATTTCCTTAACAATCAGGAAGCTGATCTAAGAGCTGCAACTATTGAAGCGGAAGTCTATCAGAACATGGGTGATAAGAAATTAGCCAAACAAGCCTTTGATAAAATTCATTCACTAAATAGAGAGTTAAAAAACAGAGCCCCTAATGACCTCAAATTAGACATTGCAAAGGCTCTTTATCTAAACGATGACTCAGAATCTGCTGATCAGATAATTGCAGACTTAATTCAAAATAATATTGATGACAATGCGTTTATAGATGATATTCGTCGTATGCAAACCGCTATTGGTCAAGATAATTACTCGGAAGTTTTAATCCAGCAAACCAAACAAAAATTGATTGCAATTAACAATCAAGGTGTTGCGCTTTACCAACAAGGCCAATTAAAAGAAGCCTTTGCTGTTTTTGAGATCGCAATAGAAAAAATGCCTAGCAATAAAACCATCTTATTGAATATGGCAAAAATTACTGTACATGATTTAAAAGCATCAGGTATTACTCAAGAAAACTTACTGTTAGCCCATCGCTATATCAACCGTGCAAAACAGGCAGGTGTTCCATCAGATAAATTAGGCAACCTTCAGTTAGAGTTTGAAAACCTGACCAACACCCCACCACCATTGGTATAGACATGACCAGTTCAGACAATAATTCTGTGAATTTTCCTGCAATTCTCGCCTCATCAGTTCATGACATAAAAAACTCACTGGCAACTGTTCGTGAATTAATCATGCAAATTGCTGCTAAACAACAATCCAGCAAAAGCCCTGATTTTATGCAATTAGAGTTTGAAACAAACCGAATGAACAATAGTCTGATTCAATTATTAGAGCTTTATAAAATAGACTCTGATAAATTTAATCTGGATATTGATGAATACTCTGCCTGCGAAATATTGCAGGAAGTCAAAGCGCAACAAATTCCTTTACTGCAATTAAACAAAATAAGTCTAACTATTGATTGCGATGATGAATTATTTTGTTTCTGTGATTACAACCATATATGCAATGCATTAGGAAGCATTCTAAATAACGCCCAACGCTATACCCATACTAAAGTTCAATTATCTGCATACAAGGAGCAAGCTTATTCGGTTTTTTGTATGGAAGATGATGGCACTGGTTATCCTGAGCATTTATTAGCCATTAATACTACCGATACACTATCAATCAACACGATCTCTGGAAGCACTGGCTTAGGGCTGCATTTTGTAGCCACAATCGCCGCATTACACGCCACAAAAGAAACCAAGGGATTTATAAAAATAGACAATGAAAGCAGCCTGGGTGGCGCACGTTTTCGTTTATTTTTGCCTTAGAAGTTTCGTCTGTGCTTTATAGCAGGTTGTGTTTTATCAAAAAATGTAGCCCGTATGAAACGAAGTGGAATACGGGATTCCTATTATCGGCTCTCCCGTATTACGCAAGCTTCATACGGGCTACAAGTGTAGCTTTCATCTACTAGAATGCTATGCTATGCAACCCAAGCGCTCTCTTTGATAACTACCATCTTGTACGTGCTGACACCATTCCAGGTTACTCAAATACCATTGCACCGTTTTTCTAATACCCGACTCAAATGTTTCTTGTGGCACCCAGCCCAACTCTTTTTCAATTTTACTGGCATCAATGGCATAACGCACATCATGTCCTGCACGATCTTCTACATGCGTAATTAATTCACTATACCTGCTAATATCTTTAGGTTTATTCGGTGCCAATTCTTCCAGCAATTCACAGATGATATTGACCACTTCAATATTCTGCTTTTCATTATGGCCACCTATATTATAGGTTTCAGCTACCTTTCCTTTGGTAGCAACCTCTACCAATGCACGCGCATGATCTTCAACATACAACCAATCCCTAATTTGATTTCCTTTGCCATACACAGGGAGCGGCTTTCCTTCCAAGGCGTTTAATATCACCAATGGAACTAATTTTTCAGGAAAATGGTAAGGGCCATAGTTGTTTGAACAATTGGTAATGACCGTAGGCAATCCATAAGTTCTCTGCCACGACCTAACCAAATGATCTGAACTCGCTTTACTGGCAGAATAAGGTGAGCTAGGCGCATAAGGCGTAGTTTCAGTAAAAAGATCTTCAGTACCTTCCAGGTCACCATAAACCTCATCAGTTGAGACGTGATGAAATCTAAATTCATTTTTTTTGCTGGACTCTAATCCAACCCAATAAGCTCTTGCCTGATCTAACAGCGTATAGGTACCCACTATATTGGTTTGGATAAACTCACCAGGACCATCTATTGAGCGGTCAACATGAGATTCAGCGGCAAGGTGCATAATAAAATCAGGCTGATACTGATTAAAAACGCGCTTAACTTCATTGGCGTTACAAATATCAAGCTGTTCAAAACTATAGCGCTCATTACTCTCTACATCTATTAATGACTCTAAATTCCCTGCATAGGTTAATTTGTCGACATTAACAACTTTATAGGAAGTATCTTTAATAAGGTGTCGAATAACAGCAGAACCAATAAAACCGGCTCCACCTGTAACAATTATTGTTTTCATGGTGTATTTTTATAGTGATGAATAACGTGCATAAAAATGTCTACTCAGACTCTTTATCGTTGTAATTTCGTAGGAGCGTCCGCCCTCGGCGCGAAGATAATCGATAGTTTCAGAGAAAAAAGCATTATTTTAATCGCGCCGAGGGCGGACGCTCCTACATCCCTTTGGAGAGGGCTTAAATTCTTACATCTAAGTGAGTTAAACAAGTTTGCAAAGCATCTTTCCAGTAAGGAATATTCAAATCATAGTCTTGTTTGATTTTTGCTTTATTTAGCAGACTGTAATGAGGGCGTTTAGCAGGGGTTGGATAATCCTTAGTTTCA
>ENA-ORXI01002631-ORXI01002631.1-sediment-metagenome-genome-assembly--contig:-NODE-2631-length-12759-cov-3.499054_pt1 | contig 12759 bp, 9 predicted proteins | sample MGYA00237861_ERZ511468 | MGnify/ENA primary metagenome ERZ511468 (study PRJEB26299, sample SAMN06266213) | sediment metagenome | isolation source: Hudson Canyon methane seep mesocosm | place: USA:Hudson... | reverse complement strand
ACAAAAGGAGTTAGATGGAACAGCTCGTCATTTAAATGAGAGACCAAGTTAGATCTACTAACAGGCGAAAAGTTGACCTTTACAAGCATCGATAATTTCGAAACTTTACTTCCACTATCCTCAGCAAGCTTATAATTATGTTTAAACTTTGTGGGTATTAATTTTAAAGAAATATCAATTTAAAGTTAGCTGCCAATAACCCGTATCAAGCCATTGTTCAAACTTTCGTCCTATTTGATGGAAATGAGCTACTTTAGTCATGCCTAATTTTTCATGAAGGGCGATACTGGCTGGGTTAGGTAGTGTAATACCACCTAATACCGAGTGAATTGATTTTTGTTTAAGTTCTGAAAACAAGGCTTTATAGAGCTGAGTACCTAAACCTTTGCCTTGCGCTTTGGGAGTAAGGTAAACGGTTGCTTCCACTGAATAGCGATAAGCACTACGGACTTTCCACGGTGTTGCATAGGCATATCCCAATAAAATGTTGTTTTCTTTTATCACTAGCCAAGGTAGATTTAAGTCTGTGACTGTTTCTATCCGCTCAACCATTTCGTTGACAGTAATGATATTTTCTTCAAAGGTAATGACTGTGTTTTCAACATAATAATTATATATATCAACAATAGCTTGGGCATCTTGTCGTTTAACTGGAAGTATCATTGTTAACCTTTGGCTTATTGAGTTCATTGTTAAATAGTCAGGTTTGCTTTGTATTTTATCTGTTAATCTCGCGTGAAACTTTGTTTGTCTTGTAATAGCCTTTGTTCAAAGTTTAACAACCAAGCCTTTCTATGTAGACCACCAGCATACCCTGTTAAACTACCATTTTTACCAATAACACGATGACATGGGATAACAATGGCAATAGGGTTAGCACCATTGGCAGCGCCTACGGCTCGAACTGCCTTTTTGTTATTCATTAGCTCAGCTTGTTGACTATAATAACGCGTTTCACCGTAGGGTATTTTTTGTAGGGCCTGCCATGTTTGTTGTCTAAAAGGTGTGCCTTGTGGCGCTAAAGGTAAATCAAACTCGGTTCTGTTAGAGGCAAAGTATTGTGCAAGTTGTTGTTTGGCAAGTAAAGTTAAGTCGTTCTCTTCATGAGTGCCAATACCTATTAGATCATGGTTTTTGACCATATCAATAAACTCAATTCGATAGATAGCATATTTATCAGCAAAAATGCCAAGTTCACCTAATGGTGTGGTCAAAGCGCTAAAGAAAGGTTGTTTCATAAAAAATTCCATACTTGAAATGTTAAATAAGATTGCCAAGGCGAGGCATTATCAGGGTTTAATATCATACCTTGCTCAGTTAAGGCTTTTTTAATACCTAAGTCGCCGCCTAACCAAATATTAGGATCACTTAAACCGCGCATTTTTGCGTAGTCTACTGTCCATGGTCCAATACCCTTTAATTGTAACCATTCATCAGGAGTTGCATGTGGATTCTTAACCATGAATTGGGCTAAATTTAATAAGGTTGCTCGTCGAGAGGCTGGCATCTTCAACTCGTTAAGATTGCCATTAAGCAGATCTTTTGGCAAAGGGAATAGTGTCAACTCGCCCTGTTTTTTGCCGTAATGTTGCACTAAGGTTGCTACTAGTTTTAGTGCCCCTGCAACAGAAATTTGTTGGCCTAAAATGGCTCTAACACCCGCTTCAAACAAATTCCAAGTACCGGGTAACCGTAACCCTGAGCATATTTTCTTATTTAGACCTTCTATTGTTAATAGCTGTTTATCAATACTCTGTATGGCTGCATCTAAGTCTAAAATACGGCGAATATTTCTAACGATGGGCATTAAATAGCTGATGTCACTTATGCTTATTTCAACGTTGAAGCCATGTTTATCTGCATTATGTGTAGCGGTAAAATCTCCATGAGTACTTTCGCCATCACCATCACCATTGGTTGATGGCCAAGTAAAGCTTCTACCATAGCTATTTGTACTGACCCTCTCTATTGGTGATATGGCTCGGTATTGTAAAAAATCTCTTAATTGCGACCAAGCATAAGGTGTACGGTAACTTAAAAATAAGCTGATAGTATCAGTTGCTGCACCCTTATTTTTACGCAAACTAGAAGGTGTTAACTTTAGTTTTGTTTGAAAACAGTCATTGAATCTGCGAAGGCTATTAAAGCCAGAGGCAAAGGCTACTTCGGTTACACTCATCGATGTTTGTTGAAGTAATGATTTAGCAAACATTAATTGTTGGTGTTGGGCATAATTTTTTGCGCTAGTGCCTAAATTATCTTGAAATAAAGTATTTAAATATCGGCTTGAAATACCTAAACGATCGCTAAGTTGGCTAATGCTTTGAGAAGAAAGCGCACCTTCATTGATTAAGGTTAGCGCTCGCTCGAAACTGGTGTTTTTTCCTTTCCAAGCAAATGAGTCGGGTGCTGCATCAGGTCTACAGCGTAAACAGGGTCTATAGCCATGTTCTGCGGCTGAAACAGAGGTTGTAAAGTATTCTACATTACTTTCTTTAGGTGCTGGCGCAGGGCAAATGGGTCGGCAAAAAATGCCTGTTGTTTTCACTGCAGTAAAAAACTGGCCATCAAAACGGGCATCGCGAGACAATCGTGCTTGTTGAAATATTGTATTGTCCATCTTGCCAGCCGTTAATTAAGTATCATTTGACTTAGTTTAGCGACTAACAAGTTTGAACACTAGCCAGATTCGGAGGTGATAGTTAAAGTGCGTCAAATACTTCTTTCGCTGCTCTAAAAGCTTCTTGTGTAGCAGGGGCGCCACAGTACACCGCACTATGTAACAATACTTCTTGTATTTCTTCTTTAGTAGCACCATTATTGAGAGCGCCGCGAACATGGCCTTTTAATTCTTGGGGGGCTTTCAGTGCTGCTAGCATGGCGATGGTGACTAGGCTGCGAGTCTTAAGATCTATCCCACCACGTTGCCATGTTGATCCCCAAGCATGTTCGTTGATGTAATCTTGCATGGGTTGGGTAAATTCGTCAGCTTTCGTTAATGCGATATCTACGAAACTGTCACCCATTACTTGTCTGCGAACCTGTTCACCTGATGTTTTAGTCATACTGTTTCCTTAATAAAACGTACTCAATAAAAAAGCCTCAACTTAGTATATCGTGAGGCTTTCATCATACGCTTATTTAATCTATTTATGCTCGTTATATTAGCTTTACTGTGCAGTCCAAGCGCCATCCATAGGTAAAGATGCACCAGTAATGCTACGGGCACTATCACTGCATAAAAATAAAATAAATTCACCTATTTGCTGAGGGTTCATCATTTCAGGTAATGGTTGTTTTGCGGTAACTAAATTATATTTAGCTTGATCAAACTCCACATGCTCCTTCTTCGCAACTTCTGCAATTTGATTATTGATTAACGGTGTATCAACCCAGCCTGGACAAATAGAATTTACAGTAACTCCTTGTTCTGCGCATTCAAGCGCAACAACTTTAGTTAAACCGACTAACCCGTGTTTGGCTGCGACATAAGCACACTTATTTATTGAGGCGACTAAGCCATGCACAGAAGCTATATTAATAATACGACCCCAGCCATTGGCTTTCATGCCCGGTAATGATTGCTGAATGGTATGAAAAGCTGCTGTTAAGTTAATTGCGATAATAGCGTTCCACTTGCTTTCGGGGAAAGTATCAACACTTTCGGTGTGCTGAATACCCGCGTTATTCACTAAAATATCAACACTGCCCATGCTCTCAAGCGCTCTATCCATTAAATCACTGATGGCCTGCACTTCCATTAAATTGGCGCCATCGAATAAGGTTTTAATTTTATATTTAGTCGCGAATTCTGCGGCCAAAGCGGTACCTTCGGCTTCATCCATTAGGCCGTGTAATACCAAGTTAATGCCTTGCTCTGCTAATACATGAGCGGCTGCTAAACCAATACCACTCGTTGAGCCTGTGATTAACGCTGTTTTGCCTTTAAGCATAATAATTTTCCTATTCTCAATTTATAAGTTATTTTAGCTTAATAAGGTGAGTTTATATTTAGCACCATAGTGCTACACATAGCTTCAGCAGAGTGAAATAATGATAATTGTGAAGGAGTATTCTCTATAGCTTACCGCTAGCTAATTCAAAAGGGGCAGTGATATTTGTTATAAGAGATTATTCGATAAAGCCACTTTCTGGTATGATCCGGTTATATTGTAAAAACGCCCATAAAAATAAAGTCGGAATTGTAAATAATGTCTGCTATTGCCCAGCAAATCAGTGAGCAAATCGCTCAAGAACTTAACGTTAAAACTTCACAAATTAATACCGCTATTAACTTACTAGATGATGGCGCTACGGTGCCTTTTATTGCTCGTTATAGAAAAGAAGCGACTCAAGGTTTAGATGATAACCATTTGCGCGAATTAGCAACTCGACTCATTTACTTACGTGATTTAGAGGCTCGCCGTCAGGTCATTTTAACAAGTATAAAACAGCAAGATAAATTAACTGCGGAGTTAGCTAAGCAAATTGACAATGCAGAAAATAAAACTCGCTTAGAGGATTTATATTTACCCTATAAACCTAAACGCAGAACTAAAGGGCAAATTGCTATTGAGGCAGGTTTAGAGCCATTAGCTAATGGCTTGTTTAACAATTGGCAGCTTAGTCCAGAAAAAGAAGCTCAGGCTTATCTTGATAACGTCGCGAAAAGTAATGCCAGTTTCGATGATATAAAAGCTGTATTAGATGGTGCGAGTGCTATTTTGGCAGAACGTTTCAGTGAAGATGCCAATTTATTGCAAAAACTGCGTAATCATATACTTAAGCAAGCACACCTCACCAGTAAAGTGGTGAAAGGAAAAGATAAAGAAGCAGTTAAATTTCGGGATTATTTTGAGCATAGCGAAAAGTTAAAAACCGTGCCTTCACATCGTATGCTTGCGATGTTGCGTGGTCGAAATGAGGGTTTTCTGCAGTTAAAAATTGATGTTGACCCTAGCCAAGAAAAGAATACTGTTTCCAGTGCTGAACAAATTATTAGTGAGCACTTAACATTGAGACTGACAAAGCAAGCGGCAGCTGATTTTTTAACTAGTACGGTACGGTTAGCGTGGAAAAGCAAACTAAGCGTCAGTTTAAGTACAGAACTTTTAACTCAATTACGAGAGCAGGCTGAACTACAGGCAATTAAAGTCTTTGCAGAAAATTTGTCTGATTTGTTAATGGCAGCCCCTGCTGGCCCGAAAGTAACACTTGGTTTAGACCCTGGGCTTCGTACCGGCTGTAAAATTGCTATTGTTGATGCCACGGGTAAATTACTTCATACCACAACTATTTTCCCTCATGCGCCACAAAACCATTGGGATAAATCAGTACGTACGTTAGTTAATATTTGCCGCCAACATAAGGTTGAACTCATTGCTATTGGTAATGGTACAGGTTCGCGAGAAAGTGATAAGCTAGCCAGTGATGTTATTGCTCAGTTTGATTCAACAACAGGTTTAGCTAAACCGAAAAAAATGACGGTTAGTGAAGCAGGAGCGTCGGTGTATTCTGCTTCTGAATTTGCTGCCAATGAATTTCCTGATCTTGATGTGTCAATACGTGGTGCAGTTTCCATCGCTAGACGCTTACAAGACCCTCTTGCTGAATTAGTTAAGATTGATCCCAAGGCCATAGGTGTTGGTCAATATCAACATGATGTTAGCCAAAGCCAATTAAGTTTAAGCCTTGATGATGTTGTAGAGGATTGCGTTAATGCCGTTGGAGTTGACCTTAATTCAGCCTCTGCAGCATTGTTAACTCGTGTCGCTGGTTTAAACAAAACCATGGCAAATAATATTGTGCAATTTAGAGATGAACAGGGTGCTTTTACCAATAGAAAACAGTTGAAAAAAGTGGCTCGTTTAGGGCCAAAAGCCTTTGAACAAGCAGCAGGGTTCTTACGTATTACTGGTGGAGATAATCCACTTGACCAGTGTGCTGTACATCCTGAAACGTATCCACTTGTTGAAAATATTATCAAGCAGCTCAATATTGATAGTGCTAATTTGTTAAATAGTGCAGACAAATTACAGCAAGTTAATATCAATGAACTGGCAACAGAGCAATTCGGTGAAATTACCATCAAAGGTATTATCAAAGAGCTTGCAAAGCCAAGTCGAGATCCTAGGCCTGAATTTAAAACTGCTACTTTTGCTGATGGTGTTAATAAAATTACAGACTTAGAAGTAGGTATGGTGCTTGAAGGCGTTATTTCTAATGTTGCTAATTTTGGCGCTTTTGTTGATATTGGTGTGCATCAAGACGGTTTAGTGCATATTTCTGCGATTACCGATAAGTTTATTAGCGATCCGCGTGAATTTATAAAAGCAGGTGAAATTGTTAAAGTAAAGGTCGTTGAAGTTGATGCAGCTCGTAAGCGAATAAGTTTAACTATGCGCTTAGATGACAGTGTGAGTAAAAGCTCAAGCAAGGTTCCTCCTACTAATAAGGCGAAAAATGAGAAACAAGGAAGTTCGCATAACAAGCCTAAAGAGCCTATCAAGAACAAGCACCATAAAGCAAAATCTCAAAAAGTGGAAAATGCTGCTATGGGTAATGCCTTTGCCGATGCTTTTGCTAAATTGAAAAAATAGTTAAAAACTATTTGACACAACCAATGAGAATGATTATCATTTGTATTGGTTAAGGCAAGTGAATGCTCTCTCAGGCGCTTTAACCAATAGCAAGGAAAGTAGCTTGATGGTTATGTTCGGGATGAACGGTATGTCGCGGTGTCATGGATGGCAAAGAGCGTGTATGCTTCAGGACACATAGTCATCAAGTTTCTTCTTTGTGAATCGATTCCCTTGATTCAAGTCGATTAAAAATTTTTGATGGTTTAGCCAGCATTCGCAGTTTGCGAGGGCTGGCTTTTTTTTTAACTAATACCAATTTAATCAAATTGGTATAATACTGAAGCTAAATTTTAAAACGGCTGACAACTTCTGACATACTATTACTGCTTGATTTTAATTCCAAGCTAGCATCGTTAAGTGTTTCTGATGTTGCTAAAGACTGATCTGTCATGCCTGCTAAATCATTGATACGTAAATTTACCTCATCAGCTGCTTGGGTTTGCTGTTCTGTTGCCCGCGCTATTTGAGTGTTCATTTCAGAGATTAGCTCCATCAATTTATCAATTTCAGATAAAGAGTCGTCTGCTTTACTTGTTTGCTCAACGGTTTGGTTAGAAATATCTTGACTAACTTTTACAGCAGCTACCGCTTCTTGAGCACCTGATTGCAATTTTTGAATCATTTGCTGAATTTCGTTGGTACTTTGTCCTGTTCTATTGGCTAGCGTCCTAACTTCATCAGCAACCACGGCAAATCCGCGTCCTTGCTCTCCTGCTCTGGCAGCTTCAATGGCGGCATTTAGCGCTAACAGGTTGGTTTGGTCAGCAATACCGCGAATTACATCGAGTACTGAACCAATATTGTCACTTTCAGCAGCAAGGCTATCAATCACCTGTGAAACACCGTCAATATTAGTTGATAAAGACTGCATTTGATTGATGGTATTTGAAATAATATCTTTACCTTGATTGGTATTGTTTCTGGCATCATTTGCTGCCTTTTCTGCTGCACCTGCATTATTGCTTACATCACGTATTTGTGAAGTCATTTGCTCCATGGCTGTAGCTACTTGTGCGGTTATATCGTTTTGATTTTGCGTTAGCGATTGTGCGCTTTCGCTTGCTTGAGCTACTGATTCTGCATGGCTAAGTACAACGCTAGAATTATTAGCTACATCGCCAAGAGAGTCTCGCATTTTTTTAGTAAACTCATTGAAGTAATGTGCTAAACGTGAGATTTCATCTTGAGCTCGATGATCTAAAACACGCGTTAAGTCGCCATCTCCTTGAGCAATATCTTTCATTAAGTTTGAGGCTTCATGTGTTGGCACAATAATACTTTTACCAATAAAGTATCCTAGCAAGATAACAACGACGATTAAGATGAATGCATAAGCAAGTAAAATATTTCGTTGTGTGGTAAATGTTGTATCAATATCATCAATATAAGTGCCAGAGCCAATAATCCATTGCCATGGTGTGAACCCTTTAACGAAAGATATTTTATCAACAGGATCGTCAACACCAGGTTTTGGCCATTTGTACGGTACAAAACCTTGCCCTTTTTCACGAACAATATTGACCATATTTATAAACAATGCTGTTCCATCGGGATCTTTTACGCCGCCAACATTTTTACCATTCAATGCCGGCTTGATTGGGTGCATGATCATTGTTGGTGAAAAGTCATTTATCCAAAAGTAATTAGTTTTGTCATATCTAAGACTATTAAGAACTTCAATGGCTTGTTTTTTGGCTTGCTCTTCATTTAATTGGCCATCATTTTGTTGTTGATGAAAGTGCTCTACTACACTATATGCCGCTTCAACCACTTGTTGATTTGAACTGTGTTTTTGCTGCAAAAGTGATTGGTATGCTTGAGATAAGCTTATAGAGCTTAGAATGATCAAACCAGCTATTATTAATACCAACAGTAAGACAAAGCGTTGTTGAATAGTATATTTACGTAAAAATCCCATAAAAGCCTCATTTGAAAGTGAAGTTCATAAAATGATAATAATTAAGTCTAGTATAAATTTAGTTAAGTAACCCCATATTTGCTAACAGTGTTAGTTGTTATCAATGAGTAAAACCCTTGTCATGGGGAGAAATTTTTAGCTTTATGATTATGCAACTAAATTAGATAAGTACTTTTCTCATCGGGGTCGGTAACATTGTGACTATCAACAGGAATTACAACTTTAAAACTTTTACCTTTGGCCTGATTAGTTATTAATTCTATACTGCCTTTAAGCCTTTGTGTTACAAGGTTATAAACAATATGAGCACCTAGGCCTGAACCGCCTTTTCCTCTTTTGGTGGTAAAAAAAGGTTCAAATAAATGCGCTTTGCTTTCATCATCTAAAGAACAACCATCATCACTGTATATTAAGGTTATGATATCTTCTTGTTGCTGTGCGGAAATAGTTATCTTACCTGTTGCCCCTGGCTCAAAAGCATGTAATAAACTGTTTATTACTAAATTATTGGTTATCTGAGCTATGGCTCCAGGATAAGAGAAAATGACTATATTTTCTGGACAGTTTAGCTCAATTTTAATGTTGGAGTGTTTAGCCTTGGGCTGTATTGAGCGTAATATGTCCTGCAAATAGTGATGTAAGTTTAATTTTCGCGCATCATCTACGACACTATCAACGGCAATAAGTTTGAAGCTTTCAATAAGCTCAACTGCGCGTTTAATATTATTTAACGATAAACTAAAACCTTGTTCTAATTCTTGAGTAAAAAGTGTTAACTGTTTAGCAGTTAAACTCTCTTGTGCTAAAGCTTCGATAATATCAACACATCTTTCTTTCATAAAACTTATAGAAGTTAATACTATACCTATAGGAGTATTTACTTCATGAGCAACACCGGCAACTAATCCACCTAAAGAAGCCATTTTTTCATTTTCTAGTAATTGTGATTGAGTTTGTTTTAATTCTACTAGTGTCTGGTTTAACTCGTCATTACTTTGGGTCAATTCTTGGGTTCTCTGGTGTACCCGCTGTTCCAGCTCTTCATTGAGTAAACGTATTTCTTGTTCTGCTTTTTGTCGTTGTAGTACTTCATTTTCTAATTGACTAATGACTGTTAGCTGCTGCTTGGCGTGGTTTTCAAGCAATTCACGCTTTTGTTGGTGAAAATTAACCTGTTCAAATAATTCCTTTGGTGAAAGCTGCAGTTGTGCTAAAAAGCGTGAAAAATAAGACGCTAGCAGTGCTTGCTCTTCATCACTAAATACCGCAATTTGATTAAAAGCACGGTAAGCTGATGCGGTACCAATGACACCGGCAAGCGCATTGACTGCAGAATTTTTCAAAATAGATAATTCGGTAATATTTATTTTGTTCTTATTGTTTATTTCAGTTCTAGTTAAACATTGTTGCAACTTACTTTTAGCCATTTTATTAGGCATGTATTGCTGAAATAACTGGATGATTAGTTTTTCTTTCGGGGCAAGCTCTATAGTGTCAGGCTCTGCTTGCGCTAAGGATGAAACATGCAAAATATTTTGTGTATCGACAAATTGGTGAGCAATTTTATGCTCTTCATCCGACATCTTGCTAAATAATGACACACCGACATACAGCAAAGTATTGATCAATAAACTCCAGACTAAACTATTGGCTAAGGGGGAAACTTCGGCGATGGCAAAAAAATGTTCAGGATTGAACCAGTAAAAAAAACCAGACTTTTGTTCTAATATTGACCAGTCTAACCAGCCACTGCGAATAACTGAGGGCAAGAAAGCGCTATAAAACCAGATAATAGCACCAGCTATTAAGCCAGTTATAGCGCCTGGTAAACTGCCGTTTCGCCAAATCAAGCCTCCAATTAAAGCGGGGGCAAATTGGGCGCAGGCAACAAAACTGATAGTACCTATTTTTACGATTAACTCAGAATCACCAATAACGCGATAATAAAATAAACTCAAAAATAGTATTACAAACACCATAAACCAACGAATTTGCAATATATAGCGTTTTAATCGCGATAATTTGGGTATATGCAAAATTACCGGCATCATAATATGGTTGGTTAACATCGTTGACAGAGTCATCGCACTGATCATTATCATACCTGTTGCTGCTGCAAAGCCACCTAGAAATACAAAGATAGAAATTGATACTTGGTTGTTTGAGAGCGGGATGGTCAGTAACCATAAATCGGCAGAGCCTAATGGTGTTTCTTGTAACATTCCAGCAAGTGCAACGGGTAATGTAAAAATATTAATAATTAATAAATACAGGGGAAATAGCCATTTTGCTTTATCAATAAATGTTGTATTACTGCACTCAACGACACCAACATGAAATTGGCGAGGTAGGACGATAATGCCAAGAGCACCTAATAAGATAAAGCTTAACCAGTTTTGTGCACTCAGTGGTTGAATATTATGTTGTAATTCAAGGCTAGCAGGCAGAGTAAATAAACTCAAAACACCAGGGTTTAATAAGTAACATATCCACAAAGCAGCAATAAGCAAGGCGCAAAGCTTAAACAGACTTTCAAAAGCTAAGGCAACCATCATACCGGGATGCTTTTCAGTAGGATCTAGGTGGCGAACGCCAAAGACAATAGTGAAAAATGCCATCATTAAGACGATCAGTACATCAAAGTTTGCCAAGAATATATTACTCGCTTCTGCGCTAGGTACTAATATTTGAAAACTGGTGATAACTGATTTTAGTTGAATGGTTAAATAGGGGACGATACCCAGTAAACATAAAAAGCTGATCAGGGCTGCTAGTGCTTGTGATCTGTGATAGCGCACAGAAATAAAGTCAGCAATACTGGTTGAATGAAATTCATTTTTTAACAGCACCATTTTTTTAAGCAAAGGCGTTAAAAAGACGAAAGTCATGGTAGCCCCCAAGTGTATAGCTATGGGGAAAATTCCTTGAGTAGTAGAAAGCCCAATATTGCCAAAAAAAGTCCATGAGGTGCAAAATACGGCAAGGCTTAAGGCGTATGTATGAGCTGAGTTTCGAACTTTTTGTGCGTTAGGGCTGTTTGATTGCGACCATTGAGCAATAACGAACAGAACAATCATATAGAGAAGTAGCAATATGATTAATTGATTAAAAGAAATCACCGCTATTGACCTTTCGGCTTATCATTGGGGTTATGTGAAGAAGGGGCTTTCAACAAACCGATAACAATAATAAGGAGCCAACAAATCAAGGTGAATAACCAATTTGCCAGCAAAGATAACTCATCTGTTAATAAGACGGGCATGATTAAAAGCAATAAAGCAATTGCTGCACCAAACCATCTATAGATGTTGGAATTCTTCATTATCTTTTATAATTGGTTAAAATATAGATTAATTATAGAAGAATATCGTTTTTTTGCGAAAAAAAGGGGAAGCAAAAGCTTCCCCAAAAAATAACCTCGGTTGGAGGTTAACTAACGCAAGATGTACGCGTTTTATAGTTGTTAAACACTATAAAACGTATTTAGCTGAGAGTTGGGTGTAGAAAGAGTCTGTATCACTTTCATCTTGTGCAAATTGACCCACTTCAATACCGAAAGAAAGTTGTTTGGTGAAGTTCTTGAATAAGTTTACACCCCAATGTGTATGATCTATATCGCTTTCATCGGTAGTGATATTACCGTAGAACACTGAGCTACGAGTAGTGTCATTCCAGTAATGACGATAAGCCGCCATATATGAAACAGACTCTTCAGCTTCGCCATTTACTATGTCTTTAGCTGCAGCAACCCCAACATAGCGACCTGTATTGCCACCGTGTAATTGGAAACGTATATCATCTTTACCAGACGTTTTAATACGACCGGCAACTGATACACCGATAGCTGACTCATTATTATCAGCATCAACGCTTAATTGACGGAATAAACCAGCAACAGAAACATTACCCCAATCGCCTTTAAACGTGTACTTACCAATGACGTCAGGTACAGAATCATTTGATGTATCACCACCAAAAGTTTCAGGGTTTTCTAATGAAACTTGGAAGTTACCCATAGTATATCGAACCTGTGTATTACGTACGAAAGCTTCACCTACCATTGGGCCACCAAAGTCAGCAGTTTCAGCTAAAGCACTGGTGTTCATAAATGTGGTCCATGTTTGACCAACAGTAACATTTTTGTATTTGATGAAAGCGTGGCGTAATCTTGGGTTATCAGAGTTTGAAATAATTTCATTA
>ENA-ORXI01002630-ORXI01002630.1-sediment-metagenome-genome-assembly--contig:-NODE-2630-length-12761-cov-10.756307_pt1 | contig 12761 bp, 12 predicted proteins | sample MGYA00237861_ERZ511468 | MGnify/ENA primary metagenome ERZ511468 (study PRJEB26299, sample SAMN06266213) | sediment metagenome | isolation source: Hudson Canyon methane seep mesocosm | place... | reverse complement strand
GTGTTACCAAGTTATACTGAAAATTTTGGTGTGGTTATTGGTGAGGCTTTAGCCGCTGGATTGCCTACTATAACGACAACAGGTACACCTTGGTCTGAAATAAATACTCATAATTGTGGTAAATACATCACTTTATCCAAAGAAAATTTACTTCAAGCTCTACAAGAGATGATGTTACTAGATAGCGAGTCATTAACTACAATGTCAAATAATGCCAAGGCATTAATAAAAAATAACTATTCTTGGTCAGCACAAGCCGTCAAGTTTGGTCAAGCATTAGATTTTGTTAAAACTGGAAAAGTCGCTCCTGATGTCGTGTTTTTAGAGGGAGAGATACCATCAAATGAAATACTCTAATTTGAATAAAATAATATGAAAGTTTCCATTATTACCGCTACTTACAATAGCGAAAAAACAATCTTAGATACACTGAAATCGTTAGAGAATCAATCGTATAAAGAGATTGAGTATATTGTAATTGATGGTGGCTCTACTGATAGTACGCTTGGTATTATTGATGAATATTTAGATAAAATAACTCATATTGTTAGTGAATCAGATAAAGGCATTTACGATGCGATGAATAAAGGGCTTTTGTTGGCAACGGGTGAAGTTATCGGAATTTTGAATTCAGATGATCTTTACTCTCATAATCACGTAATTTCATATGTTGTTAATCATTTTTCTAGTCATGCTGAGATAGATATGGTCTTAGGTAATGTAGATTTTGTTGCACCAAATGATTTAACGAAAGTTATTCGGTTTTATTCCTCTTTTAATTTTAAAAAATGGAAAATGCGGTTAGGGTTTATGCCAGCTCATCCTGCAGCATTTATAAAAAAAATAGCTTACGACAAAGTTGGAAACTATAAATTAGGTTATAAAATTGCGGCAGATTATGAGATGTTCGTGCGTATGTTTTTTGTTTATGGGTTAACTTATACAAAACTAAATGAAGCATTAGTGGTCATGCGAGTGGGAGGGGTAAGCTCATCAGGTTTAAAAAGTAATTGGGTTATTACAGAAGAAATCCTACGCTCATTGAAAGAAAACAGTGTGTATTCAAATTTGTTTATAGTTCTGTTAAGACTACCTATTAAATTTTTTCAACAACTGAAAACTCGAATTTTATGAGGTTTTTAGGGATAAATGTAACTGGGTTTTGTAGGCAGCGTTCTGATTCGATCACTTATATACGGCTGGTGGAGAGTGATAGGTGAGTATCAAAACCTTACTCCTGAAATGTTACTAGGTTCAGTTCTCGGTGATTTTCAATATTTAACGGTGACGCTGTCATAATTAAAGTCATTGTATTGTTTGCGGGTTCAATGGGAGGGGCTGGTTGTGCCTTTCTTCTTCAGGTCTTGCTTGCAAGGGGGCTTGCCCCTGACGTTTATGGTGCCTTTGCCACGGCTTTAGCGACTGTTACTTTATTGTCTCCACTTGCATGTATGGGAGTGCCAGGGTTTTTAATTCGAGCATTTGGCTCTGAAGGTTTATATGGTATTCGGTGGTTAAGGTGTTCATTAAAGCTAGTGGCTTTCGGAACGGTGAGTGTATTACTGGTTTTAGTCTTGTGGGGCTGGCTGGGGCCACATGATAGTCTGTATTTTAAGTTGTTATGTTGGATGATGCCTGTCGTGATAGGGCAGGCATTTTCTGAGTTGGTTACAGTAAAGTTGCAGCTAGAGGAACGGTTTTATACGTTGGCGGTATGGCAAATGTTTCCTCAATTAGTCAGGGTTTTATTGGTAATAATAGTGATGATGTTTATTCAATACGAGCCAATGCAAAACGTTTATGCTGGAGCCTATTTTGTTACTTCATTTTTAGTTTTTATTGTGGGTGTGCGCTCAATGCAGTTAATGTCGAGTGGTCACTTTCTTTTAAAAGGACACTTAAAGAAAGTGCCTGTTTTATTAAGTGAGGGTGTTAGTTCTACTGCCATTATGCGATATTCCTTGCCTTATGCATTGACGGGGGTTTTGTACATAATTTATTTTCAAAGCGATATTATTTTACTTAATTATTTACGGAGCAGTGAAGAAGCGGGTTTATATAATGTTGCTTTTACAGTAATGGTTGCTGTTTATTTATTACCGAACATTGTTTACCAGAAATTTTTGTTGCCCAAATTATATCGATGGGTAAATCATGATAAAAAGCAGTTTTTTAAAATTTTCCGTATTGGAAATGTGGTCATGGCTGTATCTGGTGTATGTGTGATGATGCTGGTTTTCTGGTCAATGCCTTTAGTCATTTCCTTGTTGTTTGGGGAGGCATATAAAAATGTTATTCCTATACTGAATGTTTTAGTGTTTTGTATTCCTGTGAGATTTATTGCATCTAGTGTTGTTTCGGCTTTAGTTACCGAAGATAATATTAAAAGAAAAGTACGATGTATGGCTGCTGTAGCAATAATAAATGTTATGCTTAATTTTATTTTAATCCCCGTTTTAGGTGGGGAAGGTGCGGCAATTACAACTGTAATCAGTGAGATACTACTTTTATTGTTGTTTTATCGAATGGTGAAAAAGCATGTCGAGTTTGTTTGAATATAAACGATATGAAATTGTTGAAAATGAAGACCAAAAAAATTAATAAAATTGCATTCACTGGTTATTACGGAATGAGTAATTTTGGTGATGATTTATTTGGATTAGTTTGTGCTAAAGGCGCTACAAAATTTTGGCCGCATTCCAAAGCAAGGCTGCTTTCTACTTATATTGATGGTTCTGATGCAGAATTTACAATACCAAGTTGGTTCAATAGAGACTTGTATGCTTCAACTGGATTGTTTGGTGCTGGATCTAGGTTAATGTTTGCTTTATGCGAAGCGGGCAGGAGTCAGATGTTTATTCTTGGTGGGGGCTCGGTGTTATCCTCACAGTCTTCTGGCGTACGTAATTTGATCTATAAAACATCTCACATTACAAAGTTAAGGTTTGCTGCTGTAGGTATTTCTATTGGCCCTTTTGCAAACCTAGCAGAAGAAAAAAGAGCCAAAGAGTTTTTGTCTAGCTTTGAATATATTTCAGTTCGTGATTCTGTTTCATATCAGTTAGCTAAAAGTTTTTCGCTTGATTGTCCCGTCGTGATGGCTGGTGATTTGGCTGGCCTAATGCCCGTTCTATTTGATACGAAAAAAGAATGTGTTAAGTACACTAGGCCAACGTTGGGCGTGTCATTGTGTAATTATGAATCTATCATCGGGGGGGATAAGAGGCTTGAGGTAGAAAGAAACCAGGCATTAATTGATGCGGTAATTAATGTTGCTAAGCGTTTTGGAGCAAGGGTCGAAGTTTTCTCACTAAATAACCATCAACAATTCGGTGACGATATATTAGCCCCATCTATTTGCTCTCGTTTGAGTAAGGAATGTATTGAGTTTAAACTGAATAGGCATATTGAGCTTGGGGTTAGAGAGGTCTGGAAACGAATTGCTTGTTGTGATGCCTTTATCAGTGTCAGGTTACATGGTGCAATAGCAGCTTACCAAAATGATGTGCCCTTTGCTTTAGTTGAGTATCACAAAAAATGTGGTGATTTTCTTGATGATATTGGCCAGTCAACTGATTTGCGTTTAAGTGGGACTGTCACTGACTCAGAAAGTATTGAAAAGGTGCTTGAAAGACTTTTCCTTAGTGATTTATCCCCTGCCTTGAGTGCTCAGAGCTATAGTCAACGGGCATGTGGCCATTTTTTACATGCTCCATGGACAAATGATTAATGAGTAGAGATCATAAGCAGATGGTTTCTGTCAGTGTTATTATTCCTTGTTATAACTGTGAGAGAACGATTATGCGAGCAGTCAATTCAATCGTTCAACAGACTTGCTTACCAAAGGAAATTATTTTAGTAAATGATGCCAGTACAGATAAAACAAAGGATGTGATAAATAACCTTCAACAAGAGCATGGGTCTAACTGGATAAAGGTCTTAACCCTTGATTTTAATTCCGGCCCTTCTATCGCAAGGAATGAGGGTATTAATCAAGCTATATCCGAGTATATAGCTTTTTTAGATGCGGATGATAGTTGGCATTCGCAGAAACTGGAGATTCAATACTTTTGGATGAAAGCGCACCCTGGGGTTGTGATAACGGGTCATAAAATGGTGTTGCATGAAAAAGAGATCAGTCAATCCATAAGAACGGATGATTTGTTTTTTAAAAAAATTTCAAAATTAAGGATACTTCATTCCAACCCTTTCTCTACCCCTACTGTAATGATGAAATCAACGGTATCTGCTAGATTTGATCCTAGTCAACATTATGCGGAGGATTATTTATTATGGTTGAATATTTTCTTTAGCTTTGGTGGCGTTTATCGACTTGAAAAGGAGTTAGCGTATATGCATAAAGAGGCATATGGCCAAGGGGGATTGAGTAGTAACCTCGTTGCTATGGAAAGAGGTGAGCTTGCAACATACTCAAAAATATATAAGAGTAAAGATATCACTTTTCTTCAATATTTGTATTTTTTAGTATTTTCACTTGCCAAGTTTGCTAGGCGTGTTTTTCTTATTAGGGTTGTTAAGAGGTTAATGTGAACGTATGGGAGATAAATACTAGGTTATCTGGGATTTCTAGTGATAAGAACAGCCTCATTATATATGTCAGTCAAATTTTTTTAGCTGTTGTTGTTGGTAACCGAGCTCTCAACGTGGGTACGGATACTTTTACGTATGCAACGCTTTTTGAAATCATACAAAATTGTCAATGCTTAAGTGGGAGTCAGGAGCTTGGTTTTGAATGGTTTTCATTGATAATTAGTTTGACCAATTTTGGAACCGGTTTTTATTTCACATGTATATCATTAGTAATATTCATGATGATCAATTTAGTCATAAGTAAGATTGTTCGAATAGATAAAGAAGAACGAGAATTCAATGATATTTCTTTAAAGGTGGTCATTATATCTGCTTTTCTAGTGTCCCCTTTCTTTGTGTCAGCTCATATTAATGCGATCAGGCAGGGGCTGGCGGCTTTTTTTGTGTTTTATGCTTTATTAAGTGTTTTAGATAATAACTGGAAAGGCTTTATCATTTCGGGTCTTATTGGTGTTTCCATACATAGCACATCGATTATCTACTTGGGATTGTTTCCTGTTTTATTCTTACCCTTCAGAGTATTGATTTTTCTAGTAACACTGTTGTCGATAATTTATGCATTTGGAGCTGCTGAGGTTGTGCTTCAGAGCGTGTCTGATGTATTTGGACTTTCTTTATATGATACTGTCGTTAACTATCGAACGGATGTCTATTATCGAGCGGGTGTTAGATATGATTTTTTATTTTTCTCATGGATTGGAATTGTGTTTGCTTTGTTGGGGAGGAAGTTTGTTGGTGATAATGAGAGTGATACAACGTTAATAACATTAACCAAAGTATATATTTTATTGATTATTCCTTTTTTGCTATTTGGATTTGCCAATTTTTCTAATCGTTATGCCTATACTGCATGGCTTTTTTTATCAATACTAATACCCTATACTGCTCATCGGATGATTTTTTGGAAAAGGCTGGAAAAGATTTTACTTCCAGGCTTGATTTTTTTTTCGCCAGGTATATTTTTGTTAATGGTTATGAATGGGTTTGCCAGATAGTTATCGATGAACAGACAATTGAAAATAGCGAGAATATCGACGGTTCCATTTTTTTTGGATTATCAACTCAAACAACAAATAAATGATTTGCTGGATTATGGTTTCGATGTGACTGCAATTTCCTCTCCTGATGGGGATTGGTCTGGATTGAAAAATGTCGAAGGGTTGAAATGCATTCCTCTTGATATTGCTCGTCAGCCTGCGCCTCTCAAAGATCTCGTTTCTTTGTATAGGCTGTATTGCTTTTTTAAAACATATAAATTTGATGTCGTGCATTCTACAACGCCTAAGGCAGGATTGCTTTGTGCTATTGCAGCGAGGATCGCGGGTGTTTCAGTTAGGATTCATACATTCACTGGCCAGACTTGGGCTACAAAAACGGGTTTGTCTAAAATATTTTTGTGTTTCATGGATAAATGCATTGTGTGGCTAAATGTTCAGTGTTATGCCGACAGCGAGAGTCAACGTGATTACCTGAATAGTTTTGGTGTGGGTAATAATAGATCAATAAAAGTTTTAGGTAAGGGCTCTTTGGCAGGAGTCTACCTTAAGAGGTTCAATCCAGATAAATGGAACGCTTATAAACAGACTTTACTTAATGATTTAGGTTTATTAAGTAATGATTTTGTAATTGTTTTTGTTGGTCGATTGAGTCGAGAGAAGGGAGTGTTTGAATTAATTGAGGCTGTGAACCAGCTTAAACAAATTCATAATAATCTTCAGCTTATTCTCATAGGTCGCTGCGAAGAGTTAGAGCTTGAGCAATATTTGAAGCAGTGTGCTGGATTAAACTATATTAAATATATTGGTGAAACGAGTACGCCTGAAAAATATTTGTCAATTTCAAACCTGTTGTGCTTACCTAGCTACAGAGAAGGATTTGGTACTGTGGTGATTGAAGCTGCTGCTATGTCAGTGCCGACGGTAGGTACCAAAATTACAGGGCTTGTTGATGCAATTGAGGATGGCGTAACTGGTTTGTTGGTTGAGCCTGATAATGTAAGTGAATTAAAGGCAGGACTAAATACACTGATAATAAATAGAGAAATGGTAATAGAAATGGGTAAGCAAGCCAGTGTACGTTGTCGTATGTTTTTCGATTCAGAGAAAATCAGTGAACTAATGGTATCGGAGTACCTTTTTCTTGCTGATGAAGAGAAAGGGAATGGGAATGGGAATGGCTAGAGTATTCGTAACAGGTGCTAATGGTTTTGTTGGAAGAGCGTTAGTTGCTAGCTTAATGCAGCATGATGCAGATGTGGTGGCTAGTGTTAGACATAACGATATGCATTTATACAACGGCATAAAACAGGTAATACATACCGTTGATTCAAGGACAGCTTGGAAAGTAGATCTTGCTAATATTGATGTTGTGATTCATTTGGCTGCGAGAGTTCATGTGATGGACGATTCAGAACTTAATCCATTGGCTTGTTTTCGTGAAATTAATACTAGTGGTACATTGAATCTGGCAGGGCAAGCCTCTGATGCTGGTGTTAAACGATTTATATTTATTAGCTCTATTAAGGTCAATGGAGAAATAACATCGCTAGGTAACTCTTTTTCACCAGATGATAATTTTATTCCAACAGATCCTTATGGGCTTTCTAAGTACGAGGCAGAGCAACAATTATTAAAGTTAGCTAAAGAAACTGGAATGGAAATAGTGATTATTCGTCCACCGCTTGTGTATGGTTTTGGTGTTAAAGGTAACTTTGCCAGTTTGCTTAAATGGATGCAGCGTGACGTGCCTTTACCTTTTGGGGCTATTCATAATCAACGTTCATTAGTGGCTTTGGAAAATTTAGTAAGCTTTATTATCTGTTGTATTGATAACCCTAAAGCCGCTAATGAGATTTTTTTGATTTCAGATTGTGAGGATGTTTCGACGACCGTATTGTTACAAAAAGTAGCAACTGCTTTTGGCAAAAAGGCCTTATTACTACCTGTTCCTGTTAGCTTGATGACTTTAGCTGCTAAATTATTAGGTAAAGGTGATGTGGCAACGCGTCTGTTTAGTTCATTGCAGGTTGATAGCTCTAGAGCGCGTGATTTATTAGGTTGGAAGCCTGTTATTACCATGGATGAGCAATTGAAGAAAATAGCGGATGCCTATTTGAAATAAAGTATAGGTACAGCGGGACTAGATTACGTTAAAAAGATAAGTGTAGTTTACATTTTGTGTTTTTTTGGTAATAATGATAATTGTTTTTATCATAAACTGTTGTCTAATGAATAAAATAGTCATTAAGGTACAAAATAGTAAAGTTGGTGAGCTTTTTTTTGAGAAAAATAGCCATACTTATGGCTTTAATTACACGTTAGACAATCAACTAATCTCATTGATTATGCCTTATAAGGCATCGACTTATTTGTGGAAAAATAGGCTTCATCCTATTTTTGATATGAATATGCCCGAAGGCTATTTGTTTGAGGTTTTGAAAAATTATCTGAATAAACAACATGGCTATATCGATGATTATTTGTTGTTTTCTTATCTTTGCCCCAATATTCAAGGTCGGCTCACATTTGCTAGTGAGTTTTCAGATAATCAATTTAATGTTATTGATTTAGAAGATGTTGTTCAGAATGATGATGAGGATACTTTTGTTAAGCTGGTTAAAACCTTTTTAGATAAAAATGCAATCTCTGGTGTTCAACCTAAAACATTAGCATTACTTCGTGATAAAGAATCCCTGACGACCAAAGAATATATTATTAAAACCTGGGGCCCAGAGTATCCCAATCTTGCACAAAATGAATTTTTTTGTTTAAAAGCTGTTAAACAAGCAGGTGTTGAAATTCCTGCCATTATTTTGTCAAAAAATAATAAATTTTTATTGGTGGAGCGATTTAATTTTGATAAAAAGCGAACTGAATATTTGGGGTTTGAAGAGGTTTTAGGGTTATTAGGTAAAAATAAAGAGCAGAAATATGAAGGCAGCTATGAGCAAGTCGCTAAAACTATTTATAGTGTCGTCGCGAATAAACGTGAAGATATGCGGAGTTTGTATAAAATAGTAGTCATGAGTTATTTGCTTAAAAATGGCGATGCGCATTTGAAGAACTTTGGGGTTCTTTATAATAATGATATGAGTAATATTCGACTTGCTCCTGCTTATGATATTGTTAATACGGCTGTTTACTTTTTTAAAGATCGCCCAGCATTAAGTATGTTTGGAAAAAAAGTATGGTTTGCCCGTAAAGAATTGATTAAGTTTGCTATAAGTAGTTGTTATATTTCAGAGAGAAGTGCCAATATCTATTACGATGAGTGTTTAGAGGCATTGAAAAACTCAATAAGTGACTTGGAAAGATACATTAAAAAAAATCAAGAATTTGAAAGGGTTGGTTTAAAAATGCTTGATACCTGGAAGCTGTCACTAGAAAATAAAACGCATAAGGAGGTGCCGGTTGAAATTAGACGAAATTGGAATGAAAATTAAGCTATTAAGGAAGGAGAAAGGGCTAACACAAAAACAATTAGCTGAAATAGCAGGTTTGAGTCGAGTGACATTGGGTAAGTTGGAAAGAGGGCAGATAGGGTCTATTACATTAAAAACGATAGATATTATTTTGGATGCTTTAGGCTATGAACTTGATTTTAAGAGAAAAATGGTTTTTGGTTTGCCTTCGTTGGATGAGCTTTAGAGTAGGGTGTTTTTTGAATAGTGTTTAGATCCCCTTCGTAGCAATAGTTTTGTAAGTATTTATGAAACTTTGTTCGTCCTTCTTTTGCGGGAGAAGTTTAGATAAGGGAGGTGGAAATAATTAATTGTCCACTGTCCAGATCTGTAGAGACAAGGCATGTCTTGTCTCTACATCGTATTTAGATGGTTTTGGATGATTGTTTTTTCCTATTCCATGGGTGTGTGAAGAGGTTATTTATTTCCCCTCATCCGACCTTCTTGGCAATAGCTCTTGATCTTATATTTGTTGGATATTCTGTTAAATGAAAAGACTTTTTGATTTATTATTGGTAATTAATGCGGTTGTTATTTTGTTACTTCCGATCATCATTGTTGCAATTTTAGTGAGATTAACATCAAAAGGCCCCGTTCTATACTGGTCTGATCGAGTGGGAATTAATAATAAAATTTTCAATATGCCAAAGTTTCGTAGTATGAAAGTTGATACACCTGCTGTTGCAACACATCTTTTAGTGGATCCTAAGAGCGTATTAACACCTGTCGGTGAGTTTTTAAGAAAAAGTAGTTTGGATGAGTTGCCTCAGTTATGGTGTATTTTTAAAGGCGAAATGAGTTTTGTTGGCCCAAGGCCGGCATTATTTAATCAAGATGATTTAATTACGCTACGTACAGAAAAGGGCGTTGATAAAGTTTTACCTGGTTTAACCGGTTGGGCGCAAGTTAATGGACGTGATGAACTGCCTATCCCGAAAAAAGTTGAGTTAGATAAAGAGTATGTTGATAAGCAATCAATTGGCTTTGATCTTTATGTTTTATGGCTTACTTTTATTAAAGTGATAAGGCGTGATGGGGTGACGCATTAATTTTGTCTCTCTATAAATGATGCCCGTAAGTGACCTAATTCACTATTTAGCGAATTTTAACTTAGGAGTGCAAAAACAAATTTTTGCCCAAGTTTAAAAGGTATAAAAACTTATTCTTATGCTCCAAGCGACGCTAGAGCGTCAATGTAAATAATGTCTGATAACGTAAAATACACCAGAAAATTGACTAAATTATTTCATGCGCATTACTTAATTCTTATTCAGGTAGGAGAATCAAAATTAAAATAAACAAAATTGCCTATTGGTTTTTAACCCTTTCCCGATCAAGCAAAGCAAGTATTTTAATCGCTATGGATATGTTATTTGTTGCTGTGGGGTTGTGGGCTTCATTTTCGCTACGGTTAGGTGAGTGGTATATTCCCAAGGGTAATCTTTTATTTGTCTTTTCTATTGGGCCTGCTCTCGCAGTACCTATTTTTCTGAAGTTTGGTTTGTATCGAGCGATTATTCGCTATATTGGCGGTCGGGCGTTATGGGCCGTGTTTCAGGCAGTTACACTTTACGCTTTAGTTTTTACGGTTATTGTTTTTTTGCTGGGGCCTAAGGTAGGTCTTATACCCAGAACTGTTCCTTTTATAAATTGGCTGGTTTTGTTGTTGTTGGTTGGTGGCAGTCGGTTTATTGCTCGATGGTGGCTGGCAGATGTTTATGCCAAATTAGGAGGGAAAGTTGCTCAAGATTGTTGCTCCATGCCGGTTATTATTTATGGAGCAGGCAATGCGGGCGTGCAACTGGCTTCAGCATTGGGATATGGTCAAGAATTTAACCCTGTTGCCTTTATTGATGATGATAAATTATTACAAAATCAAAAAGTTAATGGTTTAAGAATTTACCCCATGACTTCTTTAGGTTATTTGTTAGAAAGGCATGGTGTAACAGAGGTGTTACTTGCGATACCATCAGCAACCAGAAGTCGAAGAAGTGAAATTATTCGTCTGTTAGAGCCGTATCCTGTGCATGTAAGAACGATGCCAGGAATGACTGATATTGCACAAGGAAAGGTGAAATTTGATGAGTTACAAGAAGTTGATATCGCAGATTTATTGGGTCGTGATGCTGTAGATCCCAATCAAGAATTGTTTCATGCCAATATAGCTGAAAAAGTTGTAATGGTGACAGGAGCTGGAGGATCGATAGGTTCTGAGATATGTCGCCAGATTATTCAATTGAAGCCAGCAAAACTGGTGCTTTTAGAGTTAAATGAATTTGGGCTTTATTCAATTGATAAGGAGCTCAATCATTCACTATCATTGATAAAAGAAAAAATAACTTTTGATATTGTTCCTGTGCTGGGCTCAGTTGTTGATGAAAGGCGAGTACGAAAAGTATGTGAGGCATTTAATGTGCAAACTATTTATCATGCTGCAGCCTATAAACACGTGCCTTTAGTGGAGCAAAACTCTTGTGAGGCAATTAAAAATAATGTATTTGGGACGCTAAGTATTGCTCAAGCTGCAATTAAGGAAAAAGTTGAAACCTTTGTTTTAATCTCGACCGATAAGGCGGTTAGACCGACTAATACCATGGGGGCAACCAAGCGTTTTGCGGAATTAGTTTTGCAGGCTTTAAGTTTAGAAAAAAACCATAACACTCGTTTTACTATGGTGAGATTTGGTAATGTTTTGGGGTCTTCAGGATCTGTTATCCCTTTGTTTAGAGAGCAAATTGCACGAGGTGGGCCTGTAACGGTAACGGATTCCCGTATTATTCGCTATTTTATGACCATTCCTGAGGCTGCGCAATTAGTGATTCAGGCAGGTGCGATGGGGTTAGGAGGCGATGTTTTTGTTTTAGATATGGGAGAGCCGATCCGTATTGTTGATTTAGCTAAAAGAATGATCAATTTGAGTGGGTTAGAGGTGCTTGATGAAAACCATCCAAATGGTGAAATTGAAATTAGTTTCACGGGGTTAAGACCTGGTGAGAAACTGTATGAAGAGTTATTGATTGGTGATAATGTCTCTGATACTGCTCATTGTCGAATTATGAGGGCGGAAGAAGAGGTTATTGCTTGGGCGGATTTAAATAGTCGGCTCAAGAGATTAATGACAGCGTTAGAAAATGATGATTTTGAGGGTGTAAGAGATGTATTGAAGCAGTCAGTCTCAGGGTTTGTGCCGCAGTGCAAGGTGAGTGATTTGTTGTCGACTGTTGGAGAAGAATAAGGCGTTAAGTAATGCGGATGAAATAAATTAGATAGTTTTCTGGTGAATTTTATGTTCATGCCTTGTCTCTACACTGTATTTGGGTGGTTGTTTTTCCTATTCCCTTGGTTAAATCACAAAGAGTAAGATCTCGTCCTGCATCGAGATGACAGTTTTTGAAAATTGAAAGTATAGGTCCTTCCCACTCATGACTTTTTTGGCTCTTTTGAAGATCAAGTGGGTAAGCAATTTGTATTTTTTTAATAAAATTCCCCTCGATCCCCCATTGTACATGGATGTACTAGTGTCGCACTAGGCAGGAGCCGACTGCGACCTTTTCCAAAGGGGGAGGTTAAAACCAATATGGCTTTATAACCAACCTGTGAAATTTATCGCCACATTTCTTCAAGGCAAAAAAAACCTCTCAGAGCTTATAAGCAAAGAGAGGTAATAAGTACAAGCAGAAAATATGAGGAG